>JACKZZ010003802.1_pt1 | contig 11841 bp, 11 predicted proteins | sample 8027871 | NCBI WGS metagenome assembly JACKZZ01 (sample SAMN15724774, study PRJNA655200) | protist metagenome | isolation source: fluorescence activated cell sorting (FACS) single amplified genomes of... | place: USA: West Boothbay Harbor, Gulf of Maine | collected 2000-07-19
AGATGCGTGATATGATAGGCGAACTTAAAAAAGAAATTGAATGTCCTATATGTTATGAGGTTCTTGAAGCAGATAAAATTAAGTTTTCAAGTTGCGGACACAAATATTGTGAGACTTGTTTAAGTAAAATTGATGAATGTGCTATTTGTCGTAAAAAGATTTATAAGAAAAAATTAATATCTAAGTAAATACTAAATATGAATTACAATAGAATCTGGAAAGCAAAAGCGGGTGAATATTATGATATAGAACATTACGATAAAATCATAAAAGATAGTTCTTATGGATATAAAGAAAACGGAGATATTTTATTCTGTTTAGTAAAGAACAATATACCCAAAGAAGAAAGAGAAGATTTTAAAAATGTTATCAGAATGGTATGTAGGGCAAAAACAAAAAACAGAGGGAGCAGTGCTGGACCTTGTGATTTAAGACATTTCCCCGAAAAAGCGGTCGCCTTATGTAATAAAGATGGCGTAGAATATACAGATGGTCGCCCTCGTTTCTCAGTATATTTTAAAGATAAAGATGGTAAAGTAGTTAAGAGATGTCAGAGCAATCAAGCAAGAAGTGGAGTCGCTGGTTATTTTGATGAAGTCGCAGGAATGCCTTGTCGCAAGGTTGGTTGGAGTGCTAACAATAAAAAGAAACATATCAAATTAATAGAACTCGCAAAACATATAGAGAAAGGTCATAAGCAATATTGTTTAGATAGTTATGAATATCATAAGAAAAGGGCATCAGGATGCCCGCAAGATTTATTATTTAAAGATACTATATATTCTACGATGACTTTAAATTATGATTTTAGAACCGCCACTCATAAAGATTCTGGCGATTTAAAAGAAGGACTAAGCACATTAACAATTATGGAAGATGAACTTAATAATTATAGTGGATTTTATTTAGGTCTCCCTGAATACAAAATATGTTTTGATTTAAGAGATGGAGATACTATATATTTTGATGCTCACGAGTTTCATTCAAATACTGAGTTTAAAGTATTATCAGATAAATTAAAAGTAGATGATTTAACTAAAAACAATTTCGCAGGACGAATGAGTATAGTCTGTTATCTAAGAGAAAGATTAGATAGTTGTAAAAAAGAAAGAGTAGTTTATTCAAGAGAATTAAGTGAAATAGTTTCTGAATGTTATAATACAGATGATTTAAGTTCTCTACAATTTGAAGATTGTAAAGAAATTAAAGAGTTTGGTGTAGATGATAGAGATTGTGAATATATCAAAAAGTTCCACAATTATTTTGATAACAATAAAGAACTTAGAACAGCATATAATAATCTAATAAAAGAGATAGTATCTAAGCATTATCGTTGTGATGTATTATATCAAAAGACACCTAATATAAGATTACATCAAACAGACAGCACATCAATAGGAAGAAGACCAGAGGACCCAGACGATATGATAGGTTATCATAGTGATAATGAGTTCAACCATCCAAAAGGCGAAGACAATTGGATATACGCTTTAACTGATATGTATGAATCAAATAGTCTATATTACGGGGATAAAAGCAAACCTAAGAATGTATCATTAGAAAAAGATATTTATAAGATGTTTAATTTTAATGAGATTAAACACTGGAACAAAATAAATAAAACAGGAAAAAGTAGATTATCATTTGATTTTAGAATTATGAGAAAAGGTATTGAACCTTTAAAAGAAGACTATTATGAATCATTCAATTATAAGAGTTAATATCCTTAGTGATTAATTCTAAATATTTGATATCTATAAAAGCGTGAGATTTAGTTTCATAAGCACCTCTATCATTTCTGACACCATTAGCAATTGTGTATTGTTCGGGTTTCATTTCCCATTTATAAAGACCATCTTGAAACAAAAATAAAAAGATAACAGTTGGGCGGACAAGGACTGATTCAGACATATCATATAATAGTTTTTCAGCATAATCAATTTTATTCATACCGACCATAGTAGTCGGATAAGTATTGTAATAATTATTACGAGACTTTAATTCAGCAATACAATCCTGACTCCAGAAATCAAAAAGAGCATATCTATTAGAATCTTTATTTAGATTATAACCATTACTATTTAAATATTTTAAAACTTTCAATTCATTAAGGTCTCCATTTTTGATATCTTTTTTATAAACTTTGTTTGATTTTGAGGGTTTGTTGTTTTTATTCATTATCTATTATACTTATACTTAGATAATAATTTCGGGAAAAAAGCAATTAAAAAAAGGGATAAATTAAACTTTACAGATTAGCACTTTTCAGTATCATATCCAAAAGGTAGAGTATCATAATTACCCTTTTCATCTTTCGGACATATACTTCTTTTAGTATATACTAAACCATAATTTTTGTCTTGATGTATGCTTTCTAATGTATGACCTTTGCCTCTTTTAATCATATCATAAGAAACACCTATTTTAGTTTCTTGACCGTCTAATACTTTATTGACTAAATCAATCATACTTAAATGATTAATTTGTTGCGATACTTCATAATTCAGACTGAATCCTTTTACCTTAGTATGATACTTTCCATCATCTGTTTCATAACTATAATTTTTAGGACCTCCACTTACAAATGTTCCAATCATTTTAGCACCATCTAATTCATCAGTCCAATCACCTAAGAGGTCTCCACATTCCAAATCCTTATCTTCACTATTACCTTTATATTTATAGACAATACTATCAGTATCAAAATACAAAACTTGGCGATTCAATATTTCCAAACCTTCATACAATCTACATCTTGCGGAGGCAGTTGTAAATGATGCTACTGAGATTGATGTATTATAATCATTCTCAACATATTTATCTTTAACCTTATAAGAGACTTGAAGTTTATCATCACTGATATCAATCCAATTAACATCATCAAGAGTTTCATTAAAAACAATTTTATACAATTCTTCTTTTGACTTAATAATCTCCACTTTTGTGAGATTAGTTCTTTGTCCGAACTTACCCCATAAAGAGTTAAGACATAATTTAGCAATCTCTCTGAGACCTGGATTCTTAATAATTTGATGTTTATCCATTTTGATACCTTGTTGTTTTTCATAATCCAAAATATATTTATCTTCATCATCTTTATTCTTAACCCAATCAGGATAACCTGATGCTTCTTGTTTGATTTTAAGAAACTTAGATACATACGGTTTAAATAATTCTCTTGTAGTTTCTTTATAATATCTAACTTCAAAGACCATCTTGATAGTATATCCATTATCTAATGCGTTATATAATTCATTACTACACCAGACACCTCTTTTATCATTCAAATCAAAAACCAACTTCTCTGCTTTTTTAGGTAATACGGGGTGATACAAATCTTTTGGTGCTTCTATCAAGACCTCAATAAAACCAAAATATTTTCTTTTAAGGACTCTATCAAGAACTTCATCTTGATTATCTTTACAGTAATTATTATCTAAAATTATATAATGACCTAATGGATACTCATCATAATAATTAACAGTTGGATAAAGTGAAGTGACATCTTTATACCTACCTTCCTCATTTTTTTCAAACTTATAGATAAGTTTAGTAGCATTGGTTCTCCCACCGAAGAAACTTTGTCTGATGAAATGTGTTTCAGAGTAAGGGATAATACCTATCTTTTTTTCCTTTTCTATGATAGAGTGTGTATCTTCATCAAACTTCTTTTTTGCTTCATTATAGTCATACCTTTTATCATCATCATATTTGGAGGGGTCGCCAGTCCAAGTAGTTTCAAAATCTTTACACCTAAATGGATATGACATATCAACAAAATGATATTTATAAATACTCATACAAACAGACGCAATTGTTAGATATTGAAAAGGGTCAATATCACCAACATCAATATATAACTGTCTAAACTTGATACAACATTTTCTCAGGATATCAACATCAGATATACAGTATTCTTTCATCTCCTTTTTCTGATTCCAGATATAATTATTCTTTACTTTATCATCATACCATTTGATAAAATCATTACGACTTTTTTCTTTAAAACTATTATATTTAAAATATGATGCGTCAGGCATTTCTCCGATATAGTCCCAGTGTTCTTTTGTATTAAACCAGTGAGGGAAGTATCCTTTCTTCAATTCTTTCTCTCCAAAGATTTTAGGGAAATCTTTAAGAGGTCTTGTAATAAAAGACAGACTATCAATAAATCTTATATTGAGTTCTTTGATACTCATATAATTAATTTTGCTTCCGTTGAATATGACAAACGGTTGATAATCCGTATTAGCATAAACCCATCTAATAATAAATTGATAGTCATAACCTTTACCATTATGTGCGATGAATGTATGATTCTTTTGCTCAAACGCCCAATTACAAAATTGGTCTATATCCGTATGTATTATAGGAGTCTCATCATTAAAAGTCATACTGACAGAATACATAACTTTATGATGTTCGCCAGAGATATCAGTTTCAAAATCAAAGAAGACATAATCCTCAGATTTCTTCTTTATCTTTTTTGGATACATAAAACACTTATGGTCTTTATGAACGACCCTTTTACAATTGGGGCATAAGTAATCACCGCAGATATGTGTTTCGGGAGGTTGTGTATCTCTTGAAAGAACCTTTTTACAATCCTGACATTTCCAAACCCGAGAACAAACACACTCACCTTTTTTATTAGTTATAAGATGATTATCAAAACAATTCTGAGTAGGGAAGAATCTAAAACAATCTTTACATTCAATAGTATATGACATTTTCTTTTTGATAAATAAACTATCACATTTAGTAGAGCAACAGATATTACACTTAAACTTACATTTATGAAATCCTTTTTTCTTATAACATTTTTTACACTTATGACAAAAGTTTTCTTTACCAAAGAAACCAGCGACTCTGTTATTAGCAATTAAATCACAATGACCTTGATGTTTATATAAATAGATAACTTTATCATCATCATAAGGTGCTATATAATCTTTATCATCTACATCAGGATATAATACATTATTATAATCATCTCCATCTATGATAGTTATATTATATCCAGTATATGATTCCAGATTCATTATATCTGTAAGATTTAATTTTCTTTGAGGTATATCAGCATCTTCTAATAGTTCAAGAGCAAGTGTCTCCTGAATCTTTCTACCTCTTTTAGCATTATCATAATCTTTTGAATTGACACCTTGTTCTATTCTTAATATCCCAGTGACTACTGCTCTTGCTACACATAAATCATCTTTATTCTTAATCTGTATAATAGACTTTTTCATATCTTTATTTAATTTATGTTTATTTGGTTCATAAGAACCAAGAGCAAACTCTGCGACATTAGGCATTTTGACTGAAATAAAATGAATAGAAGTATCGCCAGAAACTTCAAAATCTTCATTAGATTCTATAACCTCTTCAAACGCTTTAAATATCATACTAACAGAAAACTGACTCACATTCATTAAAGGTATAGATACAAAACCTGACTTCAGATTTGGGTCTTTAACTACAACCCTTATTTTATCATTACTTTTGAGTTTTTGTTTTTTAATAGTATTAAGAGAAGTCTCTGCGAATATTTGCTCTAATTGATTCTTAGTAAGACCTTCCGCATTTACATTAAGATTATATGTATGTTCTGATGTCCCCCAGTTTTTATTTTCTTTGAAACCTTCATCTTTGATATTAAAATTAGGTTGTAATTTTTCAAGATATTCAGCACCAGATAATATTGGTTTTGCTTTTTGTTTCAAGACCTTAGCATCTTTAACATTCCAATTATTGATGAAATTAACTTTTTGAACTTCATCTTTAAAAGATAATATCTGAAAACCTTTAATATCTTTAAATTGATTTTTACCTTTAATAACCCGACCTTTAATAGTCCCAGCAGAACTACCAATCTTTTTAGATATTTGAGATAAGTTCCCAGATACTAATTGTTTAGTTGCTGGGTCAATAGCGATATAATTCTTTGTAGATTTAGTATCTAACTTACTTAAACTCTTTGCGAGTAATTTACGGTTATCCGTATTTGAGAAGCGTTCAATAAACTCTTTGCGATTGCCCTTTGCGTTTTTCCCTTTCATCCTTTTTATAATATATACTTTATTTTATTTTTGTAGATTTTACTTAAATATATTTTAACAATTAGGACAGGAGATTTATATTTTTGACTTGATATTTACTCAACAACCTTTTCCTCGGTCTCTTCTTTAAGTTCTGAGGTTTCTGTATTTAATTTTTCCGATACTTCTTTTTCCTCTTGACACTTCTTTTTATTAATCTTAATAAAACGATATGATGTATCAAACCTTCCCTTTAATTGTTTCTTTCTCCCCGAAGACATTTCAACTACTTGATTATATGTTATACCTAATTCTGTTGCGACCTCATTTAAAGTTTTATATTCATTAGTATAGATAATTTCATTTTGATTAACAACCTCTAACCTCCAACATAAGACTTCTGTTTTTGACCCTTTGCTTCTCATTTTATATTATAAGCATAGATAATAATTTTGTAGAAAAGAATCTTAGAAAAACTAAAATTAATAATATCAAAAAATATATCTAAGTTAAAGTATAAATATGCCGAGTGGAGAAATCAAACAAATTATCAAAGATTATAATGTTGAAGGAGTTGATAACGAAATACTTGATAACTTACCATCAGATAAATTAGAAGACTTTCATCCAGACGAACAAGAAAAAATTGAGGCACTATTAAAGAAACCTAAGGAGGAACCTTTAACAGATGAAGAAAAAAAGAATCCATTAACAATACCACCTGATATTCATAGACTCTTAAAAGGTCTCGGAAATAAAGGAGGAATTAAAATAGATAATTGTCAAGAACTTAACTTAATTAGAGACTTAATTCATCAGTCAAAGTTTGATGATGATATGAAATTATCTTTGTATAAGTTATTGGAGTTAATGTGTAATTTCGGAAATCTCTGGATATTACATTATAATACACACTGTTAGAGATTTACATTCTGCGTTATATTACAATACTTTAAAACACCTCTTGCTTTAATTTGTTTATGATAATAATTACTTATTGTCTGAGAGGGCATATCCAATAGATATGCTATATCATTAATAGTATTACATTTTAATACCTTAAAAGGATTTGTTTTTTCAATATCAGTGAAAAGAGTTAAATACCAAATTAAGTCTTTTTTGTTTCCCATTATATTAATACTTAGATATTATTTTTTGACTTTAATTTTTCCGATATCCCGAGAAAAATCTAATATAATAATATAAAGATGTTATCTATAAAAATACATATTTCAAATCCCACAGAGTTTGCTTTTGAATTATTGCTTATATCATATATATTTTATTTAAAGAGTAATTAGTAATCCTCTTCTGAGGCGGGAGCGTAAGGGTCTCCTACAACTCCATTATATGCTTCTAACCAAGTTAATTTTAAAGACATCATACCAAATGCTCCTCCATATTTTAGAGTTCCTATTGCTGACCCCGAAGTAGTATCTGCGAACTTTGGATAGAAACTATAAGATGTTCCAGGTATTAATCCTACAATAAAATATGAATGAGTGACTCTTATCTCATTACCAGTTCCACCAAATGCTGTATTAACTAAGATACTCGGTTTTAAATATGCCGAGTTATATGGAGTTGCTCCTGCTGATGTGCTATCAACTCTAACATATAAATCAGGCACACCTTTTTTATGTCTAAAAAATAAATCAAAATCTAATTTTGCGACCGAAGTATGTGCTGTTTTATTCTCAAAGAAATATGTAGAAGGTAAAGTAAAGACAGTGCTCGTATTTGTAAATCCTACTTGTTTAGCGATTGTGATAGTTCTTTCAGCGTCTGCTCTTAATACAACGAAGTCTTGTATTGTTCCAGCGAGAGTATGAGATATATGTTGCCCGTCAAGATTAAAGTATCTAACATTATTCCTATAAATATTATCTGCCCCTTGACCTGCTCCACCCTCCAATGATGTTCCTGCTGCTGGTGATGATGCTGGGACATTATTAATAATTAATTTTTCTCCATTAATTGTTGTTGTTCCTCCTCTTATAGTTGTTGTGATAGTTGATGAAGCACCAGTCGTAGAACCTATTTCAATATATTGTGCCTCTACATTAAATGTTTGATTTGACCCCGTTGCTCCAACAGTGACTGTTGAACCAGCATCTGTGCCTAATTCTGTATTTCCTCCTGATGATAATGTATTACATACAATATTACGACAAGTTATATCGCCAGTATCTGCGACAATATTTAATGCGTTAGACCCAGATATATCATTTGTAATTATACTACCAGAACCTAAATCAATTCCTGTAATACCAGCAAGAGGAGGAGTCGCAGTTCTTATATTTATTCTTTGACAATCTACTTCTTCTTCTGTAATAGCACCAACAACTGCTCCATAGATAACACCATCAACAATTAGATTACCTCCAATATGAGCGTGAGTATTTGTAGTATTTAAATCTAATCCCCATTCAGTATAAGTATTATCATCGGGGACAGGTTTAGAACCAACTCTATTAGATACATAAACCCCAGAGTTTGTCATAGTTTTTATAGAAGGAGCAAACCTTACAAATAAATCAGAAGAACTATCAACAATATTGATAGTCGCATTACCGAGATAATCAGCACCATTATTAAAAGTAGCAATAGCACCACTTACATCAATACCTTTTCTAAAAGATGATAGTCCAGTTTTGACATCTAATACACCAGTATTTATTATGATACTACCAAGATTTCCCTCAGTATCAGATGTTGTATCAGTAGAACCAGCAATGACAAAAGTATCAACACCAGCATTACCACCAGATAATATTAATGATTTTAAAGTCGCATTAGCAGTCTGACCATTAATTGTATAAGCACCAGCGAAACTCATAATATTATTAGTCAATTGAAAAGTGAATCCACCACCAGCAGGATTTAATATTTCAAATGTATTACACTCTAAATCATTACATACCAAATCATTAAAAGTAATAGACCCAGTATGATTATTAACATTTAAATCTTCACAAGTAATTTCTCCAGTCTGACCTTTAAGAGATATTGTAAGCGGACCCCCATCAACCGTATATTTATACAGATTAATTATTCCTCCATCTGTTATATTAATTGCTTCTATTTCTTGATTAGTTGTTGTCAGTTTAGTTGTTTCTATTGGACCATTAAAAGTATTAGTTGCTGTCCCAGTTTGAGCGAAATTACCAGTCGCTATAAATTGATTAGCAGACAAATTACTCGTTGTAGTGAATGATATATCAGATGCTAATAATGACCCTATAATAGTCCCATCTTTGATTTTATCATTCTCAATAGTTTTATTAAAGAGTTTAGAATTGGTTATAGTATTATCAGCAATTAATGAATTAATAATAGTCCCATCTTTGATTTTATCATTCTCAATAGTTTTATCTTTTAATTTACTATTTGTTATAGAGTTATCAGGAATCTCAATATCATCTACAAACCCCCAATTTAATTTATTTTCTGAGGATTTCTGTAAAACTTGACCTGCTACACCATATTGATTATTTACAGATATTGCTCTTCTTGATGAGGGTAATTCTAATTGGTCTGCCCTTATAGTTGTTAGACCGCTTAATGTTCTATTGTCTTGATTGTTTATACTCATTATATATATAGTGTAGATATATTATAAAAACTAATATCTAAAATTAATTACCCAAAAAAAATATTCTCATTAAGTATAAATAATGAGTGATACTGAAACAATTATTGAAGAAAATCTTACAGAGATTGTAGAGGAATCTACAACAAATGAAGACCTTGTAGAATTATCAAAAGATATACAGAAACCTAAAAAACCTCGCACACAAAAACAAAAGGACGCGTTACTTAAAGCACAAGAAACTCGTAGAAAAAACCTCGCATTAAAAAAGAAACAGAAAGAAGATATCGCAAAAGCAATTGTAGAAAATGATGAGTCTGATGAAATAATAGAACAACCTAAGAAAGTTAAATCAAGTAGCAGACCTCGCAAACAGAAAATAGTATATGAAGATGACCCGTCATCTGATGAAGAACTGATAGTAGTAAAAAGAAGAGGAAGACCTCGTAAGCAGAAGATTGTGTATGAAGATGACTATATTGAAGAACAACAACTCCCCCGTCGCCCTCGCCCTAAAAAAAGACCTCCTACACCTGAACCATCAAGTTCAGAAGAAGAAACTTCGTCTGATGAAGAACCTGAATCCAATCATCAAGAATATACTTATCAAGTTAGAAGACCACTAAAATATAGCGATGTCTTTAAGTTTAATTAATTATATATTAGACTAATATATAATGAGTAGAAAAAGTAATAAATTAAATATAAAGGAAATTGAACCTGATAAAAAATTAGTCTTATCAAAGTTTAAGTTTAGTTGTGATGATATTGATGAGACTATACCTTTACCTCTTCCTCAGATGTTAAACTTTTTTATGTTGATATGTGGGAGACCAGGGTCAGGTAAAACGACTCTTATATTAAATCTTATAGCAAAAAAGGGAAAGATGTATAATAAAAAGTTTGATAAAATATTTGTTTTCAGTCCGTCATTAATGACGCTTGATGACAATCCATTTGATGACCTCCCCGAAGAACAAACATCATTAGAATTAACAGAGGAAGTATTAGAATCAGCATTAGAAAATATTAAAGACTCAGGAGAGAAAGTATTATTTATTTTAGATGATGTTGTTAATGATATTAAGAGAACAAGTAGTATCCAAAACACTTTATCAAGAATGTTAATGAATAGAAGACATCTTGCGGGAGCAGGAGGTAGCACAAGTTTTATTATTACGACTCAGGTCTATAATAAAATACCAGCACCTATAAGAAAGACAGCAAGTCATATTATTATCTTTCATACAAAAAATAAAAAAGAATTAGATACAATCTTTGATGAACTTATAATAATACCTCAATCAGATTTTTATCAGATATTACAATTTTGTTTTGATAAGAGAAATCACTTTTTATTTATTGATACAAATAAAAGTTATGATAAAATGTTTCATAAAAACTTTAATAAATTAGAGTTTAATTCAGAAGATGAAAAAGGCATAGGTAATCCAAAGTAATTATTGAAGAGGTCTGTCCTGAATAATACGAACATTCTCAGCATCTTTTGAAAATGCTCTACGCTGTTCTAACATTACATTACGACTATCAGAACCTCTCGGCATCATTCTATTTTCAAAATACCCTTGATATTTTAGGAGTGGAGCAACTAAATTATTCTGGTTCAAGCGAGGATTTAAGTTGTATCTTAATTCTTGAATTGGTGTTAGACTCATTTTATACTTTATGATATATAATTATTTTTTAGATATTATTTTATATTTGTCCCAAATAGTTTTATCTATTCTTCTTGCTGGACCATTTAATATTACTGATGCTAATCTTCCTAATCCCCAACTCATAGGTGTTTGATTTGGACGACTACCACTGCTATAATAAGCACCCATACCTTTATCTATTATTTTTTTCTGACCTGTTCTCGTAATAATATTTTTATGTATGAATGCTTTATCGTTGATTTTTACACCGTATTTTTTCTCAAACTTACTTACCCACCCCGACCTCTTCGTAGGTGCTTTTGTTTTCGGTCTATCTTTACTTTCAAAAAATGATTTAATTTGAGCATCTCTTTCTTTACCTTTTAAACCAGCAAGATATGTCTCTGGAACTAAACGAGATTTGCCTTTGTATGTAATCTTTATTTTTTTCATATTGATATCCTATATTATAACAAAGGAAATTATAACTCAAAAATGATATTGCGAGAAAATTAGGGTTTTTTAAGATTGGACTCATTATATAATACTTAGA
>JACKZZ010006946.1_pt1 | contig 11839 bp, 8 predicted proteins | sample 8027871 | NCBI WGS metagenome assembly JACKZZ01 (sample SAMN15724774, study PRJNA655200) | protist metagenome | isolation source: fluorescence activated cell sorting (FACS) single amplified genomes of... | place: USA: West Boothbay Harbor, Gulf of Maine | collected 2000-07-19
TGATTCTGATTCTCCTGTAACTTTTTTTCAGGTATTATATGCTAAACATACCAATTTTGCTGTTGAATCGGTTGAACAAACTCTTGATGGATCAACAGCTTTAGGACAACGGGTAACTTGTAATGTATCACGTACTGGTGATTTAATTAATAATGTTTGGATTGATGCATCTCTTAATTGTAGTGATCCAGTTAATCGTGTTGGTTTTGCTCTTCTCAAAAATGTCTCATTAACTATTGGTGGCCAAACTATTGATAAACAAAGTGGTAGATGGATGTATTTATGGAGTGAACTTACTCATACAAATGATCAAAAATCTTACCTTGATCTATTAGTTGGTGAAAAGGGTCCAAATGGTTCACATAGTGGGACTAATGATATTGCCGGTTTAATGATACCGTTACAATTTTCTTTCTGCAGAAATCCAGGACTTGCTCTTCCTCTTGTTGCTCTTCAATATCACGAAGTTAAATTTGAAATTGATATTGCCTCACAATCAGACGTAGCTCAAGATGGAAATGCTACTTTAAACAGCATGAAAGTATGGGTTGATTATGTTTTCCTTGATGTACCAGAACGTTCTAGATTTGCAAGTACAAGTCACGAATATCTTATAGAAACAGTTCAAACTCAAGTAGGAAATATTAGTGCTGGCAGTTCAAACAATGTTCGTCTTAACTTCAATCATCCTGTTAAAGAATTAGTTTGGGTTGGTACTCAAAGTACATCAGCCGGTGATAAGTTTACTAATTTTATTGATTCATCTGGTACAAGAGTTCCAAATGTTACAGCCGATCAATTATCAGAAATGACAATTAGACTTAATGGTCAAGATAGATTTTTACCACGTGATCATAGATATTTTCAAGCTATACAGCCTCATGCACATCATACTGGAGTACCAGATCTTGGTATTAACAGTTATTCTTTTGCTCTTAAACCAGAAGAACATCAACCATCAGGTACATGCAATTTTTCACGTATTGATAATGCAGAATTAGTTGTTACTACCCCTACAGCCAGTGAAACTGCTGGAGGAAAATATAATCAAATCCACATTTTTGCTCTTGCTTATAATGTTTTACGAATTACATCTGGTATGGGTGGTCTTGCTTACTCTAATTAATTTTAAATATAAAATAAAATAATAATAAAATAATAATAAAAAAATATTTAAAAAAGATATATAAAATATTTTTTTATTAAAGTAATCATTTTAATATAATTAATATAATAAATAATTAATTTTTTTAATAAAATAATTTTATTATAAAAATTTTTTTTAAAATAATTATTTAAAATATATTTTCTAAAATATATTTTCTAAAATATATATATACTAATATGGCAGGTGGTGCTTTAATGCAACTCGTCGCTGTAGGCGCACAAGATCAATTTCTTACTGTTGGTGGTAATGTCACTTTCTGGTCTGTTAAATATGCCAGACACACTAATTTTGCAATGGAATCAATGAGACAAGTTCTTAATGGTAGAGGAAATTTTGGAAATAAAGTTATTGCAAAAATTGCCCGTAGTGGTGATTTAATTGGAGCTTGTTATGTTCAAGCTACACTTCCAGATCCAGAAGTTGGCGATAGATATTGTAACTCTGTTGGATGGAGATTATGCAAAGAAGTTAAATTATCAATTGGCGGACAAGTTATTGACAAACATTCATCTACTTGGATGCATTGCTGGTCTGAATTAACAACACCCGTTGAAAAACGAGTTAATAATAGTACTAATTTAACATCAACTTTATCACGTCTTGTTGGTCTTAAATCAGCAGATGGCGCTGCAGCAGCAGATATGGTACCTTCAGGTACTTCATGGAGACTTAATGTTCCTTTACAATTTTTCTTTTGCAGACACCCAGGCCTTGCTCTTCCACTTATTGCTCTTCAATATCATGAAGTTGAAATTTCAATTGAATTAGCAACAAAAGCCGAAGTTTTATCCAAAGGATCCGATCCATCTGGTGCTGCCCTTGGAGATTTAACTGATTTAGCATTATTTATTGATTATATTTTCCTTGATTCAGAGGAACGTACATGGTTTGCACAACATCAGCATCAAATGTTAATTGAAACTGTACAAGAACAAGTTCAATCAGTAAATGGTGGTACTGATAACTCAATTAGATTAAATTTTAATCACCCCGTTAAAGAACTAGTATGGGTTATTAGAGATGGTTCAAATAGAGATGTTTTTACAGATTTCTTAGTTGGTGCTGATGGTTCACAGAAACAACCAGTTAATACCGCTCTTCTTAAACTTAATAATTCTAATCGTTTTGAGCAAAGACCTGGTCTTTATTTTAACGGTGTCCAACCTTATCAACATCACACTGGTAATCCAGATCAAGGAATTTATTGCTACTCATTTGCTCTTAGACCAGAAGAACTTCAACCATCCGGATCTTGCAATTTCTCAAGAATTGATAATGCCGAATTAAGTGTTAATACAAGAGCAGTAACATCTGGAGGATCATCAAAAATAACTGTCATGGCTCATTCTTACAATCTTCTTCGTATTACATCTGGTATGGGTGGTCTTGCTTACTCTAATTAAACATCTTAATTTTATTAATTATAAAACATCTTAATTTCTATTTATAAAAATATTAAATGATATTTTTATAAAGCTAAAATCTTATATTATTTAATGTCAGGAAAAAATATTCAATTGGTTGCATTTGGAGCCCAAGATACATTTTTATTTAACGATCCAGAAATAACTTTTTTTAATACAGTATATAAAAAAAAATGTAATTTTTCTGTAGAAACAATTAAAAATGTATTTAAAGGAAATATTAATTTTGATAGTGAAATTAATTCTAAAATACAAAAAACTGGTGATTTAATTGGGTTTACATATGTTGAAGCAATATTACCTCCATTAAATACAAATGGTTCTCAAGTTACATATTGTAATCGTATTGGTTTTAGATTATTAAAAGAAGTATCATTAAAAATAGGTTCTATGACCATTGATAAACATTCTTCTACATGGTTATTATGTTGGTCAGAACTAACAATGAATAATGATAAACAAAATATACTAAATAATTTAGTTGGTATAAATAGAACGATTACACCGGATAATATTACAAATATAAATAATGAAATATCAGATTATAATGCAAATGAAAATATAATATTAAATATTCCTTTAATGTTTTCATTTTGTAGACATCCTACTTATGCTATACCATTAGGTGCTTTATCATACCATGATATTGAAATTTTTATAAACTTAGAAACATTTCAAAATTGTTTATCAACTGGTACAAATAATCCAAGGGATATAGAACAACCAGAAAGTTCTATAATTAGTATGTGTTTATATTCAGATTATTATTTTATTGATGAAATTGATAAAAAATCTCTAATTAAAGGACCACATGAATTTTTAATAGAGACTGTTCAAGAAAATACATATAAGGTTATTCCAGGAATGCAAAATATTAATTTAAATATGTTTCATCTAATTAAAGAATTAGTTTGGGTTATTAGAGAAACACCAAATAAAACTAATAATAATTTACATTTTATTAATTATTATGATGGTTCAGATAATTTAGCTAAAGATAATAATATTGTTTTTAGTATAAATCATACATCAACTAGTTTAAACAATTTAATAAAAGAAAATAATATTTTTATTATTGATCAAACATTTAAAATACCAGATAGTAGTGGTAATTATATAGATATTTCGATTAATAATACTAGTCAAAGAATTAATCCTATAATTGACCCAAGTGGATCCGAAATTGATGGTAGTGGAGTAACATTTTCTGGTGATATATTTACTAATTTTACATCTGATTCAGAAATAACATATATATTAAATAATAATCTTGCAAAATATAAATCTAATAATATAAATATAAAAAAAATTAAAACAACTACTATTACAGTTAATAATGAAACATTTGAGGTACCATATGGTGATGGAAGTAATAATATTATTGTAGATGGAGATAATTATATATTAGAAGATACAATATTAGATTTATCAACTATTAATGATGCAAAAGGATATGTTAAAAATGGTACTATAAATACATGTGTTGAATCTAAAATTATGTTAAATGGACAAGATAGAATGGAACTTAGACATGGTAGTTATTTTAATTATGTTCAACCTTATCAACATCATAGTGGTAATCCATTAATAGGTATAAATGTATATTCATTTTGTTTAAATCCAGAAGATATAAAACCAAGCGGAGTTTGTAATTTTTCAACAATTCAAGAAAAAGTATTAAAAGTAAATAGTAATGTGAATGGACTTATAACAATTATGGGATTAGGATATAATGTACTAAAAATTTCAGGAGGTTTTGGTTCATTATTATACAAATAAATATATATATATATATATATATATATATATATGTGTGGTATTTTTAGTATTATTGGTTGTGAAAATACTTTAAATTTTATTTTAGAAGGTTTAAAACAGTTACAAAATAGAGGTTATGATTCTGCGGGAATATGTTTATATAATAATGAATTTAAGTTACATAAATATATTTCAGATGATATAAAAGCAATTGATAAAATAGAAACATTAAATGATAATTTAAAATATAATATTGGTATTGGTCATACTAGATGGGCAACACATGGCGGAATAACTGAAATAAATTGTCATCCTCATATAAGCAATGATGGTAATATATGTGTAATTCATAATGGAATAATAGAAAATTATATAGATATTAAAAAATTTCTTATTAATGAAGGATATGTTTTTTATTCAGAAACTGATACAGAAATTATATCTAATTTAATAAGTTTTTTTAATAAAAATAATAATATATTAACAGCAATTAAAAAATCAATTAAATTACTTGTAGGAACATGGGGATTAGTTATTATTAAAAAAGGTGATAATAAAATGTATTTTACACGTAAAGGTAGTCCTCTACTTGTTGGAATAGATAAAAAAAATAATTATGCGATAGTTACATCTGAAAGAAGCGGTTTTTGTAATAGAATTGAAGAATATATTGTTTTAGATAATAATGATATATGTTTTTTAGAAAATAATAATAAAATAAATTTTTTTTCTGAAAAATCACTTATTGATACTGATAATAAATATATTGATTTTATATCAAAAATAGATAATACATTTAAAAATAATGTAATTGAATATAAATTTAATATAACAGAAGAATTATATCTTCATAGTGAAAAAGTATATAATAAAATGAATAATATTTCTTTTAACGAAGATAATACACCCGGAGAGTTTATTTACTGGACATTAAAAGAAATAGAAGAACAAAAATATTCATCATTAAGAGCTTTAGGAATGGGAGGTAGAATTAAAAATAATAAAATAAAATTAGGAGGATTAGAAGAAAAAGAAAAAGAATTAAAAAATATAGATAATATTATATTTTTAGGATGTGGGACCTCTTATAATGCGGGCCAATTAGTATCTTATTATTTTAAAACGTGTAGATTATTTAATAGTATTCAAGTTATTGATGGTGCTGATTTTTCTTGTTATGATATACCTAAATATGGAAATACATGTTGTATATTTATTTCACAGTCTGGAGAAACACTTGATTTAATTCGATGTTTAGATATATGTAAAAAAAATAATATCTTAAAACTTGGTGTAATTAATGTTGTAGATTCAACTATTGCAAGAGAAACTGATTGTGGTTGCTATGTAAATTCTGGTAGAGAGGTTGGGGTTGCATCTACAAAATCATTTACATCACAAGTTATTGTTTTATTATTAATTTATTTATGGTTTACAAATGATTCTATATTAATTAATTCTCTTAATAGTTTAAGTAATGAATTTGAAAAAATATTAAATAACTCAAGAGAAAATATAAAAACATGGGTTCCACAATTAAAAAATAAAACAAGTATATTTATTTTAGGTAAAGATGATTGTTATTCTATATCAAGAGAAGCATCTTTAAAAATAAAAGAAATATCTTATATACATGCAGAAGCATCTCCTGCTAGTTCATTAAAACATGGGCCATTTGGATTATTAGAAAAAAATTTTCCAGTTATTTTAATTGATATTGGTGATAAAAATAGAAATAAAATGATGAACGTTTATAATGAAGTAAAATGCAGAGGAGCGTCAATATTTACAATAACAGATAATATAAATATAAAAAGAGAAAATACTTTTTTTATTGATAGTAAATCTGAATTTAAAAATTTATTATCTATTATACCTTTACAAATTTTATCTTTTTATTTATCAATTAGTAAAAAAATTAATCCTGATTTTCCTCGTAATTTAGCAAAAGTCGTTACAGTTGAATAATTCGTTATAATTAATTTTTATTTTGTATGATAATATAATTATAATATGCAAGGTAAATTAATTCAATTACAAACACAGGGATCAGAAAATTTTCATACAAATTTAAATGCTAAATTTAGTTTTTTTAAAAATGTATATAAAAGATATAATCATTTTGTAATAGAATCAGAAGATCAAAATTTTGTTCAAAATATAAAATTTAATTCTAAAATTAAATTAAAGATAGATAAAAAAGGAGATTTAATGTATAAAACTTATTTACAATTAACTTTACCAGGTGAAAGTGGATCTACTGCAAAATGGGTTAATAGAATTGGTTTTAAATTAATTAAAAGTATTGAATTAATAATTGGTTCAAAAGTGATTGAAAAACAAACTGGTTTATGGATGTATTTATGGACAGAACTAACACATACAAGTGAAAAAAAAAGTTTTTTAGATCATATGATTGGAACAACAAGTGAAAATATTAATGGATTATCATGTAGTGAATCACATGATTTACTAATTCCTTTAAATTTTTTTTATTGTAAACATATATTTAATGCACTTCCATTATTAAAGTTATTAAATGATGATATTTTTTTAGTATTTAATATTGAAAAAAAAAGTAGTTGTATTCAATCTGGAACACCACCTAATGGTGATTTAACAAATAGTAAATTATGGATAGATTTTATTTATCTAGATGATAATGAAAAAACTCAATTTTTTTATAATGATTTAGAATATATATATGATATTACCGAACATGTAAAAACTACATTAAAAACTAACGGAATGAATAATATTTCACTTCATTTTAGAAAACCAAGTAAAGAAATAATATATGTTACTCAAAGTAATACATTTGATACAAATATAATTGATAAATTTACTGGTTTTAATAAAGTAACTAAATCACAGCTTAAAATAAATTCAGCAAATATTTATTCTTCAGGATATGTAAATTCTATTTTTACAAATAAAATTGTTCCCTTTAAGAATCACACGGGTAATCCAAATAAGAATATAAATTGTATTCCTTTTTCTGTATATCCTGAAAGTATAGATTTTAGCGGTGTTATATATTTAAATTCAGTTAAAAATATTAATTTAATTGTTGAAACTAATAGTAATACAATTGATGTTTTTTCAGTATGCTATTCTAAATTTAAAATTAAAAATAATAAATTAGAATAAATATTTATTTTTAATAATTATTATTTAAAATATAGATTTATTAAATAATAATGGAAACAAATACACAAACTACTGGTACACAAACTAATGTTACATACAGTAATATTATACAAACAAATGTTACACAAAATAATATTACACAAAATAATATTACAAAAACAAATGTTACACAAAATAATATTACAAAAACAAATGTTACACAAAATAATAAAAAATATGATAATTCTAATGTAGATTGGTCTAAACTTAAATTTTTTTTACAAAATTTATAAATTAAATATAGTTTTAAACAAAATTTTTCTAATACAATTATAATTATGAGTGGAGCTTTATTACAACTTGCAACATTAGGTTCTCAAGATGCATATTTAACAAGTGATCCAGAAATAACTTTATTTAAATCTAAATATTTTAAACATACACACTTTGGAACAGAAACGATTACTATACCATTTGAATCGTCTAATCTTAATTTTAATACAGATACATTTGCAACCATTGGAAAATATGGAGATCTTATATCAAAAATTGTTTTAGTTATCGAATTAGATGCAGTTACAGATGATGATGTTGAATGGGGTTATGTAAATAAATTAGGTCATGCAATAATTGATGAAATTACGATTTCAATTAATGGATTAGAAATAGATAAACATGATAGTTATTGGTTAAATACATATTATGATTTATATGCTAATAAAAGTCATGATTCAAATTATAATAAGATGATAGGTAATGTATCAAGTATGAAAAAATTATCAAAATCACATTCTAAATATCAACTATATATTCCTATTAATTTTTGGTTTACAAAAACAAGTACATCTATGTTTCCAATATGTGCTTTAACTGATGATAATTTTCAATTAAATGTAAAATTAAATACAGCAGACTCATGTATTAATTATAAAGGTACAACAGAACCTTCAACATTACCAACAATATTAAGTTCTCATTTTTTAGTTGATTATGTTTTTTTAACAGATGAAGAAAAAAAACTATTTACTACACAATCAAGTAAATACTTGATAGAAAAAGTACAAGAATTTAGAACAGATATTTCAACAATTACAAGTGAAATTGAATTACCTTTTGATGGACCATGTAAATATTTACTATGGCAAACAATTTTAAAACGATATGAGAATAGAAATTCTTATTTAAGTTGGGCACATGATAATGATTGGGATAAAGCTAAAGATACTTTTGCTAAATTATTATGGTTATCAACAAGAGAAAATTTAACATTTGATGCAAGTGATAATCCAATTATTACATTAAGTAGTACCATTACTAATGTAAATAATTCATTATCTAAAGTATCAAATGGATTAAGTTTATTAGAAACATTATCAAGTAAAGTTGAAGGTTTATTTTTATTTGCAACTGTAGATACTATCGATAATACACAATATAATATAGAAGCAACAATTGATAATGTAATAATTTTATCAAATTCTTTAACTTTTGAAGATATTTCATATACAATTAGTGAATTGGTAGCAGATAGTGATGATTCTAGTACAATTAAATCAAATCAATTAAAATTTTTACAAAAGAATCAATATAATGTAATTGAAATGTTTAATACTGGTAATTTTATTAATAGAAAAGATAATCCAATAATAAAATCAAGTTTACTATTAAATGGAAAAGAAAGAATTAATGAGAGAGATGGTGTATATTTTAATTATTTAATACCATATTATTATTACAAAAATACACCTCAAGATGGCATAAATATTTATAATTTTGCATTATCTCCAATTGATATACAACCAAGTGGAACAATTAACTTTTCTGAAGTTTTAAGTAAAAAATTAAAAATAACAATTGGTAAACAAAATAGTATTGATAGAGATTATTTTATAAATTTTTATAAATCTAATAATGATCCTGGTACTTTTCGTGCATATACATTATCTTACAATATGTTAGTTGTAAATCCTCTAAGTACCGAAAATATTGTAAATTTAACTTTTGTATAATTTTATTCAATTAAAGAAATCATATTAGCACATTTAACAGCAAAAGATATTGTACGATTTAATCCAGCACCTGTAATAAAATGACTATGAAATATACTATCACCTGCTTTAATATAAATAGTATTTTTATTTATTAATTCAGCAGGTTGAATAGTATGTCTAATATATATTCCCCATGTATCAAAATTAAATATTTTATTTTTATAATTTTCTCTAAGTAATTCATTATATAAAAAATTTCTATTATGATCATCTTTAAAATTTTTAATTATTATCATAATATCTTTGTAATTATAATATTTATTTTTTAACTTTCCTAAAAATATTAAATCATCAGGATCATTTATATCAATATCTATTTTTGTTTTATAATTCATATCTTTATCATATGTATTTATAGAAGAATAATAATGATTTTTTTTAAATTTTTTTTCTTTAGGATAATCAATTAAATTAACAATATTTTTATCTGGTAATATTAATAATTGTTTATTTAATTTTTCATCAACTTTATTTATATTATTCATCCAATCTGTATTAATATTATTAAAAATATCTGTTTCAAGTCTTCCACCTGTACAATCAAAAACAACTTTAAAATTACCTTTATTTATAATATTTTTGTATTCATCCCAATTATAATTTTCATATATCATAGGAATTTTATGTTCTATAAGTGCTTTTGTATATAGTAAATATTCTAATACAAATATATTTATATATAAACTATCTAAATTATGATTCATACAATAAATTTTAGGTAATACTGTTGAAAGATATCTGGAATGTGTACTAAATGGTCTTTGTCTTGTATATGGTTTTCTAAAACCTGATTTTTCTAATCTACTATCGTATAATACAACATTTACCTTTGGATAATTATTTAAACTACCAGAATTATAATATAAATCTAAATAACAAGCTAAAAATAATCCTATTGGACCTGAACCAATTATCATTACATTAATTTTTTCAGAATTTTTAATATTTTTATATAGTTCATTTTCATTTTTAACAGTAGATTCAATTAAATTTTTTGATATTTTTGTTATAAGTGTAAATATTTTATTAAAGTTTCTTTCTTTTTTTAATTCTTTATTTAAATTTAATATTAAATTTTTTTTTAATACTTTATTTTTTTTTTCTTTTATTGGTAATTCTTTTGGTATTTCTGATAATTTATATTCTATTTTTTCTTTTATAAATTTTTTTTGATAGTTAATAAAATTATCAGCAGCTTTATTTACACGTTCAAGATCCATAAAAAAAGGATGTTTTGGGGAATTAAATAAGTGTTGATATAAATAGTTTATTTTATTTTTTATGTATTCCATTATAAATATATATATTTTATTAAATAATTAAAATATATATAGTTATATTTACAGTCTTTTATACTATTTTTATGTATTCACTCCAGTTTGAAGAGCATCATATTGTGCTTTTAATTGAGCATATTGTCCTTCTAATTGAGCATGTTGTCCTTCTAATTGAGAAATTTGAGTTTGTAATAGATTATTTTGTGTTTGGAGTTCAATATTTTCTGTTCGGAGTTCAGTAATTCCTTTACTTGCACCATCAATTAGAACTGTATTTCCCGTAACTTGTCTGCCAACCTCGTCCATTAATTCATCTTGTGTTTCTAGTTTTTTATTAGCATCGTCGAGGTCTTTTTCTACTTCACTAAAAGCATCCTGGAAAGCTTTTATTTTATCTTCCAATTCTTGTCCTGTTAATGTACGAACATTAATGTTTCTTAAAGTTTTATTATTTATACAATTTCTCATTTCAAGGTAGTCTTCTGGATATGGATATTCTCGTTTACAATCTGCCGAAATTTGTTGTAATTCAGTCATCTTAGCATTATTATCTCTGCCTTCATATTCCATACATTGTGGATCAGTTGTACCATATCCAAAAGGATTATATATATCTACTTCATCACCAACAGCTTTATCACCACAGCCATTACGGTTATTTTTAACATCGACATCTAAACATGTATATTTTGATTTAGCACCAACAGCTTTACCACGACAACTATAGTCTCCTTTTGCAATATCAGCTGCATCACATATTCTTGTACATTGAAAACCTTCATGATCAAAACCTTCTTGAACAAAAGGTGCACTTTTTAATTTATTTCCAAATAAACTCATATATATATATATTAGATTTTTTATATATTTTTTAAAATAATTATAATTTATATAGAATATCCTGCGGCTAGAGGATGACCATTACCCCCATAATTTCTTGCAATACTATCAACTGTTTTATCATCTTTTAAAATACGTAAAGAATATGATATTTTATTATCATAATTACGTTCAATTCGTAAAATATCAAAG
>JACKZZ010015066.1_pt1 | contig 11839 bp, 9 predicted proteins | sample 8027871 | NCBI WGS metagenome assembly JACKZZ01 (sample SAMN15724774, study PRJNA655200) | protist metagenome | isolation source: fluorescence activated cell sorting (FACS) single amplified genomes of... | place: USA: West Boothbay Harbor, Gulf of Maine | collected 2000-07-19
ATTACAACGACGCATGCAACAGCTTGCAATAACTCAATTGCAAAACCTCAATTACAACGACTCATGCAACAGCTCAATTGCAACAACTCAATTACAACGACTCAATTACAGCAACTCAATTAGAACGACTCATACAACAACTTAATTGCAACGACTCAATTACAACAACTCATACAACAACTCAATTACAACAACTCAATTACAACAACTCAATTACAACAACTCAATTACAACAAATCAATTTTGTAATTTGGATGTCACTATTGAATTGTCGCGATTGAGTTGTAAGTGCCATTCTTATTCAATCATAGCTCTTACACAATTACAGTTCCCAGTCATTGTGTCAAAAAAAAGAGAACCATCACGAAGATGCAAAAAAACCAGACTTCTTCTGCTATTAATTACACATGTAACGAAGACGATAACAAGGGTGATGATGATAAGGCGCAAACCCTACGCCTCATCAACGCAGCTTGTTTCCAATGTAAATCCATATCAGATTTGTGTACCTGTTCTTCGGGTAGGGTATTGGTTAGGCCAACCACAGGCATGTATTTTCCAGAAGGGATGATAGTGAGTGACAGTAGTGTTTATGGACCATTTGGTACCCTTACAATTGAAATCAGTCAGACGGCACACAGGTATCAACCGCAAATGGTATTTTATGTGATCGATAATTCCTATTCAATGATAGGATCTTGGTCTCATGTAATAGACGCCGCCAAAGAACTAGTAGCAGAATGCCCACCAGGTACTACCTTTACGATCATAGCATTTTCGGACAAAGCTGAAGTTGTAGTTCCGTCCGTACGTTTCGAGGATAGTAACCCCGAATCCAACGAACGTAAACTGACCATTCAGTGCATCGATCTTTTGCGGTGTTCGGGGAGTGGTACCAACTTCTTATCCGCCTATAAAAAAGTGGAAGAACAATACGATGAAATTTTATCCGCCTTGAATGCAAAATTTGAGGATATTTCGGGTGATGTGCCCACAACCGTTGTTTTAGTCACAGATGGTCGTGCTAATGCTACTGAAGATTTACCCGAGGGTGAGAGTTTCAGGTTCAAGCCTCATGTCGAGGTAGTCGGGCTTAGTCTAGGAGACTATGTGGATAAACATGCCATTCAGAGATATATCGGCGGAGAATCTACGAGAGGATGTAATTTATTTGAATATCTATCCAAACCCGGACGATTGCTATCGGACGTTCTAGTTGAACTCACTACTACTGTTAAGGACCGATTAGGGCTGCCTTCCGTCCGAATTGAAGTCCGTGGTTTGTCCCATCTGATAGAAGCTCGGATTAGTGGTGCGGGTTCCAATACTAAGTTCGTTATTGGAAGGAAAGTAAGAAAAGAGACAATTTTACTGGAGTCGAAGACATGGTCAATAGAAAACAACTCGTCCAAACCCGATTGGTCAGAATTTATCGGGAACGCTAACCTAGTGGTTACCGATATAAATACTAATCAGGAAGTTGCCTCGTTTGCTCTCGATGCTAACATTCCAATGGGGATCGATACCGTTTTTCTATACCGTCGTATGCAATGTCTAGAGATGGAGTTAACAAACGACAAGCGTAAGTTACATGCCGTCCCCGGTACTAAGATTGGAATTATCGAAGGGAAAAAGATCTGGAACGCCGAACAGGCCGTAGAGGAATATATGGAATTGGCGAGGAAATTCAATTGTAATTATGCCCTCAGACAACTACAGTTGGATGAATTTAAAGAGGAATTGATTAAGGCCGCTTCTCTCCAAGTCGCCTTAACTCCTAGAGATTTTGGTCAAAAGATGAATTATCGCAAGCGGAGAAAGAGCGGGGTCTGAATATCCTCAAAGGCGTTGATTTTTGAAGTGTGTAGTATAACCGAAGTTTTAATCGCCCAGAATGAAGACACCCCATTAAAAAAAAAACGATTTACATACCCATCTAGGTTATCAAAATGCTTCCTATTCAGTCGATATCCGACTTATTCAAAATAAACTGATTTATATCAATTCCAGAAACTCCCAATTTTAATAAATCGAACTGGTTCAATATGATCCCTACTATAAAACAGTTTCAATTAATATGGAATCACATATTTTTGAAGTTCGTTCTTATTAAAACATCGCCATTATGTATACAAATGAAAATACCCGACAGGAATGGACGAACTCAGCTGCTAGATACCCGACAGGAATGGCCGGACTGCACCAGACATTAGATCGACATCCCGTATACCCACAAGAAAATGCTCCGAATACGTGTAATCAATTACCTTCCAATACTAGTCAGCCCGAGCTTGGAGTCACGGAGCAGAATAAGATCCCATTTGTATTTCTGAAAGATACAGACCTCCGGTATTTAAAGAAAACACTCAGGGTAGGCTTGGTAATCTGTACCGGTATACTGGTAGCATATTTAATTTTTTACACTCATGGTATATATACCCGAACTAATGGATGTAAATTCTACACAACCCAGAAACTAGTGCAATACGTAGTAGGAACTGTCAATTCCACCTCGGATGGATACGGTAATCTCCATTCGCAATTGAGCTAATCGAAGCCCATGTCATTATAATAGGTCTCTATAAATTCCAATCCACAGGGCCAGTGATTTCGATGAACGAAAAACAGGAAAATATCCATCTCAGTAGCGTCAAATAGGTCTTGGTGGTGGGTATCCAATAGGGATCGCAGGTCCTCTATCATAAACTGGCAGTGATTCGAGTTCATATTGTGGTCCATTTGGTCGTTGATCCCCAATAACTTGACTGTCAGAGAGAAAACAGCGAGGTACAGCATGGGTGGGCGAATATCGATCGATGCGTTTTTTAGATATTCCAGAGTAACAGCCACGCCCTTCTCTACCAGGTTTATATCCAACGGGTGCAATTGCAATTGCAGGAGTTTGATCAATCCCGGGACAGATGTACATATATCGAATATTTTGGGAGTAACGTTCGGCATAGCTACAGCCTATGGAAAATAAAGGAAAAATACCAACAAGAATCGTATATGTATCCCCTAAACCAAATATTAATTTTTATAGTTGCACCAGTCGTAACCGTTTATACCCACTATAATTACCACTTATTATAAACCACCGCGTGTCCAAATAATAACCCCATACAATCCAATTATAGCCGCATCGGGAAATGGATATCCCCAAACGCTTTTAGTAATCACTTCGTATATAAAGACCCCATGTCTATACGCTCACCTACCACTCCGATATCAGAGTCAACTACACCATCCGACTCCGGTTTAGACATACCCGCTTCGCCAGAATTAAGCACACCAAAATCAATTACATCATCCGACTCCGGTTCAGAAATAACCACTTCACCAGATTCAACTACATCATACGACTCCGGTTTAGACTTAACCGCTTCATCAAATTCCAGCACGTCAGAATCAATCCCGGGACCATCACCACTGACTAGACAAAGAGCCATCTATCACAATTAAAAAAAACGGTTATAATAAAAGAACGAGACAGTCTATGGCCAGGGTAGGAGAAAAAAAAAAGTCCACACTCGTTCACGGTTTACTAACTATCGTCTCTACTCTGATCGTAGGTGGTTTAGTATGGTTCTTTGGCAACTTCAAAAGACCCCCCGTCATATTTGATACATTAACCAGTCATTTCATATTGGCCACTTTCTTTTTGGTGTTAGTAATCTCATCGAGTGTGTGGAAAAATCACCAGGATGATATAATCGTACCCTTCATTCTACTTAGCTATATGTGTTTATTGACTTTCCTGATGGTATGGAAGAAACTCAAAGGCCATACTTTACACGATATAGGAAAACCTAACTTCTGGGCATCCATACATAAGTACATCCTGGTTGGATATGGACTGTATACACTAATATTCATGGGGGTGTTTGGTTGGGGTATACATACACATACATATAATAAACCAGATGCCTCACAGTGGGCCCAGTATCAACGGACCTGGCGGGTATTAGCAATTATATTTACTAGTACAATTTGGGTGATAGCTGGTATCGGATTTCTATTTACACTCAAAAAAAACTACAATACATGCAATAACTTCATTATACGATGTAGACCTACGAGTACTGTGTGGACACTTGATACAATACCAAAAAGCACGAATCGAGCAGTACCGTTTATGTTTCTATTGCCTAAACTGACGAAGAATTGGAATAGCCCCGATAAGAAGCAAAAACCTGCCCCGCACCCGAAAATAATAAAGCTAAAAAGATAAAACCTCCTCCGCTACCACTGTCCCCACCGCCACTAAGGTCTTTCCAGTACAGTTTACGTGTTGGGAACGGGGATCGTGAAGCCACCGTTAAGGCTAATGCAGCCACTGATACTAGCTACGGTATGGATGAACTTTGTGAATTGTGGTGTCTCCCTGTTGGTGGATAACAAAATATGAACTTTGGGCTATAAGATGGAAATGGGAGAAATAAAGTATATTCAACCAGATCCTGTAATGTAAATGACTGAAAATTTCGAGGTCCAGTAATTCCATAATAATCAGTGGTAGGTACATATACCCATTCTTGTAGCTTCAGTCTGAAACCTGGGGTTTTGCACGTACTCAAAGGTTCTAGTATACCTCTAAGATTGAGGTTAATTTAATATTAAAACTGTATCATATTTAGTGTCATCTTCACAATAAGAAATGGAAAATCGTCAATACACAAAGAAACAAATACCTCATCCACCCGCAAAAAAAAATAACAAAAAGAAATAAATGGAAACCTCGAAAAACGAAAAATGCAAGAAATCGTTGCCCGGAGTCGACTCATACGGAAAACCCAATGAGGACCTGAAGTTCAAAGCCAATAAAAACAGTTTCAACAGTAAAGACCAAGAAGGTGAATATCTGTTCAATCTGCTAACAGCCTCGGCGTCTTTTCTGGTAGTTTTCGTTATTTTACTGTTTTTTGTGGTTTTTCTTAGAAAAAAATCAACCACTTTTATTTGTCTTTTGGTTTTTGTGATAATCTCCCTGGTAGTGATTATTACAGTAACTTCGATTGTAGGTGTCCATATTAAAAACAACCCCATATCGTTACTATACGCAGGTAACCAGTTAATGACTAAAAACAAAAGAACGCCTCCGATAATGCAATTCGAAACCCCAACCGAAAAAAAAATTGCCAGCGACCTGGAAAAAAACTACTTCAAAATCAAAAAAAACGTCTACGATCTAGTGGCTAATCACCAGTTGAGACTGGTTAAGAACACTTACTCGGGCCAGAACGAATATATTGGGTCCGATACCACTAGGGAGTGCGAGGGTTGCGAAGAAACAGGGTGGAGAATTTTTACAGTTAACATCGGCGACAATTTCACCCAACAGGCATCTGAGTATCTACCTGACCTGGTGGAGGTGTTAAAAAAATATCCATGTGATATCGTATCTTGCGCAGTGTCTATCATACCCCCTAAAACTAAAATACCTCCTCACGTAGGATACTCTAGCTTCGTAAAGAGGCTCATGCTTGCGATAGAAGTGCCCGAAGACGCGGACAATTGTTACTTGTGCGTAAACGGCGAGAAACTGACTTGGGAAAACGGGAAGACTATTCTCTGGGATGACACTTTCTGTCACGCCGTCTACAACGAAACGGACCAAAGACGTATCGTGATCTACATGGATGTTCGCAGGTACGCTAACAACAAATTCATCGACTGGCTTGGTGACAAAATGATAAAAATTATAGGCAACAGTGAATATGTAAAAAAAGAAATACGAGACACAGAGAAGAAAGTCAAAATCGAAACTTGAAGTAAAAAAAAAAAAAAAAATGTGTGTCAGACAAAACACATACATACGAATGCAATAGCCAAAACCCACACAAACGCATTAACCTTAATTAGCCTTTCGCCAATGTAGGTGTTAACTACGACCCGGAGACTAGAAGATGGAAAGTCGTCAACACACATTGAAATAAACACCCTGGCTGACCCGATCGAGCCATACACCGCATGTTTTTTAATTGATAGATCGGGATTGTTATTACGAAATTTATATCCTCTTTAAAAACCGTTATCTTACCGATAGACATTTTATTTAAAGACCATTTTACCAAACATTTCTTAGTTTATTTATAACTCATGACTTCACGGAAATCACAGTCCAAATAAAAACGACGAGAATTAACTCGTCGTTTTTTGGACAGACAGTGAACTACAGCATTCAAACCACACTCGGAATATCAAAACTAACCAATATAAACAATTTCTGACCCCCCCCCTGGGATTTCTTCACTTTTTATAAATTTACATATATTTTACTTTTAATGATGTACATCCATAATACCCAATAACTATAAAGATTTATAACTTACAACGACAATGGCAGTACATAGATAGATAGATAAATTAGTACACACACACGCACGCGAGCTATTTTCTCTCTTTTTCTCTCTCTATTCTTATTCTCTCTTTCCAATTTCGCTTGGAATTTTTTCTTGCAGTGTAATTTGAGCGCGCGCCACTGCATTGTCTATTTCCAAACGACGAATCTTTTCCTGAGGCTCGTCAGCGGTACTAGTGCGTCCAGATTTTGTATCCTCCTACTATTGGCTGTGTGTCCTAAGTCTGATACAGATTAGAAGATAATTGGCGTCCATGTCCTTTGTATCCTCCTATCAGTAAGTCCTTAATCTCTTGTATGACACGGGATGAGTAGGTGTTTCAATGACCGTTGACGGGCGAGACGTACCGATCGGAGTTGACCATTCTAACCGAGAGTATCTTTTAGGTATTTTGAAGTGACTGGGAGTTGGGTTCGTAGGTCCAAATTGAAGTTTATGTTTATTCAGAACCGCTTTAAGTTTCGTGCTTATATTTGTATCTATTTGTTCTATGTTTTCTCGCTCGATCCTGATATTAAGTAGTTTGTCTAGGAACTCCATTGTCAACTCACCTCGTCTATACATTGAACTGAGTAAGAAATCCATACAAGGGACTTGAATAGCTGGTGCGTACGTGGTTCTGACTATACTTTTACTAAATGAAGCTACCCAATTATTCAATTTTTTTTCATCGTGTTCGAACATTTCCAACCAGATATCTTTGTCCGTACCTATAGCTTCGATACAATACGTTCCCAAAGACGTACTTTGGCCACAATGTAGTAGGAGATCCATTTGGGTAAATCCCTCACTGAATCTGAGAAAATTCGGGAATGTTCTGGGACGAGTAACCTTAATCACTTTGCTCGAAAAAAAACTAGACCATTCCTCCTTACTACACCCCTCTTCTGTCGAACATTTACGGATTTGATCTGATAGGTTAGCGTGGGTAATTGGTGAGTTGAAGTGACTGGGAGTTGGGTTCGTAGGTCCAACTTGAAGTTTATGTTTATTCAGAACCGCTTTAAGTTGCGTGTGTAAATTTGTATCTATTTGATCTATTCTTTCTCGCTCGATCCTGATATTAAGTAGTTTGTCTAGGAACTCCATTGTTAACTCACCTCGTTTATACATTGAACTGAGTAAGAAATCCATACAAGGGACTTGAATAGCTGGTGCGTACGGGGTTCTGGCTATAGTTCCACTAAATGAAGCTACCCAATTATTCAATTTTTTTTCATCGTGTTCGAACATTTCCAACCAGATATCTTTGTCCGTACCTATAGCTTCGATACAATACGTTCCCAAAGACGTACTTTGGCCACAATGTAGTAGGAGATCCATTTGGGTAAATCCCTCACTGAATCTGAGAAAATTCGGGAATGTTCTGGGACGAGTAACCTTAATCACTTTGCTCGAAAAAAAACTAGACCATTCCTCCTTACTACACCCCTCTTCTGTCGAACATTTACGGATTTGATCTGATAGGTTAGCGTGGGTAATTGGTGAGTACTGATTTGGGGGGCCGGAATTATCCAGTTGCATTGTCTGTGGTTGTATTTACCATCTTTTTATAAAAAAAAACGAACGACAGTGAAACGGCATTCGAGTATTGATTAATAATCGGGACATAACGCCCGGCAAGTAAGTAATTGTAGTGATCGAAGGTTGCACAGTTAATCTCGGCACCTACAACACATCAGAGGTTCCAGGGTCTCATTTGGTCCACTGTACACCGTTAAATACAGAGTAGTCATCAAGTGAAACTCTAAATAGGTGATATTTTATTTCGACTTTTTAAACTTGACGAAATTTACCGAGGAGTCCAGGCACCTTTCTTTACCAGGTGAGCCTAATACCCATTTCACTGTTAATATAGGAGACAAGGTCTCTGACGAATCAGACAGTGAGGTAGTCCCTGCCGAATCAGACGGTGAGGTAGGGACGCCCCGTTTGTTCTGTTTTCTGGACGGGGTGCTAACAGAACCGATGGACTGAACGGATGGATAGCTGTGTCTGGTGAAGAATGACTTGCCCGACCCGATTTCTGACCCGAGGGGTTGGGTGGATAGATATTCTGATCCGGGAGTGGGTAGATGTTCTGGCTCAGGAGATGAAGTGTATATATCTTCAGATCCACCGGTCCCAAAATATATACACTTAACTATCCGATTTCCATTTTGGGTTTCATCATTGGTATCAGTGATTGTGTTTCTGTCGGGAGTCCAAATAGCTGCGGGTGTACGGGGTACGTATTCTAGATAGGATTGTGATTGGGCACAATCACTAATAACACTTTCATTATCAGATTCACTGGTCATACGAGATAAATACGACTACGAGTACCTGTATTTTCGTCAACCCATACGTGTAGGTTACCTTCCGGTTATCCTATTTGATTTAATAATCCGATTTCCAGGACGATTGTCACCTCGATGTGACCTGTTCTAAATAATGAGCTAATTGTAAGCTTGTTGTCGAAGAGGATATTTGGAAGCCCCCTATATCTACTGACCAGTCGTCCTTCACTGCAGTCTGTACCCAGTCTTCAGGGTAAGAGTACTGCTGGGCTAGTGGAATGATATTTGTGCTTTCGGACCTTACTAGGGTACTACCAGTCGAATTTCCTCCAGGTACCCGGTCGTCCAATTTATCGCCCCCATAAGCCTGAAAAAACCACCCGTCGGATACAGGCCTTTCTGGGAAAGAAACCTCCGAACAGGGGTAATATAGCGGAATCCCGTCCACAACAGGCGAATTAAATTTCAGAGTAATAGAAGTTATATTTGAACTTCCTGCCAGGCGTTTCAGATTTTTTAGTAAGGTATAGGGACACTGACTTTCCGTAATTTGATTGCTCAGCTCGTATTCTGAAATCCGATTCGTAGAATTCAACCCGTGGAGTAAACGCGATAAACCCACGTAAGGGGATCGAGTTTGCTCGAGTCGGTGGTAGAGGAACCCGGGGATGGCTATACCGATACCGTACTTGTGATGATACTTCAATAGTCTATATTCGAAGGACGGTGAGCGACGCCTGACGTCCACTATATTGTAACCGCAAGCTAAAACCCTCTTACCCCTATCGTTATACCAAATCTCACCCTGATAATAGGCGAAGCAGGAAGAGTCTAAATCGAAACTGTCCAGTAAACTGGGGACATTTGTATAGTACTTTAAGACCAACTGGACGGTATTCCGATGGACCGGGGTGAATCTAAAAAAGCTTACTGTATGATCGGTTCTGAGGGAAAAATACGAACCGAAACAGCGGAAATATTCCCTACCCATCATAGTCAATATATCAGTAACTGGAGACTGGTCACAAGCCAACAAAAAAAAATCCAGATCACTGCTGCAGGAACCTCGACTGAATTTTCGGAGCCGGGCAAATTGCAGACTACCACCAGCTAAAACTAAAGCTGGGCATTGCGACATGACACTTTCCACGAATTGACGACGATTACAACCCAGGGTACACTCGAGTAAGTTGTTAATAGCTTTGGCTTTCGTCTGAGGAAATAAGGGAAATTTACTTACTGCAGCCAATACGGGGTATTTTAGAGGGAGGCAATCTACTGTGTGTAATTGGCCTTCGGAGTCATACATGGAGTGTAAGTTTAAACTACGGTTAATGTGACTGTCTACCAAATGAAAGGTATTTAATATCCTGTCCTCTAGGGATACCTGGTTTATAGCAGATGAGTGCAAGTACTTCAGACAAGTCAGTACATCCGTGTAAGAGGGTTCTGCAATTAACCGGGGTAGTAATCCAGTTCGGAGATAGGCAAGAATTATATATACTGTACTGTCACATTCGCACGGAAGTCGGAGTGGGATCTCGTTGTCAGTATAGTTATTGACTAACTCCATCAGAGTGGTCAGAAATTTGCACTCTGTTATAAAGGGGTAAGAGCTGATACTGACGAAAGTTCCTGTATTTAGGAGTCGGAATCCATGGGTATTCTCGGACATGGTCATAAATGACACCATCGGTTTATGTCCTATTCCATGATTAGGACTAGTCCATCAATTAAATTTAGCTTCTACCTTCAAATTGACTGGTCTTGTACGTCTATTAAGTATCCATCGTAATAAACCAGTAAGTTTAATGTGAAGATTGTGTCCTACCCACTTTAATGAGACATCTGGTAATTCATATCCCCTATAAAAATGACACCCTGATAATGGACAATTTCATCACGGACGGTAGGATAGGTCTATCAGGGGAGTTATAAAAGGACTTTCTAATATGGGACAGTGGATTGTTCCCCGGTAAACCGAAGTCACTATAGCTAAATCTCCGAGTCTAGAGTATTTACCAAGAATGTGCCAATAAAATTCAGTCAATTTATCAAGTGGTGGAGTGAGTACTCCGATGTTGCTAGGTAGGATGGTTATGGTATTGTATATATCCTAGCTGTAAAAACATTAATATTTAGGTGTTACATGAATCCGTATGTACCGTGATTAAACGTAGCGCGTCGTAGCCTCATAAGTATCCACCAGCTCTTCCAAGCTGTTTTTCACTGCTACGATTCGCTGCTGCCAGGCTGCCCATCTCTCAGGTAGCACGGAGTACACCAGGGTCTCGGCATCCCGGTGGAAAAACACGTCCTGAGGGTCGGCACCTACGTGGTGAGTATCGTTGGCCATCACCGTGTACACGAAGCCCACCGGTATACCAGTGAACACGGCTCGAATCTGCCGCTCCCTGGCCTCATCCGAGATGGAGCGGGCCGCCGAGTGCTGCTGGACACCGTGCTCCAGCACCTCCAGTACTAGCACGTACGAGATCTGACTGGGGTCGAGCTTGCACGTGCCCGCCACCTCGTAGATGGCCCCCGTGGGAGAGAAACACCAGATATTGTCGGGCTTGGAGCTGCAGCCAGGCAGGATAGGGCAGTCCCACGCAGTGGGCTCCCAACCTAGAAACGAATTGTCCTCCAGTCCCAGACGCTGGAGCTCCGCTAGACAATAAATCTCGATGGACACTTTGGCTCGGTACTGGAGAGGCGTTTCTTCAGGGTCGTTTTTCAGGACCACGGGCAGACAGGCTGAGCACACCCGCTTCCGAGTTTTCTGGGTCCGGAAGCGGCCTTTACGGATATAGCCGTAGCATTCCACTTGGAACTCACAGGGCCGGTCGCAGAACTTACATTCGGCCTCACCACAGACCCGGTGACCCGAGCAGTAGGGGCACCATGTGCCATTGGGTTTCGTTACGCTAGCCAAAGGCACTTCGAAGGTGTGGCCACACTCCTGACAATCAAAATGGAATTTTCTATTACTGCTTTTGGCTACTTGCCACGCCTGCTCTGGTCCGTTCTGAGCACTCCAGCTGGCCACTTTATTAGGGTCATCGAAGCTGGCGAAGCTCTTGGAAAAGCAGAAGGTACAGGACCCGTCACCATCCGCTTGAGCGCAAGGTTTCCAGTACGGACCCGAGCAGTAGGGGCACCACTGCCGGTTGGAGTTCGTTACGTTACTCAAAGCCG
>JACKZZ010023073.1_pt1 | contig 11839 bp, 10 predicted proteins | sample 8027871 | NCBI WGS metagenome assembly JACKZZ01 (sample SAMN15724774, study PRJNA655200) | protist metagenome | isolation source: fluorescence activated cell sorting (FACS) single amplified genomes of... | place: USA: West Boothbay Harbor, Gulf of Maine | collected 2000-07-19
CGCTTGGAACTAGAATAGACGCTAAGAATTTTCTATTTGCCAATTCTCCATCGTACGTACCAAAGAATACGTATCTTGGCATGAGAGACGCAAATAACATGATCGGTGCTGCGATGGAAGCAAGTTTACTTCTTGAGAATACGGATGCAACGAAGAAGCAAAACGAGATAGTGGCGACTCCGTAACTAAAGAACAAAAAGAAAATGATAGTCGGATCGGAATGTTTGAACACGTTAGCGAGAATAATCGTGACACTGATTGAGATGATCAAAAAAATCATGAGATAGGAACACAACCATGCAGCAGTTAGTGCAATTGGTTTAAGTCCCATGATCAACATGATCTCTTTCATTCTCGTCTCCTTCTCCTCAACGATTGATTTGACAAGTCTCGAGACAGGATACAATGTTGACATGCAAATCAAGAGACCCATCACGGGACCCGCAGCGCTGTAGAACAGATTTGTGGTGTATGTCGGAGTAGGAAAAGGACATGCCACGAGAGATGCACCTTGAGCATCTTGATTCAGTGCCGTTCGAATAACAGCTGCAAGACCTTCAGCATCTGCATTTCTCGTGTTCGGGTCCGCGTCGGAACCATCGATGAGATAAGCGAGTTCTTGAGCAAGAGTAGAAATCCAATCCGTTGACGTACCGGAAGTCGTGTTGGTACTGATTCTGTCAAATTGACCAGCTAGGAAGACGGATTCGATGTAAATACAGTGCGTGCCGTTCCAATCACACCCTTTTATCGTTTCTGTGAGTTCCGTGCTTTCGCATTGCGTTTGTTCGGTGTAATGTGAGAGACAACGTGATTTTGCAGTCTCACGATCCGAATCCATGGATTCCGCAATGTCTAACACGTTGGACGTAACGTCTGCATTTTCCAACGCTTCGCTCGCGTTCCATGCACCCCATCGTTGCTCGATGTCGTACTCTGTTTCGTAGTACGACTCAATTTCGGTATTCGTGTCATTTGAAGCAAGGTTTGTGTACACATTGGAATCGTACGAACAATTTGAAGATGAATCAAGAACACATTCAGTCAGAGTCGTACATGATAAACTATCTCGAGAGTAACACGAATCCGTGCAATAGGATGCCGGTAATCCAATGCTTTCTAGCGCAGATGCAATTCGACTCATAGCTCTGAAGAAAGATGTGACGTGAGTTGATTCTGCAGTATTTTCCAAGGAATCTGCAGCAGAGTACCTGTGTAGAGTAAGTGAGGAATGAGTGTCGGGATGGTAGGAAAAAAAAAAAGAATCGGAACGAAACGAAACAAAAATATACGCACGCACGCAAAAACAATCAAACAAACAAACACACACACACACACTCAACGTACAGAACATCAGCAACGGATTCACGTCTTGTCTCCCACACCGCAGCGTGAGACGCATATGTATCAATCGCAGCACGAGGTACAGTGTGTGCTACACTTGTCATATCAGCAACGACCTGAGCAACGATGCGACTCAATTCCGCAGCATCAGCGTAACTTATTTTAGAAAACACGAAACCCTCCAACCACACTCGAGCCTTATCATTGATCGTGTTCCAATCATCACTCGACGTACTGTTCGTACCCTCGTCTACGTCTTCCAAGGATGCATTGAGAAGAGCACGGCTGATTGAATCTGCAATCTCACACATAATGACACTACGATTCGTAGAGGATGATGATTGAGATGCAGTAGCAGCACTCGTCAAAACATTTGCAATTCTCAAGGCTTGAGAAGGAGCATTCAGAACAGCAATCTCTTCCGCGTCTGATGCTGCCTGTGCAGCATCGTTCGAAGCGTTCAGCAACGCGTCATTCAAGTCTCTAGAGAGACTCTCAATATCATTCAAACAAGTATTCGGACGTGGTAAACCTTTTGCGTACCTGGAGAGTGGAGAGAGAGAGAGAGAGATAGAGAGAAATAATGAGTGATTGTACCGAAAGGAGGAGAAGGGGGGACCTGAAAAACGGAAACGAAAACGTATTTACCACTCGATCTGCTGCTGAATCGAAAGAAATCCCGACGTGTAGTACATTTTGTATTCCGTGTTAAGACCTCTCCAATTGTTGTATACTACTCTCGTTGTCGGTACGTTTGTCACATTCATTCGAATAGTAAAGTCAATATCAATCGGTGCGTTCGAGTCTTGAAGTTCTTGATCTGTAGGTACGTTCAATTTATCGAAAACCACGAGACCCCACGTATAACCCTCGTTGATCTTCGCGTTACGTTTCATCATATCAACTCCTTCTTTCTCAGATTCGTATACATCTACAAAAACTTCGTTGAAGAAAAGGGACGTGCAGTTAAACCAATCGACGAGTTCGTAAATGGAATCTCTTGTTCCTTCCGGTGCATCGTTTCCGACTGCAAATCCGAGCTCTCCAAGTCGAAGAAGCGCACCGATGTCGGAGTGAATCACATCTTGTAATGCAATTGCTCTTTCGTAATCATCCGGATCCATGTTTTCCATGAGAATCCTGTGAAGTGCAACGTATAGGTCGAAAGGTGGAGGTGTGATCAATCCATTGTAATCGAAGACTTGATTTCCAATATCGATCACTTCGTCTTGGCTCAGCGTACACGAAGACGAACCACCACAATCGTCGACTTGATCCTGCACAAGATTTGCAAGCTCAACAATCGGAAAACTATCATTACAATAAACTTTAGCATCATTATGAATATCGTCTGATTGTGATAAACCGATGAGAAGTAAACTCATCAGTATCGCTGGCGAAATCAATTCGCATAACGTTTGCTTCCAATGTCTGGTTTTCATGTATTTATTTTTACGACAAAGAGCCAGAAACTGGTACCTGGTGTAGCGATATATGTATGTGTATATATATATATATAATATTGTTGACGTGGAGAGGAGAGAGAATGAAGAAAAAAGTAAGATTTTTTTTTGGCGTAAAAAAAACAAAAACGTACCAAGGCAAAGACGCGGATTGTTTTCTAACTGGTGGAACGTATCCAACTTGCTTATCTATCTCATCAATGTCTTCTTTTGATGGTACGTCCTGACCATCAATGGATACTTCTGTCATCTCTGTCTGCTGTTGTACAGGGAGCGGTACCACTATCTTCTTCATTCAGAAAATATGATTTAAAAAAGATGAGATGTTCCTCTTTTGTGTTTTCCAGTTTTGGAGTTTTTGCTCCTCCGACACACACTGTCCCATCATCAACGGTTTCTAGGTTTCTAGTTTTCGTTCGGTTTCTTGGAGTGATAACCGAAAAAAAAATTCAAAAAATTGAAAAAAAAAAAAAAGATGTTCGAGAGAACAATTCATGTAAAATGTAGACACACAGGTAAACGTCTTTCGGTGAAGAAGATAAATCTGGATAAATGTAAAAATATGAAACAATTAAGAATGGTAAAACAAAACAAAAATAGTCTCTCTCTTTCTATACGTCATCGTCATAATCTCAAACCGCTCTCGCGTGCAGGACGATCGCGTTTCGCATCGATGTAGGTCTGCACATGTCATGAGAAGAATTTCATCGTTTGTGATGGGAACCGAATTGTGGTACGTTTATATAATCTATCCTCTATATCTATCTCATTTATCAAATCACACAACATCGTCACCTTCATCATCGTCGCTCATCAATCACAAAAACAGTGTGGTACTGGACGAAGTGGATGCGATTTCAACATCGTCGCTACGAGCAGCATCTCAACTTAGTGAAGAACAAGTCGCATCTATCATAGCACAGACTCTTCTAGGACTTACGTATCTTCATCAAAAGATGAATCTTGTTCATTGCTCTGTTCGAGCCGAGAACATATACGTCACGTTGGGAAAAACGGAATATGACGACGGTATCAATACAACCACTTGCGACGTAAAGTTGGACGGATTTCATTCCTCTGTAGAGGCAAGTCGAAACATATACTCAGAAGATTCAAACAAATTAGAAATGGAAGCAACACATTGGATGTCACCCGAACTTCTTCGATACATGATTCGTCAAAATGGGGACAGGGAGGAGGAGGAGGAGGACGAAAACAACAAAGTTGCGACGAAAGATTTGATCATCACTCCACAAGCCGATATTTGGTCTTTGGGTATCACAGCAATCGAACTCATATGTGGCAGACCACCATATGCAGACTCTTCACCGCATGAAGCCTTGAGAAGACTTCGTAATCATGGCTTACCGTCATCCTTACGTATGCGAAAACTCTCCCCGGAATTCATGGATTTTGTGAGTTCTTGTCTCAAGGAAAATCCTTCAAATAGACCGAGTACTTCAGAGTTGATGCGTCATTCGTTCATTTCTTCATCTGTTGGTATCACGACACCTCTTCTAAAACTTTGGCAGGGTGTACGACACAATAATCTCGTCGAACGAGGTTCTGCTATTGTAGCAAAAATCAGCAGAAGCAGTACTGATGAAACTCTGTTTCAGCAAAGCTTGAAAGATTTCAACATAAAGTCCTCACGTTTGACTAGTTATGATGATGATATTAATTTTGTCGACACGAACGGAGCAATACTCATACGTTCTGCTGTGGGTGAGTACGATCAACACAGACAAGAAGCACGTGCAATTTTAAAAGAGTCTTTGCGTTCTATGATGAATAGACAAGAGGGAGAGAATAAGAATGACGTGGATAGAAAAAAAAAAGAACGAAACGAGAATAAAAATGAGGAGGAGGAGGAGAAGGAGAATGAGAAGAAGGATAGTGATAAGATGAAAAATGACGAACCTTTCTTCTTTCCGATCTCGATTGATGGATCTGATATTCGCAAGCGTTCGTTGGACACTGTCGACACAATAATGAGCGATGCTGTTCAACGATGTCTTGCAATGTATGGATATGAAGGAGCTAGAAATGGTGCTAAAGTCACAGCTGCTTTGGCTCAATTACAGAGTGCATTGAATTCTCTCGAATCTGCACTTCCGAAAAGTGTTTTGAGTCATAATTTTTTGGCAACATGCATTCACAACACACGAAGCACTTCAAATGAGAGATTGAGATCGTTGTATCTTGAGCCTTCATTTAAGCGACATGACGAAGAGGAGGAGGAGGAGGAGGATGAGGAGAGTGACGAATGTGGTTCTAATGAAGGAAGTAAATTCGAAGTGGACGAAGTATTAAAGAAAAATTTGTTGTTGAGATGGAAGAAGAGGATGGAGTAAGGACAACAAGAAAAATGCATTGGTATGTGATTCTTCGTGTTTCAAGGGATGATGATGATGATGATGATGACGATGAGTGATAATAATAAAAGGGATAATTACATATGCTTTTTTGCAAATATCCCTGTCAAATGTCAAATATAACAGCAAAAGCAATACTACCAACTGATTTTGCCCCGTTTCCATCATTTTCTCGTAGACGTTGACGTCGAGATGATCGAACGACTATTCTCATCAAGCTTACACTTCGAACTCTCAAAAATTCTTCCGTTCATACTAACAAAAACACCTCTTCGAAGTACGTTTAGGGCTCCCACCGCAACACCGATATTAAATGTCGCGTCTGTACCTTTCATACAATCCGGAACTCTGGAACCTGTGACTAGAATTGTTTTCGAACCCAGTGCTTCAACACGTCGAAGAACTAATGCTGTTTCTATTGCTCCTTTGATGCCGTGCGTAATCAATATTTTGTTTGATTTGACTTTGGTGCACGCATCAGCCAAGCGATCACGATCTGAAGACGTGACGCTAGATCCATCTTTTCGACAAACTGTACGAACATCATACGTGAAACCTACGAAAGGTAAGTCTTGAAAAATTCGAAGTGTTGATGGTTCTCCGAAAGAAACCTTACTGTTTTCATAATGCTTATCGATCTCTCCTCCCATTTGAAATACGGTAACGTGAAACGATTTCGTTTCAGTAGAAGATGACGATGAGGAGGAGGAGGTCACAATCTGTCTCGGTGTGTGTTTCGTTGGACTCACACTCCATGAAGGGGGCATGGGTGGTGTTGAGCTCAACGTTTTTGGAGCTAAGAGAGATAGTACACCGCTTGCAGATGGTCTTCTCAACAATCGATGACCTTTGGCAAAATCCGTAATTTCCTTCACGGCGATCTCCACTGGTATGCAATAACGACGATGTAACCACAATGCGAGTACATCACCAGTTCTCTTTTGCCCCGACGCACAATGTATAACAACACGTTGATCCTGTTTCTCTGCTTCTGTCATTACTTCCACGACTTTACGAAACGCGTCCGAGTCGTTGGGGGGTACGTGTGTGATTTTGAAACCCGATTCCGTACACATCTTAAGAAACGGTTTTTGAAAGAAATCGAGTTCCGATCTGCTGAGAAGACATATGATATGTCGAATGTTACGCGTACGAAGAAAATTAATCCATTTCTTTAACGATGATTCGTTGACAGGAGGACCGCGGGGTGTGCGGGGAGTTCCTACCTGTTGTTGTTGTTGTTGTTGTTTCGGGATATCGTTTCGTCGCGGGACTTACGTTCTGTGTGTGTGTGGTGGGAGGGAGAGATTCGAGACTTACCTCAGGATGCAAGTGACCAGGACGTGCACAACCATAAATGAATCTATCTCTAGAGCTTGCAGCTCCAAAGTTGTATGGTGGAGGTTTCAGAGGTTGTTTCTTAATTTTCTGCATTTTGAAAAAAAAAAATGGAAACTGGAAAAACTAACTTCTACAGTCTACAGTAACCTCTAGTAAAAATGTCCGAAAAAAATAAAAAGAGGCTAGCTAGCTTGATTCTTCCAGTAATTTTAATGTAAATTTAGAAATAAAAGAAATAAAATGAAAATATATATGAAAATAGTACGTTAATAATTGAACGTTAATAACACGACATGTTCACGAGAGAAGGATAAGCCCTCCATTCACAACTAGAAAACAACACACCGCGATCAACGAGACACAAAAACATACAAAAATTCACATTCTCATTTACTACAATCCAATTATTCGAAGAATTATTGTTTGTTCTTCTTTCTCTGTTTCTCCAAAAGGACCTTCTTCACAATTTTTTGCTCCTCAATCAAAAACGCGCGAACGATTCTCTCGCGAACGCACTTGGCACATCGACTTCCACCATAAGCTCTGCTTACCGTTCTCTGGTTCTTGCTAAGCTTCTTGTACTGCTTGGGTCGAAGAGCGGGGATTCCGGCAATGGCACCACCACAGTCTCCACACGAAGGACCCTTGGCACGCTTCTTGATGTAATGGCATACGAGACGACCGCCGGGTGTCTTTGTGATATCGACTTTGTTAGACTTCGTACGGTACGAATGTCTTCTGACGTATGTAACTCTTCTGTCCTTGACCTGTGAGTAGTGAGAGTATATAAGTATGCATGTGTGTGAGAGAGAGAGAGAGCATGTTTGTGCAAAAAATGATTATTTTGTTTTTGTTTTATTTGTGAAATTCTTATACGATCACGCGAATCGAAGAGACGAGCGTTGCGAAAAAGAAGATCATTTGTATATTCTCTCCTGTTTTCTTCCATACAGATGTCACAAATATATATATAAAAACAAAGAGTATCTTCCAATATACAAATACACAAAAGAGTGAAGAATATTTTCTCAATCATGTATGAACCCGACGTACCATTTTTATTTAATTATTATTATAAGAATCCAAGGGCTGATGGCCAATTTTTCTAGGGAGTGTATACTTTAGAACAAATTACATACTGTCTCAAATTATTATCTATAGATCTCAGGTAGATAGCAGTTTCATCGTAGGTGTGAAATCTTTCTTGAAATCTCTCTCTCTCTCTGTGTAAAACATGATGTTGTCATCAAAATCATCAGATTTGACTCCATCGTTTGAAAAAGAGGAAGAAGGCAAGGATGGAGAGGATGATGATATTTCTGATGAGAAGAAAGAAGAGGAGGTGATGTTATCGTCAAAGGAGGAGGAGGAGGAGGACCAAGACACGATGAAGGATGGGGAAGACGTGAAGTTGAAAGGAAAAAAGAAGGAAGAAAATCGCCGAGAAGATATTAAATCGATTTTGAAATGTTTCAGGTATCGATTGTACTATGAAAATAGTACTGATAAGAGTTTACGATGTAGATATTTTCCTGTTGAACAATTTGTTAACGTATGTCATGATATGAAGAAAGAAAAAGTAATGTATTTGACGAGGGAAATAAATTCCGCGTCTTGGACTAAATTCGTGAACAAGTGTATGAAAAAACGAGAATTTGAGTCAAGGACTAATGGTGGTCAGAATGATACATGTAATAAATCCATCAATATCACAAGAGCCCATCATCATGCGTTGGATCGATTTGAGGATATATGGATCGGTAAACCCTTTACTTCTGATAAGTCTTCCGCCACCAAATCCAACGTCCACGTTTTCGCAAAACTTCGAGCTCAGCTTCTTCTGGATGAGATTCACATTGCTGAGAAATCAATCTATAATGATAACCAAGCTCTGCAAGCTTCGAAGTTTGGTACCTCAAGCCAGGTTGCGTTACAACATTTTGACGCTACGTCTAAGATTTTCAAGGAACAATTCGCTTCAGAGGGTTGGGCAGAGAAGATCAACAAGTCCAAGAATGGTGCCAAGACAGATTCGAGAGAGATCGTTCATAAATACTTTCGCAATGCTTTCTCAAGACAAGCTTTGTTGAGTACTTTTCACATGTTCAAGGATTCACATTTCAAGAATCCGTTCGAACAAGAGAATGCTTCTGATGATCGTGTCTTGAATTTTGCACTTCTGGACACACCGAGCGACATGCTTCGAGACGGATCTTTCGTAGTTCATGCCACGAATGCACATTTTCCTTGGTCTCACACGCAAGCTCGGTTTGAGAGAATATATGATATGTGCGTAAAGGAAAGTGATGCCCCGAGTGGTTACGTAAACATCAAGTGCGACGAGATAGTAGATGCGTTATATCGTTTTGCCCCTCTCGAGGCAGATGATCTCATGATTCATATCAATCTACATGTTAAAAAGAGTGGTAGCGAGCACATGAGAAGGCAAGAATTCACAAACATGTGTCTTGTTTGTCTTCTTATGATTACATACGACAAAGCATTGGAAATGCGAGAGGAGAAGAAAGTAGAAACATCTCCATCTTCCAGTGCTGCTGCAAAGACAGAAAATCTTCAAAAAATGCTTGCCGTGTATTTTCCTCGAGATAATATTTTGATGGAGAGATGTTTTGTTTATGATGACTCGATTTGGACGGAATCAGATCGTGAAGAATTCTCTTTAAAAGAAGCTGAGCTCAAGCAAATGATTGCGATGGGTTTAAACGATGACGTGAAGAAAACTCGTAGGACTTTACAAGAAATGAAAGAAAAACAAGAGAAGAGAATGAGGGCAACGATATCTCGATCAAAATTCGTAGATTCGTGTATGGACATGTTGTTGGAGGATCATCCTTACACCATTTGTACGTTGAAGGTCACAGAAACGATGAAAAGAAAGACTCCTTCTTTTTCTACTTCGACGAAATCAAAGACAAAAAATATATCCTCCTCCGATGACGGCAAAGTGGAGGAAACTAGTAGTAAGGATGATGATGATGATGAGGAGGAGGAGGAGGAGGAGAATCCCATGGTTTTTACGTTTCAATCTTTGAACGGAGCAGACAAGAAAAAAGCTTTGAGTATGTTTGAATCCATGAATGCACCTAATAAAATCTTATGCCATGGTGTTCGTATCATTATTATGGAGACGGAGGAAGAAATCGTTGAAGAGAAAAGCATGAGGAGGGAAAAAAAGAAAATTCGAAGCTATGGTGAACACTCAAGACGATTATCCATTCATCATTCAAATAAGGCGATGCTCATTAAATTTGCCATGTCTCACGTATTACCTCGTGGTGTGTGTAAAGTATCGTCCTCTTCACACTTACCTCTCGTTCGAGGTTCGAATGGTATCATAGCGAGAAGTATGACCGGACAAACCTTACCGTTTGGTCATGCTATGCAACTCTTGGAATGTGTTCGATCACATTATATCGTACGACCAAACACAATAGATATTGATGTTGAGGCTGTGCGTTCGAAGAGCACAGTCATGTCTTCTTTATCATCATCATCATCATCACCTCGCAAAGTCATCGTCGTTGGATCCATGAACGGTCAATTGCAGGATCTCTTGACTGTGTTTACGATGAGTAAGAATCTTCCAGCAGAATCAAAACGTGATCACTACGTCTTTACGGGAAATGTGATCGGATCTTCCTCAATGAGTTGTGAGACGTTTTTGTTGTTATGTGCTTTGAAAAGAGTCGCACCCAGTCGAGTAGATATTGTGAGAGGTAGTAACGAGAGTAGATTGATGTGTCGGGAGCATCATTTTCGTACTGAGCTTAGTGTAAAGTACGGTGAGGACGGTGATATCATGTTTCGTAAGTTTCAAGAATGTTTCGATTCGCTTCCGCTTGGTGTGTTTGTGAATTTAAAGACTCAAAACCCCGTATCGAACTTGAAATTATCACCTCGAATCTTTATCGTTCACGGAGGATTGTTTCGAAGATATGGTGTGAGTCGAGATGATATAGATAAAATCATGCGACATCGTGAACCTCCTGCAAAACATCCTTCCGTGAGAGCTCGTGATATCGGTGGTGTTGTGACAGATCAAGATGAGTTGTTTGAGTGTTTGCTTTGGAGTACACCGATGGTACGTGGTTGGTTGAAATGTCTCTCTCTCTCTCTCTCTCTCTCTCTCTCTCTCTCTCTCTCACTCTCTCACCACACACAATACTAAACACTTTCCTCACTTTCGTCAGGTTTCGAAAACGATGGGTGCGAGTCCCAGCGAGGAAGGGAGAGGAGTACAATTCGGATTGGACAAATCAGCAGAGTTTTGTTGGATGAATCGTGTTTTGATGTGTATTCAATCGCATGGAACGAAACATGAGAAAGGATATTTCAAGACTCATTATCCACAGGAAATTACAGAATGGAATCACAAACGAGTCGCCAATAATGACTATTCATTTCGTCCTCTTGTACTTCGTCTGAATTCTGCATCCAGTCCTTCAAGATTAAATACGAAGAAAGGTGCAATTGCTATAATAAGTGCTTCTTACAAGAGTTGGCTAGAGGGTGATGCGTATCGGTCGATTACGTTTGATTTTAAGATGAAGACCTATCATGCAAGAGCTTTGTCCGCGTTTAGATTACATGGGGGTATTGTTTAAGTTTTGTGTTTGTGTATAAATATTATAATTGCGCATGAGCATTTACCACGTCTCTTCTTCTCATCATCACATATCACAAACTTACATTGACATCGACACAATGCTTTCCGCAAAGCCCGAGACCACAAGGATAGTTTGGTTTTTCAGAGGGAAGAGCACAGTGTGATATGAGACACAATGTCTGTATCGCACTTTTAATTTTGAGTTCAAAGTTTCCGAATAGAAATTTACCTTTCGAAGAAAGGCATAGACATTGATCATCATGTGTACATCCGAGCATTGTCGAATTATTTTGATGGAGTTCCAAATATTGACAACAAAACCAACAGCGATATGAACCCGAGGGAGGTGTTTCTCCCATAAAAAGTCTCAAACCACAAAGAGAACATCCAAGCGGATCTGTGCCACCGCATTCCCGTGTTGGAAAGTACGAACTATGTCCAATACAAAAACAATTACCTCTGTCCTTGCAACAAACGATCGAAGGTTTCGAACAATCCGCGAGAGAGCATCGAGAACGGCAATCGAGACAGCACAAAAACTCGGAAAAAGAACATCCAATACAACCTGGTGTGATGGTATATAAACCACAACTTGTGCAACATAAAGTAAGTAGATGTTGATTCCATTCTGGTACTGATATTGAAATGTTCTTGTTTGTGTTTGAATTTCCCATATTTTTTCACTCGGG
>JACKZZ010010497.1_pt1 | contig 11837 bp, 9 predicted proteins | sample 8027871 | NCBI WGS metagenome assembly JACKZZ01 (sample SAMN15724774, study PRJNA655200) | protist metagenome | isolation source: fluorescence activated cell sorting (FACS) single amplified genomes of... | place: USA: West Boothbay Harbor, Gulf of Maine | collected 2000-07-19
AATAAAGAAGCACTGCTGTATCGGGTCTCCTCTCTCTGTGTACATATTATTATATAACGCACTACACATGATTATATTCGTATAAAAAATATATTGGCACACCGGTACATTGGGCATTATTACATGCACTATTTACTCTTACATATATATTATATTTTTTTTTATAATCGTAAAAGCAACATGTCCATACAAATCACTATTGAATCAATCATTCATATCACCACCTTCCCAAAAGCTACCATGAGCTTGAGCTAATTCTTCTATATACGTACTTTGCCCAGTTTCTGCAAATTTACGTTCATCTGCTGTACGTACATAACCGTTTGAGCGATCTATTACATTAATTACACTTTGCATGCTCTCTGGGTCCATTACATTTAATGACTGGAATTCAACAAGTCGAAAGTCATGCACAAGCTCAACCATCATTTCATTTAATTTTCTATATTTTTTTGTCCACTTGGATTCTACGATGTTACTATTGTTGTTGTTGTTATCATTATCGTTTGTCTCTTCTCCCTCCGTAGGCACGCTTAAATTAGTTTCAACATTATTTGTTGCTTCCAAAAACTTCTTTTCCTTCCTTCCTAAACCTATATATGGAACTAGCAAATCTAAATCAAATGCATTTTTATAAAAATCTAATTGAAATGCTAAATTATCATATTTAGGCAATAAATCAACTTTGGATAAAACATTGATATGTGGCAGTTCAAGCTGTAACATTGTTGATAAGGACAACAAAGAAGCCGATATAAAAGTAGCTGGGTCTGCACAATAATATGCATCTACCAGATGCACACACGTTAATCGAAACCCCCATTTACCAAGCGTGCGTACAATATTTTTCAAACTATTATGATGGGTAAACAATTCAACTTGCCCCGGACAATCAAATATAAAATACCTTTCATCTAAATTGGCTAATTTTTCTTTTAGCCAGTCTAGATTTTTTTCCAGAAATTCCATGCAATAAACTAGTCCACCGTTTGGGCCTAAATTAAAATGCTCCATTACTTCTTCCAAACTGCACAATTCACTTACATCTATGGCACAATCATATTTACCATCAACTTCTTCGTTTGCAGGGTCTAAATTAACGACAGAACATGGACGCCCACTGGCCTTTAAAAAGGCGCTCATACCACTACAATAAGTCGTTTTCCCTGACCCTGGTGGACCAATCACGATTTGTGCATATATAACGTTGTCCTCATGGTTTGTGTTTTTCATTAATGATGCCATTATTATATAACCAACGAACAATACCCAAAAATCAAAAGCGCAATCAAATAACAATATTACAGATAAAAGAACACTGGAGAGGTCGATTCGCAAGTATCCTATACTTCTTCGGGGGCAATAGTCCGCCATGATTATTAATAGTATCAAGGGGCATGACGATGCGCCATTAATTTATTTTTATTATTATTATTTATTATTGTTGCACCTGTTATTATTATTTTTTTTTTTTTATATATTATTTAATATTTTATTTATAAAAAATAATATTGGAATTTTTATAATAATAAATTAAAATAAATTATTTATAAATTTGATAATAATAGATGATAGTAGTGATGATATTATAGTACTGCTACCATTTCCGTCTGGCAGCTCTTTCTTTTACGTAAGTATTGACAGAAGAAACAATTGACAGAAGAAACAATTGACAGAAGAAACAATTGACAGAAGAGACAATTGTTTGGGAAAGAAACATTTTTTAGATTTCAGAGTTAAACTTCAATTATTCAAAAAGCATGACATCTCTGTCGTCCGGATCGTTTAGCAATGGGATTGTAGATGCTATAGGAGATACACCACTAATTGAATTAAAGAGTTTAAGTAAACTAACAGGAAGAAAAATTTTTGGGAAATGTGAGTTTTTGAATCCAGGAGGAAGCGTAAAAGACCGGCCTGCGTTACGAATGGTAGAGGAGGCAGAGCAGAAAGGTTTGTTGAAACCGGGATATACTTTAGTTGAAGGAACTGGTGGTAACACCGGCGTTGGTTTAGCTTTAGTATGTGCTGCAAAAGGATATAAATGCATTTTTGCAATGCCAAAATCAATTGCGGAGGAAAAAATAAACTCAATGAAAAGATACGGGGCTGAGGTATTATTGTGTGAATCAGTTCCTTTCACAGATAAAAGACATTATTTTCATGTAGCAGCAAAACTTGGTGAAAAGCCAAATTATTTTTTTACAAATCAATTTGAAAATTTAAGCAACGGAGATTCACATTTTCATACAACTGGTCCTGAAATATTTAAAGCATTGGGTGGTAAAGTTAATGGATTCATATGCGCAGCAGGAACTGGGGGAACGATTAATGGTGTATCAAGATATTTAAAGTCAAAAAATAAAGAAACTATTGTATACCTTGCTGATTGTGTTGGGAGTGGTATGTTTGATTACTTGACAACTGATAAAAAAAATGTATATGCAGATGAACTGTTACCAAATACTACTTTTATTAAACGTAGTGAAGGTTCAAGTGTTACGGAAGGTATTGGCATAGGTCGTTTAACATTAAATTTTTTAAATGCCGAAATTGATGGGGCTTTTCAAGTAAGTGATGTAGAAGCTATTGAAATGGCATACCATCTATTACGAAATGATGGTGTTTATATTGGACCAAGCGCATCATTAAATGTTGTAGGTGCCGTTAAACTAGCCAAAACATTGCCGGAAGGTTCAAGCGTTGTTACAATTTTGTGCGATGGTGGAGACAGATACAAATCCAAAATTTGGAATGAAAAATGGTTGAAAGAAAAAGCATTGATACCAGAAGTTACTGGAAATACTATAGATTTTGTAACGGACCCATAGGATACAAAGTATAAATTAGTCAAGTTGCAAAAAGAAAACGGAAAGAAAAGAGAGAAGGGAAAGTGCAAGAGAAAGTGAAAGTGAAGGAAAAAATGATAGCGTATTAACGGACGACGAAGAAGACTCAATAGCATCACGAACAACGAAAAGAAGAAGAAACCAACAATCAGATGGTGATGACGATGAAAACACCAGCTGCGAATACTAGACTTTGAGAGAGAAAGTGTAATGGAAGGAACGAGAGAATGAATATCACTTATATATATATATATTTACAGGGAATAAAATTTTATTAAATAAATGAGTAAGAATTTTAATTATACGAATATAACCACCTTGGTATCATACCCCGCCAGAAGTAAAGTGCTGTACACTTGTGCAATGTTTACACCTAAAACTTATATACTTCCTCATCTGCATACCCCATTTCCTTCAATAAACCGGTGACTTCTTTCTTATCCCGCCCACCACATAATGCTTCGTACATAGGAGTAGGACCACAAACAAATATCATACCATTTTCACCCGGTGCTGGCATGTGTTTTTCAATCAGCTCTCGCCCAATGAACCCTCTTGCGCCAATATATGCACTGTCGCCAGGCTCGTGTGAAAGGACGTGTGTAACTTGAAGACGTGAAGGTGCTGCTGCAGCCCATTGTTCTAGGCATTCTTTACCCAAAATCGTGTCAGCTGTGCGAGAACCGTATAGCATCGAGACAGCAGTTTTGTCCTCTTTCGAGCCAAGGATCATATGAAGCGCCTGGATCATCGGCGCAACGCCAGTCCCACCACAAAGCATCCCAATCTTGGCCTTCCCAAATGGGTACTGAATCTTCACGTTGAAAGGAATGTGCTTGAACTCTATTTCTCCTTCCCCTGGGGTGAGAGAGTCCAAATGTTGCGACATCTTGCCATTTTCATACACTTTCACAAGAAGATCGAATGTACCTAGTGTAGCATTTGTCGATACTGGGGTGTATGGTCGGACCAGCAAGTCGCTTGAATCTGAAGGCTTTGCTAATGCAAGGATACAAGCACAAGTGGGTAAGTTGAGCGGCTTGTCTGACTCTGGCAGCGAAAAAGTGAGAAGGCGCGCATCAAGACTGGCATACGTTTTTTGTACAAGCTTACATTTCACTGGTTCTTCACCCAGTGCACATGGAGAAGACGCTACTGCTGCTGTCGGCGGGCCTGGCAAAAAGGGGGTGGCCACTGCCCCCTCAGGTAACCCTACAGTCTTCGCTGCAGCAGAAAGTTTTTTTTTATGTTCATCGATTTGTTCCTGAGTAACTCCGGCAGCCAGCGCCTCTTGTTCGGATGGAAAGGACACACCACTGCCCATATAGATCCTGCGGTTAAACTTTGTTTGGCTAATTAAAAAGCGGTTTTTCAATGAAAATGGCGATTTTACTATTTGCCTCAATATTTGCATGTTTGCAATTATACTTCTAGTACCCGTTCCCTTGTTTCTGTCCCCTACGGTGGCGAACCAAGAAGACGATTTTCCTCATCAATCATCATAATAAATATATTATTGCACTATTATATTATTACAGTGTATTTATTATTATTTTGGTCAAAATATACATTTTTATTAAAGAGACGACGAGAGGAACAAAAAAAAAAAAGAATAAATATATTATTATTATTATTATTATTATACCTGTAATTGAAGTAATAAAAAAGTAATATAATACATAAGAAGAGAACAAAAAGAATAATAATGTGCATAATAAAAAATTATTCTTATTATTATCATTATTATTATTTATAACCATTTATTTCATTTTTATAAGTAGTAATAATAATGTGTACTATAATATGTATTTCCATTACGTGTACTATGTATTTCCATTATAAACCTCATCAGTCCACCCGGTGTCTCTATAGTAGTACATTGTAAAATTAAGAAATTCTTCATCAAAAGCCGAATGTAGGGTTAGGGTAAGGGTAAGGGTTAGGGCGTCACCCGGAGCTATAGCTCCGTCACGAATACCGGATTCGGGATAGCATTAACATAAAAATAGCATTAAGAATATTCAAAGAAAATTTTACTACCACAAACAGCACTACCAGGTACTATAAGACCGAAGAAAAAAAAAAACAAAAAAAACAAAACACAAAATTATAATTATAAACCCAACCTAACTTCACACATCATCCATTCCCGGCAACATTGCCTACATATGAGAACGGTCACTAGGAATAAGTGAAACCAAACAAAATATATACACACAAAAACACATATATATCAAGCCAAAGCCACACCCAAAAAATAAACTGCAATGAATTCTTTGTTTGCCCGTCGCGCACTACAAACTTTTGCTCATCACAATGGTTGTGGTGTAAAGCATGTAAACGCTTTGAACTTTCGTTCATTTGCGACAGACTCTAAAACTGAAGATGGTGCAAGTGCTATGCCACCTCGCCAGTTGTCGAGGAGTAGCTCACCATTCGTGCGCTCATTATCTAGGTCAGAATCATTTATTGAAAAACAAACAAAAACTTTACATCCTATGGAACGTGAAAAATCAAGGCATGATATTCCGTTAGAAAAGGAAGTTGGACTTGGACAGCGTATGAAGTCAACGGTTGAGGTAATGGTATCAAAAATTTTCCCTGCTGGATTTGGTTGGCAAGGAGCTAGTTGTGTTGCAGAAGATTTAGGCTTTTCCTCAACTGACATGTCATTCTTTTTATCGACAGGAGCCGGTGACTTTTTAGGTGTTGCTACGGGCCATACTCTGTATTATACCCTTAAAAAAGCAGTAACTGGAGATGATGATATTAATCTTTCATATGAACTTCAAACAGGTTTGTTACTTGGATCTGCTGCGTTTTGCTCAGGTACGGTATGGCAGCCAACTGTTAATTTTGCACAAATGCATGGAATGGGTTTTAATTCCAGTGCATTATTAACCCTTGGTGTATGTGGAGGTGCCTTTTTTGGTGGCTTGCGCTTATTCCGTGTATTGTATTCACCAATAATGGAAGGGGTTGAAGAAAATTCATATGAAAATTTTAAAAATGATTTTGCTCTAAGTGTTTCAATTGGTGCTGCTACAGCATGCTTTGTTGGCACGGACGTATCGTATGGGGATAGCAATTGGTTGCGCCCTGTTGTAGGGATTGAAGATGCCTTTAGTGTTCCATTGGGTATGTGTCTAGCTGGAAGTAGCACAGCGCTAGGATTCTTTGGTTTACAAACTGTACAAAATATTGTTATACCAGAGGGCAAAAATTGGATTGATTAAATCAATTTCTATCTCAATTATGCATTTATAAATATTATCAATTATATATTGTTTGCGTAATTTATATTATTTAATTCTTACTCATAAGTTAAATAAAATTTTTATATGATTAAAGTATGTATATGATTAAAGTGTGTGTATATATATAAGTGATGTTCCTTCTCTCGTTCCTTCCTTCCGTTGGGGGTTGGTTTTACCAACATGCCCACATTTACATTTGAAAAATAATCTTTTTAAACAATTTTTCTTCAAACTCATGCCTTACACTATTTTCATTTTCATTCTCATCCTCATCGTACAAGAATTTAACTACTTGCGTAATAATACCAATAAAATCCTCTATCGTTTTGCATTCGTGTTTAATTGATTCTGTTACACTTGCGCCGTATTTACCCCACACCATCTCATCGTTTATAATACACTTTATATGATCTACTAATATAGTCCTATTTTTAGTTGGAATTGACGTAATTTTTGATGGTCGTTTACTGTTTTTCGACCAGCCTTTGTAGTGTATATATTTAGATATGTTATGGTGTTAGATTATTTGAAGATTTAATTCCATGTTTACAGTAAAACAACGTACCGCATAAGTTTGTGTACACCATTCGTAGCATATTGTAATTATCACTTATATTTTCATTAAATTGAACCCTCCGAAATATGTTCTTGTTGACGCAACCATCGCTACTTTTAGATGATAAAATATTGAATACATTTTCCAACAATGGTAACTTAATTTTATGATCAACTGGAGTATCTAAATTCAAAGAAGGGTTATTATTTACCTCCAGCAGCCATAACTTATTGTTAACGTCTGGTATGAAATCAAAGCCCAATGTTTGAAACGATCGAGAAACATTATTTTCGTGACGATCTGATGATGGGAAACATGTATTGTACATTAATACACATGTTGGTTGAATAGCTAGTAATGTTGCTGCAACACTATCATGTACTTGCTTCCAAAAATTTGGTATACTTTCAACATTTCCAGGTTTCTCTAACCACGATGAAAGCAAAACCTTGTTACTTGCTTCTTCAGAAAAATCACCATTTTCTTTATTACTACCATCATCTTCAACAGTACCAACCAAGACTTGGTGATCCCATGCAACTGGTTTACTAGTATTATTTTGCATCGTTGTAAAAGATGTTTTTTTTGAAGAAGTTGAAGGATTTATTTTTGAATTTGTTAAATGGATATGCGGGATTTTACAATTTTCTAGATTCGGCATTTCATATTCTTTACTGCAACACCGCACCAAGCCTTCATTGTAGACATACGCTTTTAATGGTTCCATATCAAACACTACAACATATATACGAAGATCAAATTTCTTGTTTGTGTCATTAAATAATTTAGGTTTTGAGATGTATTGCTGTACGACAGCTGGAAACGGCCCTTTCATTTCATCTTGGCCATCCTTTGACACCTATACAATTTACGTATTATTGCGTCAATATATATGTTAGTTTGTATCATTACAATTTTTAGGGAGATAGATTTACGTACATATGCTTTAGAAACTGGTTTCAAAAATTTTGGGTCCCCATAATCCATCGTTGCCTCGTTTTCCCATCCTTCAACAGCTGCTTTTAAAGATGGGGCAAGGAACATACCACGACCACATCGGCCACGGTCTGGCTTTACAATGTACCAATCATTTTCAGAGCATTCTTCCTCTGTTTTATTCTTTGTTATATTCGACTGGACTATCTCTTTCTCATATGGTAAACGATAGGATTTTGGCAAAAAATTAGTTAGAATGTTTTTGTCTTTAGTTTTCGACGTTTGCTGTTTGTGCTTTACTTGATGTGACTTTTGATATTCATTCAAAATGTCTAATGATTTTGTCAAAGCACATTTGGTCAAACGATCCCCCATTCCATAAAAGCGATTAGTTCGCTGATATACCCGCTTATTACTAGCCAATCTCTGTAAATAAAATCGCTTAATAGGCAGCGCACGGTCAACCCATACAATATTTGCCAAGTGTGGTTTTATTGCAACCTCAACATTTGGATGTTCTTGTATACTCTTTGCCACACACGGTCTAGATTCTTTTGATGTGTTTTTTATATCTATCTGTATCGTACGCGTAGGCGTATCATCTGATTCTTTTACTGTTACTGAAGTCATATTATAAATTTGCCTTCCTCAATCGAAACTGCGCTCGCTATCGTCAATGTACACATCTCGCTTGGCATCTGTCTTCGGCATTCCTATTAATAATGTGAATGCAATAGTATGTATCACATTAATTAATTATTATTATTATTATTATATTATTATTATTATTATTATTATTATTTATTATTATGTAGTACAGTATAATATAATTATATATAATAATAATAATAATTAATATATTTTTTTTTTTGAAATTATTATTGTTGTGCACTTTAACTTTGAACTTGTCGTTATTTATTATTACGGACCACATACAGTATTTAGTACCTTAACTAAAATATCTATGCACTATACGTGCTTAGCCTGCTTCCTTCGCAAATACATAAAATTCGTTTGTTTTTTTATTTCGACGTATGGTATCAAGTACAAAATAAAGATATAATAAAACTCCTTAACACAATAGTACTGTACTACCAATAAATAATAATAATACTATATACTATTATTTTACCTCCTCACGTATTATTAGCATAGTAAAAATAATTAAAATAAGATAATATATATCACGATAATAGAAGAAGAAGTGGTGGAGTGATGTTATTGCGCATTTTGATACACGCATCACGAATGGAGAGATCATTGCACGAATAATAAGGAGAGAGGAAAGAAGAAAGCCTGAGATTCGATTGTATGGAATCATTTTGAATCCTCATTTTCTTTGGTTTATTTATTTTTTGTCTTCGTTAATAAGTAATTGATATTATTAAATGTCAACGACGGTGGTAGTATGTAAAACAACGGTGGGTGATATATATATTGATATTTATGATGCGTGGTCACCACGTGGGGCAAAACGATTTTTGAAATTGATATCTTTAAATTTTTTTGAGAATATGGCTTTTTACCGGGCAGTACCAAATTTTTTGATTCAATTTGGAATTCCATCAACACCGCAACTGCGGCACTTGGCGCAAGAATTAAAATCCATAGAAGATGATAATTCAATAAACATTCCATTTACTGATGGAACATTATCCTTTGCTGGAAGTGGTCCAAACTCAAGAGTAACTGAAATGTTTTTTTCCCTTGGAAGACAACGTGGCCTCGGTAAATCCCCATGGGAGACTCCATTTGGGCGCATTCAAGAACAATCATTACCAAAATTACATAAAATCAATACGGAGTATGGTGATTTTCTTGGTGGGGGTGGACCGCAGCCTTACCATGTAAAGACGGTGGGTTATTCTTATTTAAAGAAACAGTTTCCGAAATTGGATTATATAATTTCATGTTCGTCTTCTCCAAGTAACACTAACACCAATAATGATAATGGCAATAAACATGTTCATAGTGATAATATACGTGTTCCAGCAAAAGGGAGTAAAACTATGCTGTATGAAATTGCCCGTTTACCATTTGGTGGTGAACAATTAATTGTACATAATAAGAATAACGGTGTCCGAGGTTGGTTCACCGATAATGGAGTTTTGTTTGATAATGGGACACGCTGGAAGCACAATACACCTATTGCACAAGTAATTGTTTTAGTCTTAATAATAATATGTTTTGTTCGATGCACCAGACGAGGCTATTGTTTCAAATGTTGTACAGTAAAAAAATTAAAAAATGACGACGAGTTTGATGGAGACTATGATGATGATGATGGTGATGATAATAGTGGTTATGAAATGACACATCATGAAAATGTTGGCGAACACGATGAAATAAACAATACAAGGCAAAAACAAAAACTGTATACCTACAAAAATAGACGAAGTAGGCGTAGGAGAAAATTGGTATACGGTGTATAAAATACTCTTCTCATGCACGCGCACGATTATATGTATTATTGTTACTATTTTAAAATGCGAAATACTCACATTCATATTCTTTTTACAAAGTATATATAGTTTTTTTCCACGCACACATATTTTTATATTTTTATCGTTGAAAGATATTATTCAAATATTTGTTATTATTATATTCTCGTTCTGCTAATTTAATTGCTTTATCAAATTCTGCTTCCACAACATCGGCATTCATGTTCCAAAATGCCAAGAGGCCAGTTCGTCCAGGTTTTGCATGTAATTTTAAGTATTCATTTGATGGATCTTGAGAAATTGAAAATGCACCTAAAGTGACACTGGTAGCTAGACGGCATGCAACTAATAACCTTAAGCTAGATCTTTCAATTTCATTTAATTTAAATATTTTCGAAAATCCAGTTAAAACAGCGCATGCAGCGATGAGTGGTGTTGAATTTGCGGGGGGTTTCAACATCATATACGCCATGCAAATAGATAAATCATTCACAATATTACTATATACCATATCTCCAAAATCAATTACACCATTAATTATATTTGAATCTTTATCCAACATGATTACATTTGCATCATTAAAATCACCTTGTAAAACACCTTTTCGAAATTGATCCATGTTTGGTAATATGTTCTTCTCAAATTCAAGGACAACTGTAGAAACGGCTGCTTTCACATTTTCCTCATCAATAGTGTTTATATATGGCTTGATTAAATTTGTTAATTTTGTGTCCCATAAATGAATTCGATGTGCACCATCATGATCAAAGTTTGCTAACAAGTCTCTTAGCCTTCCTAGATATTCACCAACACTAATAAGCTTCGATAATGTAACATTGGACGAATTCAAAGTCTCCCCTTCCACCCAACTAAGCAATCGTATCGCGTGCTTTCGTGTAATTTTTCGAGATTTATTACCATCATTGTTCTCGGGTGTTGATGAAATATTTAAATCAACGTATGCAATAGTCGTGCCGCCAGTATTTACCTGTGGTACAGGGCATTGTATATTTTGATCCCGTAGATATATCATAATGGAGTTTTGTGCATCAATTTGTGCCTCACGTTTACTTTCAACCCCGTTATGTACTTTGAAAAGATATTTTTGTACCTCCTCCTCGTGTGAAGAACCCCCGTCTGTCACTGATAAACCTTTCTTATATCCTTTAATATAATAATTACGATCGTCATAACTTTCGATTTCTTTTACACTATTTTCTTTCACTATAATACCAAAATGTTCCTCCACTAGCTGTTTTACAGTATTTTCTAATAGTTTAGGTGGTTTTTCAATTTTACGCTGTGATTCATCTTCCGTCGCTTTTTTAAAGGCATTTTTAGGTAACATTGCTAGTTCTTAAAAAAAAAATAAAAAGTATACGGATGGGAGTGCGAGAGAGAGAGAGGAAGGAGAGGCGGTTGTTATCTTCACTAAAATTATCTACAACTACACATATAATAATGTATTTAAAACAAAATATATATACGTCTTTTTTTCGTACGTCGTACTCTTACTACGTCGTCGGTCGCTTCTTTTATCGTTTTATTATTATATTATATATATTATTTTTATTTTTTATTAATTTTAATGTGCTATAATTAATAATAATTTAAAATTTATTTTTATATTATTATTATTGTTGTGTTATAATAATAATAATATTAATTTATTATACCTGGTATAATATTGTTGTTTTCCAGTTTTCCAAAAAAATTAAAATGATGAGACACGACGCGGTGTTGTGAAAATAAGGTCCATTTTTAAAAAAAAAAATTAATTTTAATAAAATTTCATACG
>JACKZZ010005102.1_pt1 | contig 11834 bp, 14 predicted proteins | sample 8027871 | NCBI WGS metagenome assembly JACKZZ01 (sample SAMN15724774, study PRJNA655200) | protist metagenome | isolation source: fluorescence activated cell sorting (FACS) single amplified genomes of... | place: USA: West Boothbay Harbor, Gulf of Maine | collected 2000-07-19
GCAGACCCTGTACTCCTCCTCCTCCTCCTCCTCCTCCTCGTCTGCAGGTGCAGGTGCGGGAGGGCGGGACTTGCCCTTCACGTACGTGCGTGGGCAGCCGCTGCACTACCGTCTGTGCGACCTCCCCTCTCCCAACCCCTTGCTGGATTGGATGTGTCACAGGTGGAGGACATGAATAGCATGTTTCAAGAAGCTATCGTGTACCGTGTACCTAGAGCGTTCTACCAACGTATCGGTCCGTGCACCTGCATCTACACCTGTTGCTGCTTGAAGATGTAACTAGTTATATGAAGTATGTGTGAAATGTATATGCTAACGATGTTGTGATTATCATTATTTATATTACAGGATTCATGTTATTATTATTGATGATGATGATGATGATGATGATGATGATGATGGTGATGGCGATGATACCTGTTAAGCACCCGCTGCTTCGGGCTGCCCACTGCTACTGCTGTCACCGCTACTGCTGTCGCCGCCGCTGCTGGTGCTGTTCCTGCTGCTGCCATCCTCGATCCTCTCAACCACGTTCGGAAGGTGATCTACTTCGATGGCGCAGAAAAAACCAAGAGGAAGTTTCCCCAGCAACTCTATGGCGAAGTTGAGTTGTGAAGACGAGAAGCCGGAGAGCGCTCCGTAATCTCCTCCTTGAACTTGGTCTAGGAGCTGAGCATAGCGCGTAAGTAATTGAGGTGAACTTTTGCCAAAGAAGTCGCCCAAGGACACGAGATGCGTTGATTCACGACAATTAAAACGAAATCGCCCTTTGCAAAGTACCAGCACATCTTGTTCTTTTGTCCACACCAATGATGTTGCTGTAAAAGAGGTACAATGATACAAAAGATGATAAAAAGATATCATAAGGTTAGAAGCTATTGCTTGCATGCGACTAAGATCCGATTAAAAAAATAGATCGTAATTGCATATCACCATAATACATGTACAAGTGCACACACACATACTTACCACCTTTCTTGCCTGTGTGTGTGTGTGCAGAGACGGAGAAAAAAAGTAAGAAGAAGACAAAGTGAGTAGGAACACACAAATGGAACAGAAACAGCCTTGGCATATCAACAACATGGAAAGCAGCAGTGTGCAAGATACTTACAGTCAGCGGTTGTGAACGTGTAGGCATTCGCAAGTAGTTCGAGTTGATCCTCTGTTGGCTCTTTCGCCTCTCGGGCTTCCCGGAGGCGGCGTTGCTTTTCTTTGCCTATACACAAGTGGAAGCATGACAAGGGTTAGCATATTCACCATCACAGCAAGTATCACAGCATGCGCAAACATCATGCATAATATATCCAACAACAATGCACAATTTAATTTCTTACCAAGTTCGGACATGCGCTGGCTAGCCAGCTCCTTGCGTTCCTTAAGAGACATATTGCGCACTGTTTCCAAGCGCTGTTTATAGTCTAGATCACCAGGAAGAGCAGCGGTGGCAGCTAATTCCATACCGCGCTGGCTAGCCAGCTCCTCGCGTTCCTTAAGAGACATATTGCGCACTGTTTCCAAGCGCTGTTTATAGTCTAGATTACCAGGAAGAGCAGCGGTGGCAGCTAATTCCATAGCGCGCTGGCTAGCCAGCTCCTCGCGTTCCTTAAGAGACATATTGCGCACTGTTTCCAAGCGCTGTTTATAGTCTAGATCACCAGGAAGAGCAGCGGTGGCAGCTAATTCCATACCGCGCTGGTGAGCGAGCTTTTCCAAATCCTGGAGGGACATGCCTTGAACAAGAGTTCTGGCAGCCTTTTTATCGCCGCGGATTCGGTTGCCTTTGGCTTCAGTGAGAAAAGCCATGGCCATACATTGTAGCGATTGTAGGCGCGTAGGGGCACTAAAAGAACCCCACCTAGACGGCGATGCTTGAAACACGCTTTGTGGCTCAGCGCTATCGAACGCAAGTGTGAACGGCTCAAAGTTGAATTGCGGCTGTTCATTGACGCAAGTACTAGGGGCGCTTATCACCAGCTCCTCAAACTGAAGCTCGAGGATAAAGGCCAAATTTACACACGGAGTGTCATGTTTATGAGGCTCATTGAGAATAGCCTCCGGGACAAGAATTCCGCTTCCCGAAGGAATTGAGATGACATGCTCTTGTCCTTCGACCGTGAGAATTAGACGACTGTTCGCTGCCCCGTCTACAATGTAGGCAAGCAAGCGATGAGTCGCCGGCTTGCTGAATCTGTCTTTATGCGGCTCGCGAGAAGAATCTGTTTTTTGATTTATATTCGCAAACGCGTTGACCAATAGAACAGCGCCGAGGCCTACCAGCATGCCCGTTAATGTTTCGAAGAACATTGATAGGCCTTTGCTAGCTGTGATCATAGGGTGGAAGGCATTCCATTGCCACGTTGCGCGCTCTTGGCGTTTATTATCTTGCAAACCCGCCAAGGCCATATTATTCACAAAAACATCGTAGCCCTCCTGGCTGAGGGGGGGCAGAGTAATTATGCTAATACCCTGCTTCTGGAGCCAACCATCTGTGGGAGCAGCGGATGAGTGCTCCTTTTCCTGGTCCTGGTCCTGCTCCTGCTCGTGGGCCTGCTCCTGCTGCTGGATAACCTCGGTAGGAGAGTGGGGAAGTTGGAAAGTTAGATCAGTGTTGAATATACCAGGCGTAACCTCGCATACGAATGGTACTTACCTGCCCTGTCCGCAAGCTCGCGGTGTTTTCTCTCTTGAACGCCTTCGTCCCCACCGCAGGCTGATCTGGAGCCTTGCGCTTGACTACCGAAGAAGAACTCATCTCTGTAAAGGTAGATATGAATTGATTTAGAAGGAATAAAATGAGTCGTAGGAGTCGGAAAGTTAGATCATTGTTGAATATACCAGTTGTACTAACCTCGCATACGAATAATACTCACTTGAACGAGAATGAACTTGATTTCTTCGTATTCTGTCACGGGAGAGGGTAGATGGGACCCAGTGTGAGGTCCCACATTTCGAGCTTGCACACACTCGACAAGTACTTTGAAGAGTAGAGGGCCGGTTGTTGGCAAATTCTTACAGAAGTTGTGATGCATTTGCAACACGTAGTACCATGCACATCGAACTAGGCAACGAGATACAAACCATGACCTCGTTGCCTAGTTCGATGTGCATAGCACCACGTGTTGCGAATGAATCACATCGCTTGCAACAATTTGCCAACAATCCGCCCTCTACGCTTCAAAGTGCTTGTCAATTGTGTCTATTTGTGGTAGAAACCAACTAGAAACGAGCTCTGTATGGAAATATTTGCAAATTTTGGCATTGTCAAGACTTCAGCTTCTGGCATTTTGACCGACCTATTTCGTGAAGTGCAGGGCGACTTATTCCCCAGCGTTACATTAATTCAAAAACATACGATATATCTGCTGTGCGTTACCTAGGCATGTCCTTCCCTGAGGTCTACCTGGACCACGCTGGAGCAACGTGTTAGTTCGTACAATTGCATTTATTTGGATAATTCCTCATCCGTGGGAATAGATCTTCGTTTGGTTTGCAAAATGTCTAGTGCAAATGAAGACTCGGCTGCGATGTCGACGGCTACCTTATGTAAGAATCGTCAGTACACTTCTTCGATGAAGACAACATTCCAATTCATTAACCTAGGGTTCTCTTTGTTCGTATGTATTTTGATGGTCGTCGTGTGCTTCTCATTTAGCAATAATGTGAAGATGATCCAAGATGTACCGTTCATCGTACAAACTATATCCTTTGAAGCAGGCGGAGTACAGGAAGAGGCGTGCTACTACATGGGCATGCGTGGAATGTGCTTTGCAGTATGTGGAGCTGTCTCTGCATTTTACCCGGTGGACTCTACTTATAGAGATTGCAATCAACAGAGCAGTATTTCGTATTCACAGCAAGTCTCTGCGTGCAATGAACTGCCTGCAGGTGCGTGCGCGTGACATGTCCGTGCCATGTCTTGGTCCTCTGCAACTCTCTTATATGCCATGCCATGTCTATGCCTATGCCTATGTCTATGCCTATGCCAATGCCTATGTCCATGCCATGTCTATGTCCGTGCCATGTCTTGGTCCTCTGCAACTCTCTTATAAACCTAATCCCACCTTACCTCCTTCTCCTTCTTCTGTCTCTGCCATCCCTTCTACCTCTGCCACAGAAACACAAAACGGTGACGCCTGCCTGGCTGCCTATTCGTGCAACACAGGTGGCACAGTGTGCATGATCTTTGCATTACTTGCCATCGTGTGTGCAGGGTGGAGTTTGTATTACACGCATTTGCGTATGACTGCTGATTGTCAGAGTTATAAGGCGTATAGCATCATTTGGTCCTTGTCAACATTTGCCTGCTGCTTAACGTGTTATCTGTCTATGCAAGCATGTGGAAGGAAGACGAATGATACCACAGCGGCTTTATTTGATCCTAGTGAGCAATACACCAATTTATCCGTATCAACTGCCCCTGGCGTCTCCGGTATCATGTCTATTTTCGGATTCACTGTGTTCGCTTATGTGTTTATACTCAACTTGCACATGCCTGCATTGACAATCGATGATGACTTGACTGAACCACTGTACTCTGATTCAAGTGCAGATAAATAGTTGTGTGGGAGAGGAAGAGAAAGAAAGAGATAGCATGCGCGTGCATGGGCACAACGAGGAGGAATGTGATGATCGCGTGGCTGCGGTGGGTAGGGGGGGTGATGGTTGTGAATGTGTACAAGAATAGCTGAATAGAATACCAAATAGCTAGAAGAGGAAGAGGAAGAGAAAGAATCTCCCCCTGCGTGGAGCGTGGGGGGGGCCCACGGGGTGTTGTTTATTTGTGCTAAATACGAGTAATTTATCAACAAATCATAAGTTGCTCTTTGCGTATACATGCCGCCACTTGGTTCTGTTCTATCGTGCATACAACGTAACGCTCCCAATCTCCACATCAAACAGCTACATAGCTACATTTTGGCATCGATAAGTGCGAGTTCTGAATCTGAAGACACCATGTCTTTGCTTAATTTCCCTGCTTCTGCTTCTCCTTCTCTTTCTCCTTCTCCTGCAATAATGAGGTCGTCGTCTTGCGGAACCAAATAATAGCGATACAAAGCCACCAGTAACATAGAATTCACAAAATACATAAGACCGTATGACAGTGGGAACTGTAATGTGTCCTTCAACTCCGCTCCTGTGAATGTCAGGTTGATGATGGCCATTGTTAAGCCAAAATTCTGAACACCCGTTTCTAAGCTGATAGTTCGCTGATCTTTCAAAGTCAATCCCAGGGCTTTGCTCATCCAATAACCAAATAAACATCCTGTAGGTTGCATTATCACTCCTATGATCCAAATAGACACAGGAATATTCTTTAGATCTTTCCCGTAGATGACTAGTGCAGAAATCAAGGCTGCAAGAAGAAACAAGCAACCGAAGATGCTGAGGAAGGATGAAGAGGTGGAGTTAGCGCAGTTTCTGTGTCTGCGTCTGTGTCTGTGTCTACAAATTCACCGCGAACACCAAAACACACCACACACATGCTCACATACTTTGTAATTTTTTCAATCCACTGCCATACAAGCATGTCTTTAATTTTATACTCTGTGTTGTGGTGCCGTATGTACAAACCAAGCCCTGTGGGAAGGACGATAAGTACGAGAGCAGCTATAAGGTTGGTCCACGCGATGCTAATGTCTGAGTTAAATGCGAGCTTGACGAGAAGGTAAATCCACAGGGGCATCATGAAGAATGCCTGTGTGTGCGAGGGGGGGGGGGGGGGGGGTAAATCTCGGATCCACTAGCATAGCATATGGGGCTTCTATTTGTAGATGCAGTAAAGAACCAGGGACTTATATGGCACATACCGCACATGTACTGAGGAAACTCATAGTGATGCTTAATGCTACATCTCCCGAGGACCAGTACGTGAAAATGTTGCTGGTTGCACCACCGGGCGAGCAACCTATCAGCACCACACCAACTGCAACGTGATCTGTCACACCAAATATTCTGCACATGACAAAGGCAAATAGTGGCATGAAGAGATACTGCGATGCGAAACCTGTTCCCACAGCTTTGGGCTTCGCGGCAGCATGTTTGAAATCAGGCACCGTGGTGGTAGAGCCGAGTCCAAGGCCTACAATGAAGATGAAGACGAGAGAGAGTGCTGTAAAGAGGCCCTCGGAGGAGTTTTCGGTTTCTTCTGCCATGCCAATATGTATTCAATGCAGTAAGCTTGTTGGTTTCGAGGGTTCTTAGTAGCAAAGCAAGCACTTAGTAGCAAAGCAAGCACAGCGCCTCCTTTTGAAACTTTTTTACCGTCTGAAAAATTGGAAATTGAAAAAAATGAACGCCGGAATGCACTTGGGTGAACTGGAGGGGTCTATACATTAGCCGTTCGGTAGTCGCCCGGACATAGATTTCATGTACATTATTGGTTAATCAAATATTATTATGAACGCCGGTTGCGAGTACATAGATAGGCAGGAAAGTTGAAATTAGTATGTAAAAATGAATGTTGTTTTCAAATGGGAATGGAATACCTCCTTAAATGTAATGTGGAATAATGAAAGAACAGAGTTTTAACTTCGTGTAACTAGTTACTGTTTATTTCACCTCACGCATTGGTTGTGCAATACCCTCAAAGGCTACTACTGCGCGGCAGGTGTGTGATAGATTAAATATGGTCACTGTTGTGACGGAATAGTCAATCTGATGTCCGGATGCCTGCATGGCATAGCTTATATTTATCCTAACCGCGTATACTGCAATCTTGCGATGTATACGTGTGTTTCACATTATGACATTACTGAGATATATGCTTATATTATAGCTCAGCATTCTTCTTGGCGTAAGCTTCGGCCCCCAAAGTGACAAAAGTGGCCTCGTTCGCAAGTCCGCAGGTGTTCTCGCCAAATGCAAGGTAGATGTAACCGTTCTCACCCCAGTCAGTGGCCCAGGAGTTACGGACAATCCAATAAGGAGGTGAAGCATCGGCATTGTATCCAGTCAACTGAACGCAATGGTCAATGTTGCTGGCGGCCATACCTCCGCAGGCTGCCTCAGTCAGAACGCCGCCCGTGTAACTGCCCCAGTTGGCAGCGTTGACGCAAATAGATGCAGGGCCGTGAGTAGCTATGTTCTGGGCAAGAAGGGTGACGTTCTGGTTAGCGCAAGCTCCGGAAGAGCAGGGAGGCGTAGCGTAGTCGTAGCCTGTAACGGAGGTTAAAGGGCCAGTGAGGCGACTATCAGTCTCTAAAATATCAATATCAAGATCTTTGCAAGCTTCAGTGCAGCGGGGGCCTGTGCACTGAGTAGTCATGGACTGAATGTAAGGTGCCCAGGCACTGGATCCAAGCCCCTCGCCTTTAGGCAGGCCCATTAAGTATTCATACCCAGCGGGGGTGTCGCCGCCTCCGCAACCAAAGCACTTCTTAACACAAGAATTAACTTGTTGCACGGAGAACTCCCACATAGCGTTTCCAGCAAGGACCCACTCGGACTCGATCTGCTCAGTGATACTGTGAGCCCAGCAGGAGCCGCACTGGCCTTGGTTCTTGACAGGGGTGACAACACCTGCGGCGGTCCAGTCGACAAGGCCGGAGTCGGTGGAGAATAGGGCACCAGTCTTGGGGGCACGGACAGCGCGCTCGGTGGAAGGTGCAGTGGCCTTGTCCTGTCGTATAAAGAGAAGAGGGGCAGACAGAGTGGGTTAGAATGTGTACATCATGCGTGTGTCAATTTTCTTTTCAAGATGGAGAGAAACAGACTCACCTTGCGGCCAAGGAGAATGGAAAACTCATCATCTGTCTTATCGGAATACTTGGTTACTCCGAAAGAGGGTGTCTTGTTGAGCTCGTTAAGACGGTCAGATTTCTTCATGTTCTCGCAGAAAATACCACGACGTTTAGCATGCTCATCAGTACTCCCGTATCGAACGAAGTGTTTCTTCATGAATTTACCAAAGTGGGAGTCGCATTCGGCGTGAAGGCGGGCGCTAGCCACGGAGGCAACGATGAGGCAAAGGAAGATAGCGAACTGCATGATGGTGTAGTTGAAAAGCCGTGTGGTGAATTTTTTGACTGGGTTGCGGAATATGGAGCGGGCCAACGCTCCTCCCCCTTTTCCTTCTTCCTTCTTTTCCCTTCTTTTCCCTTTTCCTTCTTTTCCTCCTAAGGCATCAGAATGATGATTCCATTCACTTGATGCCCCTCAGCTCCTTGATAAATTTAGATTCCGATTAGAATATGCGAATACATGGAAAAATGAAGGTGTTTAACTGACGAAAAAGGACTGAATAATACTCTAAAATCGTGTTTTCACTTCCTGGCCATTCTCAAGATTGGACCCTAGTCAAGTTTATACTAACTAAGAACTACATGATTCTGACACAGCCTTTCTTTTCTTTTTCTTAGGAGATGAATGATAAACTTGGCCTAGGGTCCAATCTTGAGACATTCATTTCAAAAAGGCTCCACCCCTGCTGCTGCCCAGCCGGCAATAGCCGATGCTGCGTCATACTTGAGAGTACTCGAGAAAACTTCTTCGCCTCCCCCACCTCCTCCACCTCCCAACATGCACATGATATAGCATTTCAGACGTGCCCGCTCCGTAAGTGGAGTAAGTGATGAGTATCCGGCGGCATCTCCCGCTACATCTCCAGGCGCTGCAGAGCTGGGGCTGTCTTCTGTCGCTGGAGACACTGCCGGCGGCACCACCAGCAGGGACTGGAATGACTCGCCGGTAAAGTGCTCCAACACGGCTTGACACATAAACAGCTGTGGGCACAGCGTGCAATCCACTTGGGAGAAACCCCGTTTGAGAAAGTAGCGAGGAGAGGATCCTATCGCAGAAGGACAAATGCAGGGATAGTCTTGCTGCTCCAGCAAGGATTCGAGATAGGCGCATCTCCCATGCAGTGCAGCTTTTCTTTCAGCACGATTCGAAGGGTCACTCTTCATGAACATGGCAAATGCACGGAAGAAGCCCAGATTATCCACTATGTTCCATGCTTCTTCGTGCAGAGCGGGGCTGCATTTGTCCCCGCCTATCTGCTCTGTCGTCATTACTTCATCTATATGCTTACATATCAGAACCGAGTCAGAGATGACTACTCTCTCTCTGTCGTCTTCTTCACCTTCACTCCCGTCAGTGCCGCTGCTGCAAGTGAAGTATGTCAAGCATGGCATGGTGCCATTATGAGGAGGTGCAAGCAACCAGTCAGGCTTTTGCTCCTTCGAGCAAGGGACATACGTGAAGTCTATTTCCTTTGCACGGAGTCTCATGCCAGCAGTGTGTGTGAATGGGCAGTCCCCTACTGAACCTGAGCCACTCACATTAGGTTTGCAATACAACTGTACTTGTTGTTGTCGGCGTGACATGATTTCTTTTGGCTGTATATCTCGGCTGACGGCGAAGGCCGTGATCCAAACCTACTGCATGCATCTTTCGTGTATTTTTGGAGTGCCCAATCAAATGGGAGAAAAAGGAGTTTTTTGGACTTTTTTTAACATATTTGACATTGAATATATATGCACGTAGCCGGCACCAACTAAGCTGTCCAATCCAGGCGAATGGGCCTACCCAACAACTCCTCCCCATCCAGCAGCATTGCTGCCTCCGCTTCCTCCGGACTGCTAAATTCAACGAACCCACATCCACGAAACTCTCCAGTGTCCTTTTTTGTCAACCAACGCAATCCGACCATCTCACCGCAATCTTTGAAAAAATTTACCATCACATCGTCGTCAATAGTATAAGCCAAATTACCGGCATACAATTTTTTGCAACCGGGAGGGCGGGAAGTTTTGGCGCGCTGAGAGTAGCCTCTGCCTATGTTTGTAGGATCCAACCCATTGGAATCACGTTTGTATGCGTCAGCATAGTTTCCCCCTGCCGCTTCTTTGTAGGCACTGTTTCCTGCGGTGCCAGCAACGGGGGGCCATGTCACCCCTGCCCGAGGTGGGCAGTAATAAATCTTCAGGGGCCTTCCCATGAATTTGTTTCCATCCATGGCTACGGCTTGTGCCGCAGCTCTTGGATCTTTTAGCTCCAAGAAAGTAGAGCCGTAAAAGGCTTTTGTCACCTTATCCTTCTGCCAGCGAATATACGTGATTCCCGGCATTAGTTCCATGAGGGCCTCCTCAGTGACATCCAACTTGAGGTTACCACAGAATAAGCGAGTGATGCCATCGGGGTTCGTCTCTAAGTATTCTTGTGGTAATGTACCTTGTCTCCATGCTTGTTCTCCATTCGATGACAACTCGTAGCGGTCTCCAACTTGGCCAGATTCAATCAATGGGACTTTTTCTTCTCCATTCTCGTCCTTGCCCCCTCCTGAAAACTTGCTCGCTTCAAGGTTCTTGTTCTTCTTGTCCTTTTTACCCTCCTTTGCCGGGCCTTTCTCCCACTTGGGCTTCTTTGCAAGCTGCTCCTCTTCATAGCCTGCAGGCTGTGTCTCATCGGCGTTATCGCTACTGTTGTTGTTTTTGTTGCTGTTGCTGTTGCTCATATCCGAATCTGCTCTATCCCTCTTGTCCTTCTTCTCCTTCTTGTCCTTCTTCTCTTTCTTCGCCTTCTTCTCCTCCTTCTCACCAACAGCAGCATTGGCGTCAAACAGCACGACCTTTCCATTCGCGTCCTCCATGATGACTTCAGTGCTTACGAGAAAATCAAATGCCTTCTTGAACTTCTTCTTTGCCTCGGCATGCTCTGATAGGGAGGTCATATCGTCTCCCATGCACTCCTTCTTCAGCTTCTTTAACGAGATTCCATCGGATTTATTGGCGCTTATACAAGCAAGAATATCACTTTTCATGATTGTATGAAATGGAATGGCAAGTGCGGAAGATTCTCGTCACGGAATCGCCGTCAATACTTATGTTCCAAAACGAGTATATTTTAAAATCTTTAAAGGATTTCAAAGAAGCTAGAGAAAATAATTGATTTTGTCTATTGATTTCTGGCAAGGATGGTGCAAATAGTTGCTTCTTCGTGCTGAAAAGTCCAAGATTGTAAAAATTGGGCATTTCTGTCTTCGCAAAGGATCGAGGGGGAGCAAGGGAGGAAGTGCTCGTCAGAACTCTACTCACCAGCATTATTAATCCCACCGACTCGTCATGTTCATGGATCCCAACACTTTATTAGCTTTTCAGAAGGCCCTGCTGGCTGGAAGCTCGTGTGCCATGTCCTCCTTTATCCTCAACCCTATTGATGTCACCAAAACTCGCATGATGAATCAAGTTGGCGAAGTGACGACGGAGGCGATTAAGCCTCCTACTGGTACAGTCTCAAGTGCTGCCGTATCTGCCTCAGCAGAAGCATCTGCATCTGCCACCTTCTCCTTCTCGCTAGGTGGCAGCAAGGGACACAATGCATCTCTTGGCGGCAATGTAGGCGCCAAAGCCAGTACAAGCGGCAATGTAGTGCCCAGATACAACGGGTTTTTGGAAGGGCTACTATCTATTGGCAGAACCGAAGGCTTGCGAGGCTGGGGTCGCGGCCTTGAACCCTCCATGATGCGTGAGATGACCTATAGCTCATGCCGAATGGGGGCATATGAACCAATCAAGAGCACTCTGATGACTCTCACGGCTGCTACTAGCGAGGCAGATGGCTCTAATACCAAAGGCGATGTCTCACCCTTCGTTAAGTTCGGCAGTGCTCTTATTTCGGGGGGCATTGGTGCCGCAGCAACCAATCCATTCGACTTGGTAAAAACCCGCTTTCAGGCGGCATTTCCCGGACAGGCGCCACTGCCGTATAGTAACACGTATCGAGCGTTTAAGTACATTTACAAGCACGAGGGAGGCCTGCGCAACGGATTGTATAAAGCCTGGGAGGCTACTTCGCTACGCGCAGCCTTTCTCACTTCCGGACAGCTGGGTGAGTAT
>JACKZZ010017739.1_pt1 | contig 11832 bp, 9 predicted proteins | sample 8027871 | NCBI WGS metagenome assembly JACKZZ01 (sample SAMN15724774, study PRJNA655200) | protist metagenome | isolation source: fluorescence activated cell sorting (FACS) single amplified genomes of... | place: USA: West Boothbay Harbor, Gulf of Maine | collected 2000-07-19
TAAGTTTCCACCCCGGCCACGGTACCACGTCGGCATGGGCCGCGCCATGGCTCATCCGACGGCGTCCCCCATGAGTGTCGCGCGTGCTTCTTTCCGCTCTAAGAACCGCCTCACAGCGCTCGGCCTCCTCGCGCTTTGCCGCCCAGAATTCGCGCTAAAATTTGCGACCTTCACCCCTCGTCTCTCGCCCTTTTTGAGGGTCGCTTTGGTCCAGCGTGGGACCACGTGTCGCCCCAAATTGGGGTGACAAGTCCTGGGACTTTGCGTTTTTTTGCGCAAACTTTTTCGTGGCCACCGTGTCACCCCAATTTAGGGTGACGTCACCCCAAAATCCCGTCCAAAAATGGCATTTCACAACGAGGCGTTTCAAACGTCACCCAAATTTCGGGTGACGTCACCCCAAAATCGCGGACGTCACCCCAATTTCGGGTGACGCGCTCACGTCACCCAAATTTAGGGTGACATTTTCCGGGACTTCAACAGCTTTCGACCTCGAACCTAGACTGCTCGTCCCCCCAAAATCAATCTTCCGGGAAATGTCTCCTCCTTCCCACAAAGTCCCCCCACAAAGGCTACTGAAACTCCGCGAGGCTTTTCGACACTACCCTACTTCTCTCTGAGACTGCTATAGTATAGAATTTTTCTACGCGAAATACTTGTAAGCCCCTACACCTTAAGTTTAGTGGTGGTGCGCTCAGCCAGCGCGCCGGCGCGCACAGCCAGCGCGCCGCACGCTCAGCCAGCGCACCGCCGTCGCGTTTTCACGCCTAAGTCCCCCCGAAATGTGCGCTGGCTGAGCGCACCGTGACCACTTTTGGCCATTTTAGGAAGTCCCAGTTCACTCGCGCGCTCAACCAGCGCACCGCGCGCACAGCCAGCGCGCCGCGCGCTCAGCCAGCGCACCGGACTTCGGGCCCTCGGTGGTGCACTCAGCCAGCGCGCCGTGCGCTCAGCCAACGCGCCGGCGCGCTCAGCCAGCGCGCCACTTTTCGTCGGCAATGGCGACGTTCCTCCCAGTAGCCGGCGGACCGATAGGTCCACCGGCGCGGGGCGTCGCCCTTCCTCTCCCCCTCCCCTCGAACCTCTGTCCACCTCATTTCGTCACCCCGCTCGCGTCTTTAAGTTTGTCCTCTCCTCGTACTCCCTCCGACCCCCTCGGGGGGCGCCCCGGAGGGGCGCCCCAGTTCTGGTTAGTGACTACTCGTTAAATCCGACTATCTGCAGTCACTATTCTCAGACAAACTGTAATACATGTATGTGATACGAACCAAGATATTTTACATTTATTGCACGACATGTCATCTCTGCGCATTTACACATAATTAAACATGACATCTTGCACGTGATTATAACATTTGCAAAGACTATTACGAAAACAGATTAAACAGATTCTGAAGACTGCAATTTAGCTGAGATTTCTGAAGACTACAATTGCACTAATGAGTTACTAGATCAGCAAGCAGCGCTGCCCTCCACCGCTCCTGCTCGCTTCTCTTTTTCCTGATTGCATCCTCCATCCGTTTGTCCTCCATCGTGCGCAACGTGTCATACACCGCGCGGAGTATAAACACGATCCAGATCAGACTTGAAATTGAAAATGCCAACATGGCCAGGAAAGTAGTTGGCAATAACCAGGGGACAACTGTAGCCCACGAACCTATGACGGCAATTAACGAAATTGGCTCGTTCTCGGCGACTACGGAGAAGACCGCCTGCACCGAAGACGCGATGTACTGCAGAATTTCTGTAAACATCATCCACACTAGTGAAAACCAACCGTGGGTGAGGAGCCGCGCGAGCCTGATGTACGAGAGATTATTCGATACATCGGCGACGATGATATCACTAAAATCATTCATCACATTTTCCAAGACGAGTGTTATTATGTCGTGCGAAATTCTTCCTTATGTCACGAAGTGATACATGTAACTGACGATGTAGTAGACGAGGATGAAGAGGGGATACGCATGGCTCAACCTCACTTGCCGGGTCACTAAGTTTCGAACTGCCTCGAAACTGACCCACGTTATGACACCCAGGCAAATCAATCGTGTGACGACGTTCTGCGTGAGAGTACCTGGTATAAAATTCTGAATTCTTTGCGGAACCTTCTGTTGGAATATTGAAATTCACTTTATTGAGTCCTAATACCAATGTCGCCTGCGACTGCAACTGCCACGAAACCCATGAGCAATCTCCTGCAGAAAAATTTTCTCTTCTCAGTCTGTTCCCACTCTTTCATATCCACCACGTATTCAACTGAGATACCGCTTCCGGTCCCGGAAAATTGCCGGTTCCCCATGGATTGAATGCTAGGAGGGGACTCCATGAAACTTCCTGATGTGCGTCTCCGAGGGGTTCTAGAGATCTCAACCTCACTTGCGACGCTCGACCGATCACTTGCGTTGTTCGCATTACTCTGACCTCCGCTGCTGTCAGCGCTGGTTCTTCGATGCCCACCACTACCCCCAAAGCCATCCTCATACTGCTTCAAAAAATGTAAATTAAATTGAGGGCTACGGGAGACAACCTTGGTAGCGGGAGACGTAGCACTACACCTCCCTTCGTCAGTATCCAAGTGCGGAGCGCTTTTTGATCGAGTACAAGAAGCGATTGCGGCAGCTCCACTGGACGAGTTCCTGGCAGCGATAGCAGTGTCGTTAGAGTGGTCCGGGCTCACGGATGGCACCTCACTTTGTTCGAGTCTTTCATCCAGCATCTCATTTATCTCTGCGAGTATCTCGAGCAGTTCCGGAAGCTGCGAGGAGCCCCGAAGTTCGAAAATCTCCTCAATGGCGCGCCTGACAGCAACCATATCCTCAATCAGGACAGTAACTTTCCGATCCGCCCTTATTTCGTCTCGTTCACATTGTTGAATGGCCTCATCGCATCTCTGCAAATCCATCTCCAAAGCTCGAACATTTTCTCCTTGAGGAGCGGAGAGTCGAGATCTAAAAATTCGTCGAAGAAGGGACGCGTTTTGAACTTCTTTCACGTCTTCGAGTCTCTTTAAAATCTCGTCGCGATCCGCATCCACCCTTGCGCGATCTTCTGCTCGTGCGTCACCTTTCCGGAGAAGTCGCCGGCGTCTCGATGAAATGTCGGACCAGTGCATCTGTACCAAGTGAATTTGCTTCGCGATGCTCGACTGCGAGGTTCGGCTTTCCCCATCCATTTCAACACTGAGATCATTATCCTCGCAACCCAAGGAGAGAAGTCGGTTGCAAAAGCCATCGACAAATCTGCAGACACTTGGCTTGTTGAGGATCGAATTGAAGTCGAAGAAATCCGTGATCGAACGTCGCAATCCAACCAATAGTGAGTTGGCTTTTCCATTCGAAGCACGATCCGATTTCGAATTCGATACGTCGCTCGAGCCTGGTACACACCCAGGTTGAGATGCGCTCCTTGTTGATGAAGCACCACTACGCTTGCTAGGGGACATGTCCGAGCGGACCCCTTCGCTAGCACACCTTGCATCAGTACCAACAGAGGTGCGCAGGGATTCTTTTCGTCGCCGAATTACATTATCCGACGATCCACCTGCGAAGCTGGGATCGCTTGCGTCACTCTTCTTGGAAGAGATCGAACATTGGTGTGCTCCCAGTGTCGTCGGTAGGGTATTGGAGAACTCAGACATTTACCCACCGCGACCGCAACCAAGAGATAACGAGTCTATACCGCAAAATGCATGCTTTCAATTTCTTCGATGTCAAGTTCACCCAAAACGTAAATTGCGAAACATTGAACACAAACTTGTAACTCAATACTACGATCAATGCAAAACAAATTTTGGTAATTTGGTAATGTGCCGGTATGGTCCACCTGCCCGGCTTTTTAAGGACCAACTTACATGTAACATCAGCCGTCAAGTGAGCACACTGCGTCGGAAGGATCACAGACACTTCTATGAAACGATGCGAGCCGATACTATACGGGGATAATGATGGAAGGATAGAAAGACACTTCGACATAGCGCTATACGAATGGGCATTCAAGAGAAAGCTTGGAAAAATCAGCGGCTCTTACTCCTTTTGGCTAAAATTTCTCGCTCTGACGGACACCGACGAGGTTTTGTGGGGTTTTTCACAGATCCCCTTGCTCTCGATTGATGCAGCATGAGTAATAATAAAATGAAATAATAAGGGCGCGGCGCCCTGTGGTTAATTTCACTTTCCACCTCGTGTCCTGAAGCTCCTATAGGAACCTGGGAGGAGCCCAGCCACGGCTCCCGGACAGCTGGCCTCCTACTCGCATGCAAAACGCAAAATCGCTGTCAGTGCCGCTCTTGTATCTCGGATCCGAGTCCAAAACAAATGCACTTCATTTCATTTCCGTATGGCTTAAGGGCACATGCCTCGATTTAAGCCCCATGCAGCCGAATTCAGAGTGCGGCGGCTTTGGGGTTGTTGGTTGTTGGCTGTTTGGAGCCCTGTTGTAGTAGATGGTAGACTACGAAATAAAAGGACCCACCCGTTACTAATCAAAGAATTCGCCACTATCGAGAAAGCACTCCTACTAACGCTTCGCTGATTCGAAGTACTACTTCCAAACTTTTGTGCCTATATGATGTTACTTCAGAAAAAGAGTTTAGCTCTTATAGCATACGACGCACCGCGTCGTATGCAAAAAGTTAGATGTCGATCGAGGCGACTTAGTGACATCATCCAAAAAATCTGCTGTTCGGCCAGCATGCGCCCGTCGCATGCGTATTCCCATGTTTTTCCCCCACCGCTTGTTGGGCCGCCAGTGTTGGGTTTTCTATCGTTATCATTGTTGAGGTGGCCGCGCCTCCTGCCTCATAATCCCCGCCTGCTTCGCCAGCTCGTCCATCCAGATCCTGCACTTGCCAACGAAGTTTCCAACTGCCTTGGGACATTTCCCAAGGACCGTCGGACAGAGTTCGCTCATCGGCTCGGCTTTTAGCGGCTGTTTAGTAATACAAGTTACTGCATTAGAATAGAATCGTGAAATCTTCCAAACATTTTAGAGTTTTCCAAGAATACGAATGACAGAACTTACAGAAGTAAGAACTCATTGTAAACCAGGCAAGAAACTGGACCCGACTTTTGTCCACAAATAGTCTCAAGGAGACAGCTCCGACACAGACACAGACAAGTTCTGGAAGAGGTCGATAAGCTGCTACATCTGACAGACACAGACTGATCAATAATCATGGACAATCTTGTATTTGTGTTCTAGGGTGGAAGGTGGCCACTACCCACCCCATGTACTGATGTAACATATGTACATTGGTCTCAACATCGTATTGCGACAGAACGCGGTAGTAGTTCACGAAATTCGAAAGGAGGGCACCCGTCACGCCATGGACCTGCAGCCTGGCCTTCACCGTCTGTTCCTCGGGGAAGATTCTGTCAACATAAAGGCTGACCAAAGTATTATAGAGCACGTTCAATACCGATGGGCTGAGTCAATACCGATAGCCATTGCGCGCGTGTCCATTCCAGATCCTTGATTGTTGTCGGCTGCACCAATACAATTCACGCGCGCGTCCATTCCAGGTCCTTGATTGGAATTGGCATCTGCCATGGTACTGACGCTGGAGTCTGCCATGGTACTCGAGATACGCAACAGACTCAAAGGGGTGGAATGGAGTCTAGCCATGTCCATATCTTCCGCCGTTGGGCGTTCTTTTGTAGGTAAGGTATCTACAAACAGGGTGTGTGCTCAGCAACGACGGTTTTAAAAAACCTTTGACGGTTAATAACGTACGTTAGAAACAAGCAAATGCCCCAAGCGCTGCACAGCAAATTTCCGAGAAGGAGAAATCAAGCAAGAGATGAACAAACACAGAAAGACCAGCAAGCACTGAGAAACAGTGCGAAACAAAGAGTAAAGAACGGCGACTGGAGAGAACATCTTTCGGAAATCAGACAACAAGAACTAAATCTGCATTCAGCTGACGAGTGTGAACTACGCCAAGAAAGACTTTCTGTTTGGCAGTCGCACAATCAAACTCCTGAGTACAGAGGAAGAGTTAGAATGACAACGAAGTTACTTTGAAGAGTATGACTTTCTCTATAGTTTCTTGAAAGAGTCCTCGACCTATTATATGGCACCGAAACCGTCAGTATGTCTGCCGTGCAGCATCAGTTTCTCTCTTATCCAACATTACTGCACATGACGCTGCATGTCAATAACCCTTCTCCCCACACGTTGCGCTTCTTTCTTCGGTCACTTCGGGATGCGGCTCACTTCAGCCCTTTCTCTGGTTGAAGAGCATCCCCAAGAGCGCAAGACAGTAATCCGAGTCTGTGTCTTCGACGCTATCGAAAACGCTCTTCTTCATGGGAATCATGCCGTATGTGACCTGGGGGTCGACCTTCCACTCATCGAGTGTCTTCCTTCCGATCTGCTTCAGAACGAGCTTGCCGAATTTGTCATTGTTTGGGTCTGCGCCCAACCAGTTCATACGCTCGGCGAGTCCCTCGAATGGGCTCGCGCTGGCATGAACAGCGTTATCGCCAACATTGGGGCAGGAAGACAATCCGTAGGAGCTCCAGTTCTTCAGGAACATTCCACGCAGAGAATCTTCGGGGGCATCTTTTGGATCCGTGGGGCCGAGGACCTTTCCGCGGAAGTCTTCCCAGGCCAGCTTGTTCTGCGGCCACTCCACCACGTAGTAGTAGATGCTAGCCTTCTCGTGGACGAATCCTTAGCCGATCGTCATGAATTCAATGGTTATTAATAATGGTTCTTGGTTCTAATTAGTGGAAGCATCTTAATGAATGGTTAATGGTTCTATCATAGTACCTTGGCGCATCGTCATGAAGAAGCCATTGAAGACATACATGTCCCCCTGACCTGGGATGGTGTTGATCAGGCCGCAGTAGAAGCCGCCTCCGAATTTCACCAACTTCCCCGCCTTCTTGGCCTTCGCCCACTCGGCATTCAGCTCGTCGGGCGACAGGCCCGTCTTCTCGCACGCCTGCTTCGCATTGAAGACCTTCTTCTGCGCGAGCGCATCCTTCCACTCTAACCCGAACTGGGCTTTGAACTTCTCGGGCGGCACGTTCAACTGCTCCGGACTCAGAATAGTTGCCTTCGAGGCGATGGCGTAGTAGTGGTTGTCGATCAGCTGTTTCTTATCAATATCGGCGCCTTTAATCAAGCCTTCATCAAGGACGGTCATGCCCTTGGCCTGCAGCTGCTCCTTCACGACGCGGCGAGCGGTGCTGGTATTGGCATGGGGCTTGATGAAAACGAAGGCGCAGTTTGGAACGGGATCCGCGCTTCCGGTTCGCGACATCGAGTAATTGATCGCGGAAACGGCAGCGGCTGTGCCGACCACGGCGACGCCAACCTGGGACATCGCCGCAAAGGCAGCCCCGTATCCGCTCGCATTGGATCCGCCATTAGATTTTGCGTACTCCTCAAATTTTTCGCGGAATGCTTGACGGTTAACATTCTTGGAATTCCCAACGCGGAGGTTGGCTCCGGCCAAAGAACGGAACGCAGGGACGCGAGAAATACTGAACATTCTTTTCGGAAGTGTGAAGCCGGTCGCCTCCTCTCTATTACTAAGTGTCACACCTTAAACACTTTAATCCAACAAACTTGGAGAAATGGATCGTTCTTGTTATGTTTCATGCCGGTTCGAAACGGCACAGCGCTCAGGTGCAGGTTCGAAACGACACTACTGTTCCTCGAACACCACAAGTGTTTTCGTGGAAAGCAGAATCTGACTGAACCAACTTTTCCTTCCGCGCTGCTCAATATCAACTATCAATTCCGAGATTCAGTCACTCGCACCAAAACGCCACTAGCAGATACATTTACGCAAGCATCCGAATTTTGTTGTTGTTGTTGTGTCGAGCGGAAGGTGGGAGCCACCACACCACATACCAAGATGAATCAAGGCATGTACCGCTGAATGATGAATTTCGGGAGTTTCCGAATGAACGTGGATCTGTGGACTTGAGTGGAAGGGGCCCGCCATTTCCCCCACAGCTAGACTGTGTACGGAGAAGGCGCAGTATAGAGCCGCAAAGCAGAAGCTCCGGAATCAGGAAGCCGCAACTTCGATGCGATGACTCAGGAGGAAAGATCGTGCAGTAGATTCGGTGCGCAGTGCTGGCCATCACGGCATAATGATAGGCACCAGTCCCAGATTCAGGTTCGAGCGTGACACGCAGGACGAAACGTCCAGGTCAAGAACCAATGATGGCCTGTCTTGATAGAACACCGTTCCTGAAAAAATAGTACGAGACTCGATAAAATCGCTCAGCTTGAAACAGTACGAAATCGAATGGACATCCTATCCTATCCGACACCACCCCCTCCTATCCGACACCACCCCCTCCTATCCGAAGCAATCCCATGCGTCATCTGTCTCGTCGACGAACTTTACTTTTGAGAGATCGACCGCCTCGCGTGCGTTCGCGGTGTACCTTTGCCACAACAACCGAGTGACGCCACACTGATTTCCTTCCTGGTCTTGCATTTCCTCGCGCAGGCAGTCGCCAAGCAACATCGGGAACGGCGTGTCGCTTTCTTCCTTTTGCTCGGAGCCCGACAACTCTCTTACATCGTCTTGCCCAGTGAGCGTTCCTTTAGCTTCTGCTTTCTGCCTTGCGAATTTCTGCGCCAGACTCCAGGAATCCTTCGTGCAAATTTTGTCATGGGACAACAACTCACATCGATGGCCACACCCTCGAAATGGATAGCGCCAGAACTCAATCACCAGCACTTGCCTTTCGCCCGCAGTGACTGGAGAAACGCAATGATATTTGTGGCTGACGAATACGAGTGCGTCGCCCGCCTTGACGGTCCTGTTACCCGCACCTGCGACCGGGTACGCGTGCCCTCCGCATTCGAGTGTCTCCTCCAGACAGTGATTGAGCAGCTGCCCATCCGCCTCAAGAGTCTGAAATTCCCCACCCTCAAATTCGTCGTTCAGAAGAACGTCGAAGGTGACCAGAGAGTCCATATCGTAGTGCTTTACGTCCGATAATCCCGGCGATGGCGCGAGTTGTCTGTGAAACTCGACCACACGCACGTTGCATGCCGCACCGAGATGCAGACCCCAGCCTTCCTCAATGTCAAGTCTCTGGACAATTGATAGGACCTTGCGATGCAGTTCCGGGAGCCGTTCGGCGAACCGATTGTGCTCATTCAGAAAGAGAACTTTCCACGCCTTCAGTTTGTCGTCCGAGCGCGTTTCAGCCGCCGCAAAGTCGGCCGCGTCCTTCCCCAGGTCCTTTACGGCCTGAATTTCCTCTGAGGAGAAAAACGCAGGAATTTTCACGACCTTTGTCCTCTGCGCTTGCTGCAGCGGCATGCACCGAGGTAAGTGCGTGATGTCTTGGGGCGAGTTACAATCAGCTCCGTCGAGACCTTGTGGGGAGTCTCCGGTGCCTGTGGACGGTGTGCCACAGAGGCTTCCTCCATTGACAGCGCACTCTTCCTTTTTCGGCGTCCTGATGGTGCCATCCTTCTTGCTGTCCTCATTCAAAAACAACCTGTCCCAGCCCATTTGGTCGACGACCGGAAAATTCTGGTCGGTATGACCCATGAAGATATACGCTGCGTCGCTTTTATCACCAGCATCGGAGGAGCCCTTCTGTTCGTTGTCGTGGAGATTCAACTCTCCAAAGGCTTGTACTTGGACTACTGGTGTGTTGCGCTCCAGTCGTCCCGAAGCGTCAGATTCTCGATTTGCGAGTTCCTGCAGTAACGTCGCTCCCTCCGTCACGAATTGGTTGACTTTCTTGGCAATGGAATCGTTTACCCGGAAGCACTCCTTCACGATGAAAACACCACTTTTCGGATTTAGGAGTTGACGAAGCAGAGGCGCATGAAAGGCCAAGGAGTCGTCGCGTCGATCCAACGAGTCTAGGTTACTGATAATGACGTCGAATTCCGCGGACTGCGTCTTAAATGTGTTGGGATCGTAATCCATAGCCCACACCCGTACTGGAATAATCTTTCCGAGCTCGCTCACGTCTCCCTCTTTTTTGCCAGATGCTGCCCTATTCTTTCGGAGGTTATGTCTAGATTCTCCAGAGAAATCCAATTTAGGCTGCGACCCAGGACCGAGATATGCAGACTGCTTGGCACAGTCTAGCTCCTCCTCCTTATCGGTGGTTGCTAAGCCAAACCAAGACTTTGCAACCTCTATCACTTTCTTCGATTTCTCGATTGCGAACAGCTCGAGCTCGAACTCCTGGCCCTCCTGGTGGAAGTAGCGCCCTATGGATGAGGGGATCAGACCTCCGCCTAGACCGAGAAAGAGAACGCGTACGGGACCCGACGAAACGTCCGAACGGAGTCTCCTTCGCTGTAATTCTCTGCGGATCGCAAAACATCCGAGGCCGACCAATGATGCACTGGACCACGAATCATTAAACGTGACACCCGGAAGCGAATGCATCTCCATCGAAGTTTGCACATCAGCATCTGCCTCTTCTGCGTTGATTCCCTTCCAGTATTTCCCAAACACCAGTTTACGGACGACGACGCTCGTGGGCGTGCAGCCTCCTTTCTCTGTATCGTCACAGGCAGCTTCTGCGTCCGTCTCCAGCACGTCCAGAACAGAAATCCCGCTTTCCACGTCCAGATCAACGACTTTCACTGGCCAAACCTTTATTGGGCGATCGGACTCTCCCGCTGACCATCCGGGTGACAGCAGCATGTTGAGACACTGGAGCAGAGAGGAGTGCCAGGTGTCTGCGCCGGCTACATCAATGTCTAGAACGTCGCGGACTTCACCCGTGTCCACGTGAGAGAAGAGCTCACAGCCGGCACCGACTGTCATATCCGGGTTCACCTTCGTCAGGTAATGCGAGATCTGGCCTTGCGTCATGGGAGCCCATCCGTGCAAAATGAGTCGCTTGATCCCAATCTGGTAGAGTGTCTCCAAGAATTCACGGGCCATAGTCTTGGCCGACGCATCGGTATCGGTATCGGCAGCCGATGCATTGGTATCGCTTTCGTCGTATTGCAGCACTTGAAGAGAGCGCAAAACTAGATTCTCCTCGGACTCCAACACCTCCTTGTACACCTTCGCTTCAATCGCGTTGAACCACCTTTCATCAGCGGACGACTTCAGGAGGAGCTGTATCTCTTTCAGGAAAGCGCATCGTGCCTCGACAACTCGTCGAAACGATTTCAGATCCGGAATTGACATTTCTTTACTGTACTTCAATGCGCTGGCAATACCTACTTCAATAGATGCTCAGAATCGAAAATCGATTCTTAGTGATATGTAGTATTTTCACTTGGTGACTTCACCGGACCTGACATTTGGAGAGGACATTTTCTGTGGGAAAGAGAATATACTTGACTCCCAACAGAGCGTCAGACAAATCCACAACGAAGACGATCTTGACCTTGATTTTAGTCATGGACCCATCCGCTACGAAACTTGACGCCGGCAGGTTTTACCTCATAACACAACAATCGCAAGGACGCATTGAAACGAACAATCCTACCAGATACTTTGAATACCGCTTTGATATGCTTCCTAAATAGTAGACATCGACACTTTATTGATTACTACCGACTTCGTTTTTGGACTCGTCTTTGTTTGTGCGGCACAAGGAGATAGAGGCTATAGAGCGCAAGTTAGTAAGGTTTCGCTGCACGCATTGCGGGAAAAGTGATACTACGACGCTCGATTCGTTATTACTTTAAGGATGATTCCCAGCTGCCTGCGTGCAAGTGCAGCACCAAACCTTGCGATAAGCGCAGGCCTGTCGCCTCTCACAGCTCCTGATCTGGTAATGCCTGCTTCTTCATCTTCCCATCTCGTTTTACCTTCTTTCCTTTATACTCCATCTCGATACTCGCTTCCGGGGCCTCATTGTTTGA
>JACKZZ010010777.1_pt1 | contig 11822 bp, 5 predicted proteins | sample 8027871 | NCBI WGS metagenome assembly JACKZZ01 (sample SAMN15724774, study PRJNA655200) | protist metagenome | isolation source: fluorescence activated cell sorting (FACS) single amplified genomes of... | place: USA: West Boothbay Harbor, Gulf of Maine | collected 2000-07-19
GTTTTTGTCGAATTCGTTGAGAAACTTGGCGCGCTCACTTCCGGCGCTCGTCCCTGCTAGAGAAGGCAGCTCATCAATTGCTATGCATGGAATCACCGCAAAGATGTTAACGACGAGCGCTCCCGACGCCAACGTCTTCGCCGCGTCTGTAGGGTCAATCCCGAGGAGAATCGATTCCAACAAGTCGGGGAGTTTCTGTGGAATGGGGATTGTGGTTTTCTCTGCTTACCAAATGAGGTTGGGAGTTAAGTAGATCGTTAAGTAGATCTTTGTTGGCCCGCAGGGAAGATTCGAAAACGAGAGCCGCTCTAGATGATGAGTTTTAGGGAAGAATTGTGCATTTGGAATTTCCTAGCCGAACTATACCTGCGGAAAGAATTTCAGAAACGTGGGAATGATTTTCGAGAAGAAACGAAAGCAGTTCGTTGCTCTTCCAGACTGTTCCGGATCCATTAAAATCTCCATTTGCCGTTGGCATTGCGCGTAGAACGTGTCTTCCAAGTCGAACTGATCTGCCAATGGATAACTGATTCGCGGGAGCATCTCCTGTAGAGCTTGATCTGGATCTGCGCCGCCTTCTTCTATGTTCAAACAGATGTCGCAGAGCTTCAGGGTGTCGCTGTTCATCAAGCGAGCGATTCTAGGAATACAGTCCATGGCGGCCCCCTGCTCCGTCTGTTCCCGCGATTTCAAAAAGTTCCGCAAGATCGGCATGACTAGGAACTGGAAGTGCGTGTCGCCATCGATGTGCAAGGCATTTTTGATCTTCACGGTCTCCCCGCACATGCGTTCCCTCGCTGCGCGGGTGAAGTAGACCCTGACGAGGTGGTGAATAAAGGTTGCACAATGCCACGTCCATTCCCCGCGCATGCCGTTCTGCACGTACGGACTGATTCTGCGGATCAGGGTGGTAAGCTGCTCCCAATAAAGCGGTCTGCCGGAAGACGACGATCCACTGCTACCTCCGATCTGCTCATCCTTTCCTGTATTATCGGCTGCACGCGAAGCTGACTTCGCATTATTCTTGCTAGGAAACGGTGTCGGCTCGAGGTGGAATACCAGAAACTTCGTGACGAACCTCCAGGTCGATGTCGCGCCCATCAAGGAATCGACTTCACTTGGCAATCGTAGACGCTCAAATGGGCTGACGTGCTCCAGCTTGAACCCACCCTCTTGAAGCGTATTTGCGACGGGGGAAAATGCAGGAACCTGCAGACTACGGAGAATCTTGTTCATCAACCATGGTAGCATTTCCGCAATCACGCGATCGCAAGCCGCCATCTTTTCGGGATCCATCTTCATACTGTTGATGCTGATATCGGTACCGGTGGCGGTAGCCATGCGCTGGCACCATCTGGCTTTCGCGTATCTGGCGAGAAATTTAAACCACTGAAGGTCAAACTTACTGATACGCCCTTGTTCGAGGAACCCCCACCATGTGAAGAGTCGACGATCAGTAATGATGTCCATCGTCAGTGAATTCGGCAGTAAATTCACCATGAGTCGCGAATTCACCATGCTGAGCTTTTCCCCGTTGTACAAGCTTCTAGTTTCGTCATCGCATCCTAGCACGTGGGTGAGCTTCTGTATCACTTCTTCGCCTTCGCCCTTGTTCATACTATGCTTCAGAAACTTTCCGACCGTTTCAATAGTCCGCGCTAGACTGCTGACCATCGTACGTCGCTTCGAGTCCCCATATCCGTCGTCTTTGCGAATGCTCCTCGTCATTTCGGCAAACAGCATATCCACCAGCAGCCGCCAGTCCAGCATCGCACAGAGTTTGCCGCTAAGCTCCCGACGGAGTTTCACGATGTCGAACTTGTTTTCAAGCTCGATGTCTGCGGGAACAGGAACATTTGGGCTGCACACAGACGCTTCTTCGCGGTTCCGGTGAACGTATACGTCGGTGGCTTTCTCCTTGCTCGCGTACGCAGAGCCCCAGTTCGTAATTCCGCGTGTATTTCCTTCTGTATACGGTTCAAACACATCTCCATAGTTGTCTTTGTACCGCTTCTTCCATGTGTCGTCAAATAGATTCGCAGCCTGCTTACTGAAGTTTTCCTCGTCAAGGTGGTTCTCCCAGGATTTGTCCATGTACTTGTCGTAGAAGAGTTCAAAGACCCTGTCCACGCAGTCTACTAGGCGATACTCTTGCGCTATACTGTAACTGTTTCGATGCGCCACGAAGAACTTCCAGATTACTTCACAGAGCTTGTACCTCTCCATGATCGCTTCCTTGACGTTGTCGTCCTGGTCTGGATCCGGGCAATCCATCAGAAGATGGTATACGTATGCCAAATCCGTTGGCGACACAGGTGGGTGTGTCAAAATGTCAGTTATCTTCTCAACAATTTCAACTCGGTACTTGCGGATACTCCGAGCTAGATGCCGAGGGAAATTCTCGGTCACCCGCCCGATCGCTGCGTACTCGAGCTCCATCTTCTATCTTTGTGTCAGGCGAGACTATTTAGGAGTGCTCGCTATCAAAAACTTCCTGAAGAAGTGAGAATTTAAGCATTGGGCTCAGTGGTCACTCCTGCTTTTTGATTTTCATTCGTTTTTGATTTCATGATCAATCTGTTCTTTGTTTTTGCTGGAGAAGTCGAGGCACATTGGCATTGAAACTTATGAGTCATCACTCCCCTTTCAATCTCGCAATCTCCAAAGCCCCACTAGTATATCTTCGCATCACTTTTCTTGAGCGTGACGGCTCATGTTAATCCTATGCAGATTTATTTACGACAGAAAACGAAAACCATGCGATCCGAAATTCTCGTTGGGTCTCGATATCTCCACATGCGATTCCTAGAAAATAGGTCTCTCAGGATTCAATCTAGCATCAATATGCTTTTCCTTCTACTCACATGAAGACCTAGTATATTCCAGCTTCCGCTTGGCCTTCAGATAGAGTTGGATTGCGCGACTCGTCATTTCAATTTCTTCGAATTCTGCGCCTAAAAACCTTCTGCAAATACATCAAACACAAAAAAATACAGGGTGCATTCAGCTAGTAGGCCTTCCGCCTTGTTGAGTCAACCCCATTGTCGACTTACGATAAAGAAGTTCTCCATTCGATGGCAAAATTTCGGCAGTAACACACGTGCCGAATGTTTTTTCGTTAAGAAACCTTGAAAGCTGTCCTACCGAGATTTATCGAGCGCCAGCAGCTTCCTACTCATCATATTGACCACTTTTTCATAGTCCTCGGTAAGCTTTAGCACTTGCGAATGCAATTCATTTGCTACGGCAATAAGTGGCTCGTTGTCCCGTTGAAGTTTTCGAATCCTAGCCTCCAACAGCTCGATACTTTCCGGGACGTCAAGCTTCCCACCCGGTCTTTTATTGTCTCCCTTTTTATCCTTCAAACCGTCAGGCATATTTTCTAGCGCCGATGCGAACTCTCGTATGAGCGCTGCGTTCTAGAGAAAATTATGACGATCAAAATCAAGAAATTGTACTAAAAGATATAAGAGCGTACCTGAAGAATGTATTGCTTCTTCGCGTGCCTGTGCTGCAAAATGTTAGAGACATTGGCCCGCTCTTCGAACAACCATGTGTGCAGCATCGTCCATTTCTCGTCAAATTCTACCAGTCGCTCATCCTTGCGGTAGATTCCCTCGACCTGATTCAAGATTATAAGTAAACGTTCCCAATATTTTCCAGATTCAAGCGTGACAGTCGGAGTACCTTTGTCTGTAAATCCATGACGCGCTGCCGAAATGTCATCTCTTTGCGCTGATTCCCTGGTTCCACACCCAACACACGCTCACAGCGTTCTATCCGTGCTTGCAATTTAGCCAATGCTGCGCTCGACATGGTAACCGCTTTGAATCTGATAGTAACAGACTTTTGTTGTGAAGTACTATCTCACCTCAGGTGTCAGACTCTCCGACTGCGCCCGACTTGCATTTAAGACTCGGAACAAATCGCCAAATGCGTTCGCTGCCACTGTCAGAAAAGAACACATGTGTCGTAACGCTCGATATTTACATTCTGGTAGAGTGATCAAAATAATACACAAACTTTATTGTTAGATCGTTGGGTTTCCCAACACTAGGATTTTCACCTCAACAGGCCTTCGTGCATAGGCGAGGAGGTTTTGATACAATTTTCCCTCACTGTGACAGATGAATTACATGACCTTGTCTCCACTAGGCGGAGGCTCATCTGTCGACCGACAGTGAGTTTTTTATAGTACAGGAAAAAGGCAAAAAACAGGCTTACGATACAGGAGAGAAGACGAGAAGCAGGGTAACCAGTATATAAAAGAAGGACCTCACTATATCAAAATACTGGACAAAATAGAAGGCAATATTAATATGTTGCATCCTGTCGTGAGTTCGGGGTGCTCCTGAGGCACACTTCGCAATTGAACCGGCACACAGTAACGCAGCAGGACAACCAGGGGTTCCCTTGAGGCACTCCCGATGATTTAGGCATTGTACAAGTACCTCTCTCGCGACCCACTAATCTCAGTCATGTTCTCAGTGTGTGTCCCGCTCAAAGGCGTAACACTGAGGTCTGAAGTCGGATCAAAAAACACAACTAGATTCTAGAGAAGAGTTCTCGACACATTGGACCTGAAACATAGAAAAAGGACTTAGAAGATAGCGAAGTAATCAAAGCACAATAATCATAACGTGGATACAATTTCAAGGAGACGTAATTATGAGACAAGACACAGGTATACAGCCTATCTCGCTGAAATGACAATATAACTGTAGGCACAACAAAAATGCTGAGTATCTACACCAAAACAATTTGCAATACTCATGCTACTGATCCACGAACGAGTGTTCTGCGCAAGTCCCACTTTCATACCAGAAATCCACACTCTTTTTGCTTCTCATCGCGTTGGATTCTGAAAATGAGAAGCAGTGCAAGTCGTCTTCATTCGACCAGTAACGCGATCATTGAAGCCGACCTCTCCTCATTCATCACCCTTTTTACAGCTTTGAAAATTACGAGACCTAGGATCTGGGAAGCGACCGTGGTTCCAAGCAAGCACCAGACTCCAATTTTGTACGTCGCTTTGACGCTGAAACAATCTACACCCAAGCTGTTTGCCAGACCTGCAAGGAATTAGGGGACGATTTGGAGCAGAACGGAAGAGCTTAGAAAGGTGAAGTAGTACCTCCGCATGCGGCACTCAGCGTTCCGTACTGCAGAATGAAATCGACAAATGTCGAGCACTGAGTGACAGCAATAAGTATTGAGAGCACGAAGACGTCCAAAGCAGCCCAAGCCCGTAAAGTCTGCGCGCTCAGAAACATGAAGTACTGTTTACTAGGTCGCATTGGGATCACCCAGAGTCCGAAGAGATAGAAGAGAAACACAGCGGGTATGATCATGCCGAACAAGTAGCACATCCCCTGAATGAATTTGGTCCCCGGAAACTGTCCCGCTTTGCCTTCACCCATCTCGGAAACCAGACGGTAGCTGTTTTACAAATTGAAGAATCAGAATGTTGTCATAATGTTGCAACTTGAAGAATTGACGTAATCTCAATGGTATACAGGCTGTATGTCCGCTCGCTCGAAGTATTGGCCAGCTGATTGACGACCTTCGCTGCGCCTCCGAACTCAAACGTTAGCATCGGCATAAACATAGCAGCAATCATCAGAAAACCGCACACCAACAAGCTTCCTATCACACCGACGTCCTCCATTCTCGTCGAGCGAGCCAGTCGACGAATTGATATCTTTGTGACGTTCCCGCCTGCCTTTTGAATGTGCTGATTGAGAACATGTCTGTGGAGGAAGAGAATCAGATGGCTCAAAAGGAGAGACATGATGGTCGCGACGAAGAACAAGAAGAACGAAAGTCCGTAAGAAACTTCGAGGCCAAACCTCGTCCGCTCTTCTTGCCAATCCATGCGAAAAGCGACCGTAAATAAGACCAGAACGAACGTATCCACGAGCGACAGCTTTCCCGTCGCATCCAGGAATTCGAGAAACTTCTCTCGCCGACCAATAGAGAACCAACTGCCGTCCGGTCGCTTGTAAAAGCAGACTAGCATCATCAGCAGCTTGAGATACGGCCACACGCCTGAGAACATCAAGACGCCCATCGCAAACAGATACACCTTAGCGCGACACATGTCACTCACGGTGTTCCCCAGGCTGAAGCTGAAGATGTTGGGAATCAGCACATCGTCGAAGCCGCGGTGGCTGAAACTCATCCCCAGAGCGACACCAACCATCGTGTTACTCGCGATGTAGAAGAACGTTGCCGCGGTGATCATGAAACCGAGACCCCATGAGATTAGAGCCGGTATCTCCGGATAACTCGCGAGAGCGAGCTCGTCTCGGTTCTTCATCGAGAGCAAGTCATGTCTGGATAGAGAACGTCTCGAGCTGCTGGCAGCGACAGGCAAATCCAATGCGCGTCGATTACAGGGAGATGGTCGTCCCGTAGGCCCAGTGCAGACCGAAGTGTCGGCCAGTCGTTGCGTTGCAGAAGCATTTACGCTCGACCCTGGCTTTTCAGGGGTAGCTGCGCGGTTACTTGCTACACCTGGCCGTCCACCTCCTCCTCTATCGTCAGCACCTGGGCCACTACCATCGCCATCAGGACCACGGTCCTGCAAAAGATCTCTTACTGATCGCCTGAACGCGTCGAGATAATCCGCAGCGTCGTCAGAGGGAATCAAGGAGCGCGATCCATAGTGTCCCTTGACATACGACGCTGAAAAGGAATAATGGAGTGAGCGATAAAGAATTGACTTTTCAAAGTTATGCAGAAATCCTCTCATCGATTCGCTAAAACTATTGCGAATGAGTCGAATCGGAACCAGAAAACAAACTAACAACATACAGCACGTCAAGATGAGCATCACGACCCCTAACAACAAGGAACCGAGACCCACATACATCGCCCATGTTGCAAAATTCTTAGAGGTTTGCGAGTCGACAATTCCACCGCCACTCATGCATTTTCCAGGATGCTGTATCTTCTGCGAGAAGAATTTGTTCGCCACAACGACCAGCTGCGTACTGGCTACGCCTCGTATGATTTTTCCAACCACTTCCTTATCTAAACTTTTCAACACGTTACGTATGAGTTGGTTTGCGCCAATGTCAATCTCTCTTTCTAACGGATCCGGGTTTGAAAGACCGATTTGCACTTGGCCTGGTGTCTGTGTCAAAAAGAGACGGAGAAACTCTAGCCCCTGGTTCCATCCTTCACCATTCATGGTGTCTTTCACATTCGCGAGAGTTGAGGCGAGACAATTCACCGACTGTCGTTCACTCATATCGAGGCGTGTGAATTGTGAATCAAACATACACACTGCGGTGAGTAGATCCATCCCCAACTCATCTACCGAGAAGAAGGTTTGAACTCCAACGAATTCCAGTGGCGGATACGATACGAGAGCACGAGGTTCTTCGCGCTCTGACACCGAATCTGAAACCACATTTTGAAGGTCCAGGAAAGCAGCCTTGGGAGCGTTGTTTGGGCTAGGAACTTTCTTCGTCTGAGGCGGATTCACGCGCAATGTGAACGTAATGTTTGAAGAGAAGTTCGTAATTCCCAGTTCGCCACCGATACCATGTCTGGTTATGTTAGACTTTGCGGCGGTCACGTTTCCGAGTCCCAGCACGACTTCAGTGGGTTCGATTTCAATAGAACCTACCAATTGAGCTAGAATGGCTGACATAACGGCGTTGTCCTTTATCTCCTCAGCTAGAGCTCTTCCGCTAATTTCAAAGGATGGTCCACTATGCAATGGCACTGACAGACTATCGCTTGCCACGCCATACGAAGCGTCCCCATTAGCACCGTACATTTCAGGAGAACTCGCAGGACTATCCGCGACAACTTCGTAACCTTCGTAGTTCTCGACAGGAGAGGAGCGGAAGCTTCTCAACTCTTCGACCTCCCCATTTTCTCTGTGCGCAGTTTGTTCATGTCGATCTCGAACTTCGACTTTGGATGGAGCTTTGCGTATTGGCCGTCGATCAGCGTCGCTCGGAGTTTATCGTTTAGAGACTGGAAGCTGTCACTTCGCCAATCCATCAATTCAGAAATCCAGGAGAGACCGAGAGTCAGCAAGGGGTTGTCAACCCAATTGTAAAGTTCACGATCAACGACCTGGCTGAACGGCTGCTCACTGTACTGAGGAAGCATGGCCACATCATCCGCTGCGAAGCCGAATAGAATCATACCCAGCGTTTGCGATAGGAAATCGTTCAGATCCGGAAGTCTGTCAGACAATTGTGTGCAGAAAACAGGCGTCGGTATGCTGTTCATTCGCATTTTATAGGTCTCAGCATTTTCATTGAGACGATCTATCAAGCTCCGGGTCGCCGATTCTCCTGCGAAATTCAACCTTGCTATCTCCGGATTAATTGCACACGTCGAGATATTTACCGATTGAGGAAATCTCTTGCCTGCCCCTGGAAATGGCTCTTTATTCAATACGCTGGCTCCCAATTCCACGTTCCCACCGCGGACGTCGAGATTCATCACGAATTTTTCCTGCTTATCTTCATGTTCTTGCTGCATTTCAACTGCACAGGTCACATTAACACCAAAGACGCCTACTGAAAGGTCCAGGAAATTGTCTCGCACATCCTGACTGCTATTGTCTGTTGCATTGCTCTCTGACACAATCTTAATTCTGTTCACAGTGATACCACTGCACAGACCGCCCGTCGTGTTTCCTATGCCAACTAAGTCCGGCGCCGGAGGAATATGGATCTCCAGATTCTTCAACCATTCTTGTAAGTGTAGACCGTTATTCGTCTGTGTGCCGACCACCCAAGGTAGGAACAGACCCACCAGTACGCATCCCAAAGGCACCATCGTTGCTGCTGCGAAATCTAGAATCTCCGGGCAGAGCGTCCATTAAATCGAATACATCCGTCAAAAGTCATCATTAGTAAGTTTATTGGATCAACAGCAACCATCGTTGTATACGTGCGTCAGTGCTCATTGTCCCCAAATCTGAAGCGAGAGGACAATCCTTCCAAACCTAGCTTTAAAGAATTGCGAATGCCATTCCAGATCCCACAAAGTTCTTTTCTCATGAAATACACAGAAATTTACAAAAACATGACCTCGGAACCGACGCGCGCTTGTCTCATGCCCGGGTGGGTCAACAACACTCAGAGAAAACCTTCTCATAAACTTCAAGAAAACTGCATAAGACACCTTAGTCGTTTGTTTCATATTCCTATGAGAATTGATATTGATGAGCATGACGAAAAGGGTACAACTCAGATATAAGCCACGACGTAGAAGACGATCGCGACACGCGCCACTACTGAACCACGTCGACAATCACGGCAGTCCACTGCCCACACGCCTTGGAACGCTCTTCACCGATTCCCAGTCGTTGCGCAACTCTGTTCCCCCCTAGGGACTATCGCTGCGAGTGACCGCGGTCCGTTGCGAGTGATCGCGCTCCATGTTTTGCTTGAAGTCCAAGCACCACCGCAACTGCTGTCGATCGTACTCAGAAAGGCTCTCACCTTCATTCAGCATTCGCCGCATGTCCCTCCAGAAACGGCCCATGGCGCTCCGGAAATTGCAACTGGAGTACGCGGCGAGAATTCTTGAGGAACATTTCTGCAATAAGTGGTCGACCTTAAAGAATTCGCCGAACTCGAGGGCCCTCGCCAGCAACTTTGGGAGAAGCGTTTCGCCGGTGGAGAAGTGGCCATAATACGCCAAGCGCCAGACGGAGAAAAAGAACGAGTCGCTGCAGTGAGCATCGGTATTCAGCGCCTCCCCGAGACGCCGCTGAAGGCGCGACTGGAAGTCGCAGTCCGCGAATCTCGTGAACCCCAAAAGGAACCAATCGGTCTGGCACTCTGCCGAGGCTGCCCACCAGACTACCTCCTCCGCTGTGGTCTCCGGATCAGCGTCTACGAAACCCGCTTGGCAGACGTCCTTAGCGACTTGTATTTGGTCCCTATGTAGATTGGCCGCGACCTTCCGAAAAAGTTTCCCAAGCTCCTTTCTTCTATCCACGCCTGGAACATCATCGCGACGTCTCCGCTTCCAATCCGGATCGCCCGAGGCTGTGACATTACTTCCAGAAGTTGAACTCGATCCCGAGTTCGGTGAGTCGAAGTTCTGCAGATCTTCGCCCGTCTTTTCCTCTAAAGCCAGGGCGCCAATCGTGCCAAGTCTTTTGTGTAACTCCGCGACCGTTTCCCGTAGCTTCCTGTTTTCGCTCTGCAGTTCCTTCAAATCGTTGCCCGCCCGCTCTTTTTCCCTCTGCTTCTCCTCTTCCGTCCTGCGCTTCTCTTCCAGCAAGGTTGAGACTGCGAAGTCTAGGTCCTGTCTCTCCTGGATCCAGACAGGCCGCTTGCTCTGAAATGTCTCGATGGCCGACTTCAAAGCATAGTTAGTGCGCAAGACGGCCGACTCCAGATTGAGATTAGTAACAGGGCTGACCAACCCATTTCCCCCGATCCCGCGCCCTCGGGTTTTGCACGCGTCAAACCAGCGAAGCAGCGCCGCCCTTTCGTAGGTAATTCCGTCTGATGCTACGACTGGATCAGAGAAAACTTCACGAAGAACGGGACAGTAGAAGCCGTCTGGGATCGGAAGTCCAACGCAATCGGGGGAAGGTTCGTCCATTTTCTCACCCTAGACAGATAGAGAGCGACCGAAAACAACTCCGGCTGCACACCAGGAGGGACGAACCGTTTCAGGAAACAAGAGACGCAAAGCGATGGCACATGACCTGCTTCTTCGCATGGGTTGATCGAGTATACATTATTATCCGCACGTCGTCGCTCTACTAAACTCAAAGCAAGAAAAAACGGCAGCCGCTTGAAAACATCGTCTACCGAGAATGCGGCGCGTTCTTTACCGAGCGCACTCTGAATGTTCGTATCAATTTCAAACTATGAAGTGACGATGCGTGGAGAGACGTCCTCGAGTGTGGTGTCGGAACTTCATCGGCGTCAACACGGCCATCTCTCATAGAAGCACATTCCATTCCAAAGCGAACACTCTGCTCCATATGGAGTACATAACCGCAGTTCATGGACAGCCACGGCAGATCAATGATCATTGCCTGAACGCCACGTCGCCAAGTAGTTGCGATGACGATTCCTTGTTAGAAAGGGCACGCCATGCAATCTCTGCCGCCCCATGTCTACAAGTACACCGCTGAGAGTGCGCTTCAATTTGTCCACTCACATCCAAGCATCGCCACAAGTTCTTCTGATCGTCCTCAGAAAGGCTCTCATCTTCGTTGAACATTCGCAACATGTCCCTCCAGACACGCACCATGGCACTCCGAAACTTGCAATCCGAGTACGCGGAAGCAATTCTTGAGTCACAGGCTTGCAAGAGTGTCACGACGTTCACCAAATTGAAAGCCTTTTTGTGCTCAAGGGTTGTCGATAGAAAAATCGGGAGCAACGTTTCACCGGTGGAGAAGAAGCCCCACCTCACCAAGTTCCAGACGGAGAAAAAAAAATGTCGGGTGTGGACTACTTGATAGCGATTCGCGCGCAGCGCATCCTCAAGACACCGCTGGAGATGCCGCTGGAACTCTTCACCAGTAAGACGTGCGAGCTCCTCAAGAAAAAAGTATGTCAGGCACCGTGCAGAAGACACGGACCGCACTACCTCCACCGCAGTGGTCACCGGATCATTGTCCACGAAACCCGCTTCGCAGATCTTCTTAGCGATTCTCCTATGTTCATCGGGCGACACTTGTACACCGCTGGGCGAGAGCTTCGAGAGAAGCTTCTCGAGTCCTTTTCTTTCGTCGTCGTCGCTATTCGGTCGTCTTCGCTTCAGATTCGAGCCACCCGAGGCTGTCGCATGGCTTCCAGCATGCAGCGGCGAGCCAG
>JACKZZ010013779.1_pt1 | contig 11821 bp, 13 predicted proteins | sample 8027871 | NCBI WGS metagenome assembly JACKZZ01 (sample SAMN15724774, study PRJNA655200) | protist metagenome | isolation source: fluorescence activated cell sorting (FACS) single amplified genomes of... | place: USA: West Boothbay Harbor, Gulf of Maine | collected 2000-07-19
TAATGGTTTTGCACGAACATTTCTTTGTCACATGTGTCGCTTCATTTCATATTGCACGACGAACACGCACTCACAATGTCTCAGGCGGCATTGCATGACGGACACATATATTCATGAGTCGTGCGTAGCCCGACGCAATCCCATAAGTCAAGCATGGTTCCACACATTCGATCCAATTCAGCACATTTTTCTCGACTGCCGTAGCCCAACCAGATCATGTGCTAATGCTTGCACACCGCGAAACATTCACAAACACACGGGTCTGATGCCTATACACGTCAGGCTCACGAGTCGACTAAGGTCACATACACGCACGAGCTCACCTACGCCGCTCATTCAGCGCAGCCCATTTGCTTAAGCCACATGCAGGACATTTGTGCGCGGCGGGCTTGTAACGTTCGCGTTCCCATGGACACCATTGGGGCAACATGCATTGTGGATGCCAATGTGCTTGGCAAAAGTCACGACCACCTAAGCACATATCGCACTCATGCCCTTCTCGTACAACTTCACGACAGATGAAGCACACTATGCCTTTAGTTGCTCGTCTTAATGTCTGGGCGTTCACGACATCCATTTTGGTTGTCTTGCACTGTGGGCAACCGTGCGCACCATATTTTGTGCGCCATTCTTCCTCGCAGTGCTTGTGTGCTTGCACAGAGCAGACGAAGCACACCCATTTGTCTTGTTCTGTAACGGGCTCAACGCAAAACATACATTCACCAATTGAGCGAGACCTTGGCGGGGTGCGACTTTTCAATCTCCGGCCTTTGTACATATTGGTTCGACTTCACCACCACTTGAGCGAGACCTTGGCGGGGTGCGACTTCTCAATCTCCTCCCACCCAACGACAGTGTGAACATGCGGCTGTAAGCAGCTGGAGCCAAAGTTCACATGAGCACGAAGCCAGTCACGCAAACACACACACACACACAACGAACTGCGAACACACATGACACACGTAACAATCGCCTGAACATGAAACACGTGCGTGGGCGCATAAGTCATTCGACAACTCCTCAGAACCTGGTAATCCCCAGTGGCGCAAGCACATGCGGAGGCGTCACACATGAATCGTCAGTTGCCCGACGAGACATGCGGCGATGAAAGCCTTGAACAGGACTGTTCATCATAAATGCCTCACCCGCACGCAGCACGCAAGAGCGCACTTGTCATCATTGGAGAAGTCGATTTGTGAACAAGCGCACAAGCCAAAAACATGGTGCGATTTAGGACAACCAACACACTCCCAAGGATCTGACTTTCACACATTGATATCGGTTTGCGACATGTGCACTACTATAACTGATTTTGTTCGTCGGTTTACATTGATCCAGCAACAACGCCACATGCTTCGTATTTCTCCAAGAGCTGTTCGAGACGGTCTTCTGGCCTTGTTAGGTCCGCAATCCTTTCAAGAGCCCCAGCGTCGTTGTGGTCGTCGTCGTCGTAGCTTGCAAACAACCTGGCTATAGTCGCCTCTTCCGCAGCAAGCGCGCCGGCTTCTTGTGACACTGGGTCGCCGTCGCTGTGGTCGGCGTCTGTGCGGTACCTTCTAGCAATCTTTTGCAATGCTGTCGCTTCCACCGCATACTTGGTGTCCTCTGCTGGATCGTCGTCGTCGTCCCGACGTAATGGAAGCACGGGGAGCATCTCTTCGTCATGGGAAATTTCAACATCTGCAACCACTTGTGACGAGTTCGGCAGCGAATCATCTCTGTAATGCAACACGTGTGAGATAATCAATGGTACATCATCGATTGGCATTGCATTGTCGCAACATGACCAGAATGGGCGCTCTCTATCGTCGCTGGGCAGTGTGTAGCACATTGCCCCATGCTGCAAACAAAAATGTGAATTCCAGCCGTGGGGCATTTTGCACAAGGATGTCACGCGTGAGCATGTCATGCAAGTCCATGTCATCCAACGCGCATCGTTCAAACCCGTATACTTCATGCGGTTGTCCCCTGGCACGCCTTCTCCAGAACCTGACATGACTCGAGGGCAGCATAGTGCTGCCACCATCGGAACGCGCACGATGGGAACTTGAACTTGGATCTTGGTTGCAGAATCTTCCAAAATCTTCCTGAAAAGATCAGGCATCATACGTTGGAAGCTGTTCAAAGCACCAGGACTGCTGTCTTTTCCACAGTTCACACATGGCATTTTGATTGACAGTAAAGATCTGCGGCTCTGGGTGATGCACCGCAAGTGCACTCCGTGCCCACAAGGCCAGAACCACCAGCAAGAGCCATCGTCACAAGCAGCTTGTAAGCAAATGCTGCACTCGCCATTCATGCTGCCTGAACTAGAGATGGATATTTCACACAGAACAAGGAGCATATTGCAATGGCTGTGTGGAAGCATATGTAATTGCGCGTGAAAGACAATGGCTGAGGACATGCAACATGCTTGTCAGCGCTTTGGAGCATCGGCAGGCATAACATGGCATGCATGCAGTAGCTTCACAAATCATGCCAATACAATCAGAATGATTGGTTGATCAAGAAGCATATCGCGTCGGGCACTACCCAACGTCTACACAGAAGATGCAAGCATGTATATGGGACAACGATATACGTGATATCATTTTCCTCGTTAACGTGTCACTGGTCAAGCGTGGTCAAGATCAACTTTTTCACAGCGGCTTAAGTGTTGGGGGATCTTTGGCCAAGACCTTTGTCAAGGCCACGTCTCAAAGACAATCGAACCAAAGCGGCTACGTCCCGACCCATATATTGACGCATGCAAGAGTTCGCTTCTTCCTCCAGCCAATCCTGATTGCAAACGTTCACGTCAGAGTCTTCGCCACCCTTGACGCCAATCGCCGTTGCATCGACGAGGCTGCCCTTGCCATTGCCAATGCCTGCTGTATGGGTACCATGGTGTTTGCCTTTGCCATCGTCTTTGTCATTGCCCTTGCCCGCTCGTGCGCGAGATCGTGAGCGAGATGTAGATCGTCGTTGGTTTTGCATTACGGCAAGTCGAAATCGTGCGCACTCCAGTTCCGAATCGGCCAGCGCCGCATGATAGAACAAACGGTTGAACGACTGTTCCAACTCGTACTGATGCTTCTTTTTTAATCCGTCCATCTTCTTGGCCCTGTCCTCCTCCTCTTCCGAAACAGTACGCACCTCATCTAAATTAATGCTTTCACATTCCGAACAGAACTTCATTTGCATATCGACAAACTCATGCAACGTGCTCTGAGCAACTTCCAATACGCTTATCACGCCTTGTCTTCCCCGATCCATTGTGCCCAAGTTGCACTATAGGCAATTGATATTTGGGTGCAATGGAAATCTGGAACTCGAGCCGAGAAGGATTGGATGAGGCTGGATATATTGTTAACCCACCTTACGCGAAAACTACAAGACCATGTCCCAAGAGCAAGCCTGTCCTGCGGGGAGGAATGAGGATCTGGAGAAGGGGAGAAAACGAAATATCGAACAACCACGCATGGAAGGGTGGGGTATGCTGATGTCCCAAAACCGACACAGAGGGTATGCTTTTTGGATACGATGTGCCTTTCCCATAAGAGTAAGCTTGCCGCTGCTAGCTAAACAAGAAAACATAATGGGGCCATGCCTGACTTATTGAAAGTATGGCCATGACCAGGTGGCGATAGTTGAGCCACCCACATAAACGTATTGACTCTGCCAAAAATGGTTTGAGCATACACGCAGACAATAATTTTGCAAGCGGCAACGAGTGAGGAGATTCCCATGCAACCCCTGCGCTCAGCCGACTTGCGGTCGGCTGGCAATAAGCATGGCCCCATCTGTTTTGTTGCTTTGTCGCACCCACAATGAATTCTTAGGCGGTCTCTTCTGTTTTGTTAGCACGCATGGCAGCATCATTGTCGCACGCACGGCCCGTTAGCGACTGCTCTCTCCAGTGCTCGAATTCTGGAGCCGGTGCTTCTTGATGAGGGATTTTTGCAAATGGTCGTACTGCAACGTTGGGCATTGGGTAATAGCTGCTCCGATCTCTGACTCGTCGGCATAGCACCAATGACCAACTGGGTTTCCGCTGACCAAGATCTGATCCTCAAGGACGTGCTGAAGCAAATGATGCTTCGGATACAATTTCCAAAGAAAGAAACCGCGAGTCTGCCAATTATCAGCATTATCTGGATCAATATCCTCCTGGCGCAACTCGTTCCATAGGATCAAAGCTTTGCGGCAACTTATTGTCGCGCTCTGCATACTTTCCATGCCCACGCCATTCTGCAATGAGTCATACATGTCGCAGAAATTCTTCACGACGAGGAAGCGCTTCTGAGCGTGTGGGGTATCCAGGGACGTAAACGTTTCCAACACCCATCTCAGGCAGAGCAGGAGGTGCCTGGCAGCAGATGCTTTCACCTTCAGTTTCGGAGAGCTTTTGGCACTGCATCTGATCATGCTCATTGTAATATGGTTGAGCGGTTGTTTCTTTTGTTTCAATGCTTTGCTTGCCATCCTGATCATCAAGAGAATATGATCGAGTTGCTGCTGGCCGTTCGAAAACGAACAACCATATTCTCTAGCCATCTCCCAAATAACAATGCCTAAAAGGTAGAGTAACACACCCAAATCACCACAATGCATGAGGTCTGCTGTAATCATTGCGTGTGTAAAGCCTGGAAGGTTGAATATCTCGGACTTATAGCAACCACGCGCTTGCACATCCGCAAGGAACCCTTCATGCGTCAGCAAAGTCTGCCTCCATAGAGCCCGTTCATAGAAATCCATAAATGAAAGATTACTAAAATTTGCAAGGCACTTGAAGCAACATCTCCTCGTTTCGCCAATCTTTTCTCCTTCCCATCCAATCATTCCGAGCGCACACTTGAGCCAAGACCAGTCGCCTCGCTTTTGGATCAGACCGCCTCTGACCGCGAAGCGCTTATTCTCCTCGCGGGCTTTGTGGCGATAAGAATCTCCAATTCGCTTACTCTCAGAGAAAGGCACGCCGTCGTCTCGAAGGCGTGGCCTCTCCCCAGAAAGAAAGGCTTTGAAATCCCATTGAAGCACTTTGAAGATTGAATCGAAAGTGTGGCGTCCGTGGCAACCACAATTACACACAATCTTCTTGCCAAAAGCGCACAGCCAGAACCTCTTCGGATGAATGCCAGAAAGGCAATTGGTAAGTACTATAAATAAAGATTCGGACACGCTAATAACTGCCGAGTCTCCCCACAGCCCCATCGCCACAATGTCTGTATCCTTGGGGTTGAGCCCAACTTCATTGCACCAAGTCTCAAATGTTGATTGCAGATGAGGATTGTCGCGGATGCCAACCCAATCTTGGATGTTTGTTTTACCAACAAAGTGATCCATCGTTTCGGAGACAAGTAGAAAATGACATGGTTTCTTCAGACGCTTCTTAGTTCTTCCGTCCCAGAACCAAATATCGGTCTCGTACACTGGTGGGCGATCACAACCTTGATCCAATGCTGTCATGATGTCCCGGTGGCAGTTTCCTCGATGAGATCCTGCATTCCCAGCCTTCGCTAGTGTTTTGCACAGTGCATCGGTGTGGTTACCAGCAGCTGCTGCCCCCTCTTGCACTTCACCACCCGTCATGCGACCATTCAAGTACATACTTTTCAGAAATTCTCCCATGCTACTAGTTCTCTCGCGCCCGCCATATTTGTGAGTCTTGACTTTTTCCCTGGTCTGCACCTCTTCCTCGATGTTGTCCGGGACGTCCTGGATGCTGCCCTCCGTGCGCTTGCGTTTCAGCTGCTGGCGAATGCCACCATTAAGCTATAGTTGGGATGAAATGAGTGGGTCTGGTCTGGTGAATTGGTTGCCGCGCTCTGAGATTGATGTAGCTAAGTATTTCTTTGTAACTTTTCTTAATTTGATGTTAATCGCTTTACGCTTTATCATATGACATGAATAGGATTATGCTGACCGATAGGGAGAGGCATCAATGCGCGTCGCTGCTGCGCAGCGACACCAGGAACATGGTGAGACAAGCGAAAAGAAAAGCCATCCGATGCAAGACTCGAGCCAAGCATCGGGCATTATGCAATATGCATTGTATCTAGGGGTGGTCCGACAGATAGCCAAATAGCGATCATAAATGGTTGCATTCGTTTAGGCCAATTGGGAACACACAGCGCGAGGTCACGAATATTGCCATTGTGGATTCGCATGGGCATGTGCATCTGCGACATGTGCTAAACATAGTCGGGCATGGCCTGACTACAAATATTTTAATAACGAGTGTTTTCCTTTGAACAGCGTGTGACTGCCAAGGGATCATCCCTGAGCTTTCGTCATCATGACAACAGCGTCAGAATTGCCTCTAACTCCAGAAACGCCGTTCATCCCATTTGAGCAACGACATATGGACATCATGGGCTATGCTGTTGTTGCGTTGCCTCGCGCGGCATCGGCACTTTTCTCGTATCTCGGATCCCCTGGGCATTCGAGTGAAACATACCGACCGTGTTCACGCGATATTGTCGAACGCCTGCAGCAGCAAGGCTTGCAATCTCGTGGGGCCTCGACTCCCAATTTTCGAGGCTTGCAATCTCGTGGGGCCTCCACTCCCAGTTTTCGAATGCTATCTTGGCCGTTGTCTTTTGCATTTCTCGTAAGGTTATCAAATCTCGAAGGCGTGAATCACTGAAGGTGGTTGTTCTGGAAACCTTTGTAGCCCCTGGGCTTGTCTCTTTGGCGAGGGCCAACACATCCGCTGACATGGATCACAACGGACTCGGTAGACAGATGGTTGCAAGAATGGCAGGATGCCAAACGCTTTTTGACCCAAGAAGACACAAAGATGGCTCGCATTACACACGTGTGCCTCCCCCCATCAAGAATGATTTGTATGTATTTATAAAAATATGTTATGTGTATCATATCTGCCTCTCACCGACGCTGGATCATGATCCGAAGCACTGCTACTCACTTGTGCTCGCGCATGGCCCACACACGGCGAAGTCGCAAACATAACCAAAGTGTCGGATTGCGTCCACCATAACCATTTGCACCGCGTCAATGCATATCTTCTGACTCCAAATCCTCACTGTCCCAATACCCTTGCACAGCTTCTATCTGGTTGATCAGCGTCGGCTCTCGAGCAATCGGACTTCTGTCTTTGGCTTTTTTTTGACTGCCATTCTTTTAGGTTTCGCCTTCAACTTTTCTGCCCCTGTTGGAGCGAGTTTCGAGCAAAGGCGTGAGGCTAGAAGTCTTTCCTTCAGTTGGTTGGCTTTCTTTGCCAGCGCTTCCCTGCTCTGCTCCGCAAGTTCAGACTGAGGACATGTTCTTGGAAGTGAATCCGGCCTTGTCTTTGCAGGTGAATCCCGTCTCTTTCTTGGAAGCTCGCATGCGCAATTTGTGGTATGTCTTCCATTTTCTTTTCTGCAACCATTGCAACAATGCTTCCTGGAAACTTCAGCTGCGTATGGACATCCATCAGACAGACACCGCCGCCCATAATCCGGGGGATTGCGTCTCGGATTATCCAAGCGGCTTCCAGAATCACAATTGTACTTCATCCCAAAAGCTAATGGCAGCGTACCTGCCGAACAGCCACAGTGGGTTTCTGCCACCAGATCCTTGTTTCTGCAAGTGCCACCGGCAAACTGCGCACATGCTGTGGACCTCAAAGTGTGAACACAGAAATCAAAGATTGAGCCAACATGTTTGAGGATCACGCACCCACATGATCTATAGGACTTTCTACGGATCGAGCTTGGATGGCCGATTCCAGTGCCAATCGAGAAGGCCGATTCCAAGCCCAAGGGTGGGGTGTAGTTCAAATGCGTTATCCTATAAAAACTGGATGGTTCGTCGGGCAAAGCCTGACGAATTATAGTGTCGGGCCACGCGCGGCAAGACAAGTGTGCACGTCTACGGAGTCATGCGTGATTTTCGAACGTCCATATATGCGCACGAGTGGTTGCTTTGCACAAGCCCAAGTGCATGCGCTGGTCAAACTGGCCAAGCACTGCGCTAATGTGCTCCAGCCCTACACTCCTATATAAGAACGGCCCCTGATGCGAGTGTGCTGCTGATACCACCACCACATTGTCATTACGGTCTGATAGCAGGGCACCATTTACCCCACGCGATATACACCCAATGGGGTCCACGCGAGTCTGATCTCTCCTCCTCCTCGTCGCTCTGGTCGCATTCCATTCGGTCATCAAAAATTTTGAGCCTGTTCGCACATCTTGGCTTGTGATTAATAATCCCTGGGACCTCTAGTTCCGTGAACATTTTGATCAAATTATGTTCTAGCATGGCGACGACTCGTCGTTGGTTGTCAATATAGACCAGAATCCAACCTTCATAGACTATTCCATCCTTCGCATGGGTATTTGGCATAGAGTAAGCATAACTGCAATCGTAAAAGCGATTTTGGAGTTCATTGGTGATGCCGACCTTGAATCTCATGTCAGCTGGCAAGGTCTTAACCACCTCGAAAACATGTTGCGTGACATCTTTCTTGTCGGTGAGGCGAATCGTAGTGCTACAATCTGCAAGGGCCCATTGCACCTCGGATATTGTGCGTTCTAAATTCAAGACTTGGGTTGTCAAAATTGCCTTGACTGTTGCCCAATCCTTTTGAATCGCAACGGCTGGATTGTCGGTGCGACTGCTTGCGACAGAGACGTCGGTAGCGCCTCGACTTCGATTGTCACGCATTTGGCTTCGGCTGCGGCTGCGGTTGCGTTGGGGGCGCATCTGCGAACGGTGCGCAGGGGGGAGTGACATCCGCAGCTGCTGCACCTCTAACATGCTTCGAGTCGGTGGTGCTGGCGTATATTCGGGATAGTTATACTTCTGCGCTTTGCAAGACCAATCTGGATCAGCACAAAGCCGATGGACGCAATTGAGGCGTATGGTCTCCTGGGCGCGTCTGTCTTGCGTGTTCTTGCACAGGCAGCCCTCGCTGGTGATGAGGCTCTCTCTGATGCCCCCAGGCGCGCATGACGAGCACGCGCAAAGTTCCCTGGCGCGCTCGAGGCGGTGCTTTCGATCGCGCTGCTGCTCCCACTGAGCGGATGTCTTCCGCTTCCAGCTTCCCTCGAAAGCTTCATATTCACAATGATAGCATTGTCTGGCAGCCAGGAGCGCTGCCACGCGGCGCTTCTGGTCGCCCATGGTAAACTTCTGCAGCGCCTTCGCTCCACCAAATGGAGTTTTAAAGGAGATGTGTAGTTTTGAACCAGAAACGTGCACAGAACCAATGGAGATACAACGTCGCGTACAGTGCAATGTGTGTATCTGTATAGCCGTCGTGCTCGTCGACCACTAGCATCTCATGGATGGAGTGGGCTCATGCGCAAAGGGGTGAGGTGGGGACGTTGAAACGCAATGTTTCGACTTGGCGAAAATAGTTTGTGGATCCGAGACAGTGCACAGCAAAGGCAGAGATACTCGATGCGCGCGCAGGCATATCCGAATCCGAAAAAAATCACAACGACCACACACCCCAGAGCGCAAAGACCTGTAGTCTTGAAAAGGGAATAATCTGGAGGCTGCAGTAATAAAACGAATTCACATGCTCACTTGCGTCATCAATCGATCTCCATGTCATTGCTTGGTTCTGGCTTGCCGGCGTCGGTCACATTGCCTCCACATTGAAAGCATAAGCCAAAAATTGGATACGGTGCTTCCCACTTCAGGTTACAGGGTTCGCAATGTCTGATCGCACCTGGTCCACCTGGTCCTTGTCCGTTTGCGAGACCGCTAACACACCGCGTTATTGGGCAGAACCCCGGTAGTTGTGCAAGCGTTTGTGCAACCTGTTCATCTGCAGCTTCTGCGCGCTTAGCCACATATTCGAGTTCAACTTGTGCGCGTTTTGCTTGTGCGAGAAGTACTTGTTGCTCTTGTTGCTTCATCAGTGCTTCTTTCTCCATCGGTGCTGGATTGTGATGCCGCCAATTATATACTGTTGCTTGGCACCCTACGCAAAGCCAGGGGCCCCCTTGCTCCCGCCACCAACCGTGGCTGCCAGTGCCTTCTTTATTACAACCCTCGGTCTCACAACGCCAATTCCTTGGAGCAGCCTTTGTTTCTCTCACGACTGAAGGCGACATATCCTCCTCATCCAGGTCGCCAGACCAACTCCCGCGTTTGTACTTCGTCTCAAGCGGGTCGCGCGACATGGTAGTCACTCGATCGAGTTGAATGTCCCAAGCGCGCTTGAGAGAAGATAGATATATGGGTTGCTAGCTCATTACTATATATTGTCCGTGAACAGAGATGCAACACGTGGCGACATACAAACAGCAAGACAAAAGCACACACTCACACATATCTCTGTTTTGAGTCTACATTATGTTATGAAGCACGCAGGGCCCGATATACAAGCAACCAGAAATGCAGTTAGGGTTCGTATCCACCATCACACAAGTCAGGCGTGGCCCGACTCTACACGACAAGGAACAAATTATCCATGCATAGATTTCGTTTATTTTGTCATGCGGTGCGATGCAGTGAGTTCATGGCTGACTCCCCAGGCCGCGTGGATGTCACGCAGCGCACCCCGGCCCTCACTACTGCACGAACTAGCTGTTCAAGCCTATTTCGAGCGGAACTCCGAGAGGACATCCCTCATGAAGACCTTCATCTTTGTATTCAGCTGCTTCGCCTCTACCTCGGCCCCCTTGGCCTTCGCGTTGATTTCCTCCGTAGTCTTGGTGCCAATAGTCTTGTCACGCGTCAAGCTGCACCAGCTGTTGAACGTCTCGTCCTTCAGGTCGATGACTTCTTTGGCTCGCTCATGCATGAACTTAATCATGGCTTGTGTGTCCCACGGTTTTTCTTTCATGCTGGCTTCGACCAAAGCCACTTCTCCAAGGTCCTTTGTGACCTGGTCGACGGCTGCTTTCATGCATTTCACGTGCTTGTTGTATGCAGCCAGCGCGTCCTGGACGGGGTATCTCCTTTACACCGCGTTGTTGTTTTTGTTTGGTTGTTAATGTTTCTCGGGAGTTACATTGCAATCCGCGATTAATTAATGAAACAACCAAGCATTGTAAATCTATCAACGTATTTCTAAAGCGAAAGGGTGGGACACACACTGGAAAGGAAGACGGGGGAAGAATGGATTAAAAAGGGAGAGCCCCGCCTTGTGCGCTTGCTTCTCTGGCGTCATTGAGGGCTCTGGCTTGTCAGCCTCCTGGTCTGTGAGCGCGAGCAACTTCTTCGGTTTCTTACTCTTCGGTGGTTGGTCTTCATTAGGGTTTCGAGAGCTCGACATGTGCTCTCTGATCTCTTCTGCATCTTTCTGCGTCAAGTCACACTTCTGGGTGACTTCAGCGGCTTCCTCAATTGACCGTTTTTTACTCTCCTCCTTGGTATTGTGATAGTATTGCAATACTCCAGCATTTGCAAGGTGCTCATTCTCGTGAGGCCTGCTATCGAGGGCTTTGATTGCAATTTTGGCATGCGCCTGGCTGTTCATATGACGTGCGCTGGCCAGTTCTTCTTCGGTGACCCAGACATAAGTGTCTTTCGATTCGGTGGTAGATGCCCGGCGAATAGAGGTGCTACCTTCGTGTTTCACTTTTTGAGGGTCGAGGATGTAGTCCATGATCCACTGGTGGCGGTCGACGTCAGTTGGACAGCGCTTGTAGGCGAGCTGCTGAGCGCCGTCCAGTGTACGAACCATCGCGTTGCATGCCTGGTTCCGCAACTTCGGGTCCGCCGTCTTAATCTGTTCACGGCAAAGCGGGCGTCCGTTGTTGTTGGCTTCCATGTATTCTTTCAGTTCTTGCATCTTCTTCGGGAGGTCGGTTGGATCCGCGGCTTTGCGTTTGGGGGCCATGGCGCGAGGCTCGAGCTTGAGTGCAATGGCTTG
>JACKZZ010001156.1_pt1 | contig 11810 bp, 9 predicted proteins | sample 8027871 | NCBI WGS metagenome assembly JACKZZ01 (sample SAMN15724774, study PRJNA655200) | protist metagenome | isolation source: fluorescence activated cell sorting (FACS) single amplified genomes of... | place: USA: West Boothbay Harbor, Gulf of Maine | collected 2000-07-19
TTTATTCTTTGGAATTTTTTATTTTGGTTCACTTTTTGAGTCAATAAATGCATTTCAATTAAATACAAAAGTTAAAAATAGATTTTTATCAATGAATATAGATAAAAAATCATTAGATGAAGTTGTTAATTTAATGAAGAAAAATAATGAACATTCACCTTATGGATTATTATCAACAATAAATTTTAATAAAAATATTGAAGGTTATCCTTTTGTATCTTTGGCAGGTTTTGTAGTTTCTGATACTGGGTTTCCTGTTTTTTGTTTTTCTAAAATGTCAAAACATACTAAAAATTTAAATAAAATTGATTCGGATGGATTTTCTAAAGCATCATTATACATTAGAGAATCAAATGTGCCATGGGATAAAAAGAATGCAATGAATTCTAAAAGATTAACATTTACTGGTAATATTAATAAAATAAATTATGAAGGGTTATCTGCAGGAGATGAATATTGGGAAGAATATAATGAATATTACAAAAATTTGTACAAAAAAGTACATCCAGAAGCTTTCTGGGTGGATTTTCCTGATTTTGAAATGTATAAAATGGATTTTATAAAAGATATTTATTATATAGGTGGTTTTTCAAAAGCAACTAAAATTAGTGTTGATAAATATTTAAAAGAATTTAATTCGGATTCTTCTTAATATAATTATTAATAGTTCTCAACATTTTATTATAATCATCTTCTACTGTTGTAAATGGTTGTCTTTTTTTCTCATTAGGATCATATATTTTGTATCTATTGAAACATTCACTACCTATTAGGTTTTTATATTTAATATATTCTTGAGGAGAAATTTTCTTTTGACTTCTTAATACATATAAGATAGGTTTAAATACATCACATACATCTTCTTTTTTGTTAGGGAATATATTTTGAAATTTAAAATTTTCATTTATTTTTTTAATTTCTTCCAAGTTATAAGTAATTGTTGTATTTGGTTTATTACTTAACATAACAAGTTTGGTAGATAATTTTATGTATTTATTATCTTTCAATATCTCTGTTAATCTTTCAAGGAAATAACCATGGTTTCTTGGTAAAATACCTACCTTCTTTAGTAGAGTGTAATAATTTAAATTATTGTCTACTAAATTTAATATAATTTTCAAAAATGTCATTGTTAATGCTTTATTTGCTTTTAAGTATAAAAATAAACTACTGATTTCTAAAAGTTTTATTACAGAAAATTTGATTAGTGTAAGATTTTCAAGAGATAGAAAATCAAAATTTTTATCTAATTGTTTACCTTCTTCAGTATCATTTATAAGTCTAATTATTTTATTATAATTATCTGATTCTTCAATTAAATTAATAACATTCTTTATTTCATCAGACATAAAATTATTTACATTTAGTGATATAGGAATTAAGTCAGATCTTAATTTAGATATGAATATATTTTCTATTTTAAACTTATCCATTTTTTTTAGTTTTTCCATAAAATATAATATTGTTTTTGGTTTATTTTTATCACTTGGAAAAGGAATACTATTTGAAATATAATTAACAATATCATCAAGATATTCTATATATAACTTTTTTATGTTATTATTTAGATTCTTCCAAACCATTTCTTCATCACTTAGAATTTCAGTTAGTAATGTATTTTGTTTCTTTTGAACGTGAGCCATGCTTTCTGGATAACATTTAGAATCTTTTCTAAAACCATATTCATTAGTTCCAAATACAACTGGAGTTTCATCTCTTCTATTTTTTGTAAAATTAAAACATTGTCCTCTTCCATTACCACAACATTGAAATGCTTGTTCTTTATCATTTTGATTTGATATTGTTTTTTCAATTAGATAATAAATTGATAAAATTTTATAGTGAAATTTTAGGTTATAAAATAGTTCTCTCATTGGATTATATTTTAATTGTAATTCATATTTTTCTACTAAATTTTTTTCATCAACTTTATGTAATTTTTCTAAAACAACATGTATATCTTTAAGGAATAGTACGCATAATTCAGATAAATGTTCTGTTTCAAATTTATCAAATTTTTGTTCATACATTTTTTCAAATTTGTTGATGATTACTTTTAATAAATTATCTAATATTGTATCTTTATAATAACCTACTCCAAAGTTATTTACAGAGTCTTTTATAGAAAATAATCCAAAACTTCTATCATAATCGTCATAGTTATCTACTACTTTTCTATCATCATCATCTAAATATTGATTGTTAGTAAATGCTTCCATTTCTTTTAATACCATTTCTTTGTCAAGTTCTTTTACTTCAAATGTAGGTTTAAAACTTTCACAATATGATTTCAAATCATTCTGTGTACATAATCTTACAATATTTTGACTTAATAAACTTGCAACTTTATTAGAAATAATTGAAGAGTCATTTCCTACTGTTTTTTGTAAATTTCTACATTGTAATAATTTCCTAATTCTAAGAATTAATAATAAGTGAATAATTAAATTTAGTGGAGTATTTTCATCTATTTTTTGTTTATATTCTTTTGAATTATCTAGAAGAAGAAAATCGATCATTTCTTCAATATAAAAAACAACTTTTTTAGGTTCATCAAATATTTCATTAATTTTTTTATTATCTTGTTTGAATGTTGATTTATTTTTTAATATATTTTTAAGTTTATTCATATCTTTTTCAGATACATTTTTTTCTTTACTAATTTTGAAATCGAAATTATCTTCATAGTCCTGGTCCCACAAATACGATTTTCTTAGTCTTTCTTCATTTTCTTTATCAAATATACAAGTCATTTGTTCGATTGAATTATTTTTGTTGCCTAAATAACAAAATAATAGTGCTACAATTAAAATTGTTATGGATAATGTTAGTAAGTCTAATTGATCTTTCATATTAAGAAACTATAGAAATTTTTTTTAAATTATTGAAAGATTTTAAACTAAAAAATCTTTCAAAACTAATTCTCAACATGTTATTGTGCAACATCTATTCTTTTTTACTTGTTACACCTAGATATGCTTTTTTTACTATTAATTCATAACTCCATATTAAATTTAATGTTGTTAATGATATACAGATTAAAAAAATTGGTAATGCTAAATTAAAATATGTATTATATGTAACACAATATAAAAAGTATTTTTGGTATGATAGAAAAAATAATATTGGATATAAAATAACTCTAAATAAAAACCATGTAAAATAAAAACATCCATACATTAAATCTGTTTTATAGTATCTTTTTAATATATTAAACCATGTATTAAATTCTACTAGTAATGCTAATCTAGCAAGATGAGCTAAATCAGGTTGTAATATAGTTATAACCCATCCACCTGCTGATATTACATGGTGAAATATAATTGTTCTTGGGCTTCCAACAGATTTTGGTTTCCAAATTAACCAAAAAAGATCTAATAAAATATACGTTAAAAATAAATAAAATAAGTAGTCAAATCCAAAAATATTTCCGAAAATTAATTGTATCCAATTACTAACAAATATAAATGGTAATGTAATTATATTAAAATAATCATGAATTTTTAATAAATTTTTATCGTAATAATTATCTGAACCTAAATTTAGATCTTGAGAATCTTTAATTCTATTAGCGTTCATCTAATTGTATATACATTTCGGTAGATAATAATTATCTAATATATGTAAAGATTTTAAACTAAATTCTTTACATATAATATATAAATTCTATTTATTAATTGATTAATAATTGATTTTTTGTAAAAGATTTATGGCTAGAATATTCAAATGTTTCTACTGTTGGTATCGCATTTTTAATTGTCTTAATACTTATTTTTAAATTTTCTTTTATAATTGCTTTTTCTAAATTTAATTTTTTATTTTCATCATCATTTGTTAGTTTTTTATAATTATTTATTAGTGAAAAAAGTGAAAATGTACCTATATAAAAATTATATTCAATTTGTTGATGTTTCAAATATTCATTTTTTATTATATATTCTAATTTTATATTATTTGAATAATTTTTTGTAATATTTTTAAGATTTAATATATTTTCTCCTCTTTCATTTATTAAATCAAATGATAATATTATTGGACATAATGTATTTGTATCACTCTTTGAATATTTTACTAAACCATCTGTTTCATATAAATAATCAATATTATAAAAATTTAAAATTGCTTTTAATATAAAATAAGGAATGTAGTTTACAAAGTCTAAATAAAATGGTTTGAATAAAGGTGATGATACATTATTATTTTTCATTAAAATTGATGATATGTTTGTATTAATTTGATTCTGATAAAAGTTTCTTAGATCTACTAATTTACTTTTTAAACTGTTCATTATAAATATATATAGAAACTTATTTAAATAAGTTTTCTTTTATTATTTAAATGGAAAATATTTCTGATACAATTGGTGAAGATATGAAACTTACTAATGAATGGAATTTATGGTATCATTCAAAAAAAGATAATTGGACTATAGATGGCTACGAAAAATTATATTCAATAAATGATGTAGGAAGTTTCTGGAAACTATATAATAATTGGGATAAACTAGGAGGTATTAATAATAAGCATTTTTTTTTAATGAAAGATAATATTATTCCACTGTGGGAAGATGAATCAAATAAATATGGAGGTTGTTGGTCATTTAAAATTTCTGATTATCAATCACAAGAATTATGGAATGATTTATCTTGTTATTTGGTCACTGATAAGTTAATATCAGTTCCGAATGATGTAGTTGGATTATCGGTATGTTTAAAGAAAAGTAATTTTTCAGTAATTAAAATATGGAATAAAAGTAGTAAAAACAACAGTTTAAATTTAATTAATAAGGATATATTAAAAAAATATGGTTTAGATATAATTTATATCGCTCATATGCCTGAATATGAATAGATGTTGATCAACATATTGATTAATTTATTAACAAAGTATTGTAGTACTTTGTTAATAAAATTTATAAAATATTTGGAATTTATTTGCTTTGCGAAATGAATTCATTTATATAGTTAATTTATAGAATTAGTTTTCTGGTTCACTTGGTGATAAAACTAGTTTGATTTCTCCTAATGCGGCAACTTGATATTTTACTACTAATGCGTAGTCATTTCTAAGATATAACTTGACCTCATTACAAAGATTAGTACATTTAGTAAATATTGTTAAATATTTTAATTCAAATAACCCCTGTACTATTTCATTTTTGTCCGTATTAACATCTATTTGTAAACCTCCTATACATTCTCCAAGTTGAAAATCTACTGAACCAATATCACTTTTTCCTGATAAAAATAACATGTTATTTGTACACTGAATTTCCATTTTTGTTGCCATAACTGATGTCATATCTTTACAATATTTATGGAAATCTTGAGATGGCATAGTAATACTATAAGGAAATTCTACAGGTTCAATTTCATATCTGTCATCATCTAAGTCCATTAAATTTAATTTAAAAATCTTTTTTTCATGTCTTTCATTACTTTCTAATATTACAATCAATTTATTCATATCTTCTTTTTCTATAATCCATGACATAGTATCAAAATGTGTCATGCATTTTAAGCATTTTAATAAATTTGGAAGCTTAACTCCAATCATTAATTTACTCTTATGATAATTATAAGAATATTCTTCAAATCCATCTAGTTTACAATAGACTAAAACCGTTACAGTCTTATTAACCTCTTTTATAACAACACCACCATTTTGAGAAACTTTATTAACTTCTGAATCCTCTTCTGTTTGGTCTTCATTAGAATCACTTTTTTGTTTTGGGTTATTTGGATAAAAAGTAATGTTAATATCAGTGAGAAGAGAATTTAGCGTATCTGTTAAAGTTCTTATGGCGGGTGACTGAGTTGTTTTGAGTTCTATTACCTTAACCATATTATATTTTCTAATGTAGATTCTCTTTAAGAAGAAATCGTTTATTTATAATTTAAATATAGATTTAAAATTTATTTAAATAATAATCTATAATTCATTAGAGTGAAATTAATACAGCAATGCAATTAAATTAAATCAATATAGCTATGCTAAAATATCACAAGATAGAATTAAGATTATATCTTGTGATATTTTGAATAAATAAAATTGATTTGATCCAAAAAAAAAATCTATAATAATATATAATGTCTAATTCTTATTTACTTGTAAATCCTCATATCGAAGGAAGTTTAAAAACTCAAGTTAAAGCTAAGAACTCTTTAGAAGCTGCCAAAAATCTTTATAAAAATCTTTCTGAACATTTTAATAACAATGTACCAAAATTTTATTTTACTATTCAAAAAGGTAATTCTGGAGCAGGAAAATTTTATAGTTTTAAGGTTAAAGAAACTAGAAATGATAATACTGTAGACTTTTCATTGGAACCTGTTGTTATCCAAAATGAAAAAAATACATATTCTAAATTTAAGAAAAATTTATCCAAGTTTGTTTCTGGATTAGAACAATCTGGAGGAGCCAAGAAAGGAAAAGGAAAAGGAAAAGGAAAAAAGAGTAAAAAACATGACCCATTTGATGATGACGAAGATGAAGATGATTTCTTTGATTCAGAAGAAAGAGGAAAAAGTACTCAAAGATACTATACTCCTAATACCTTCTCACCAATTTCAAATTACTATTATGATCCATACTTATATTCAATGAATACTTTCTATGTTCCTACATTTTATTCATACTTAAATCCATTTATTCACATTAATTTTTATCCATAAATTTATTCGCTTTGCGAAATTTACTAAAAAATTGAAAAATATTTAATTGATCCAAACTAAGATCAATTAATTATGAATTATCCTTATTTAGAACGAATGTTTATACAAAAACCAATTTATAAATGGTTTCATTCATTTTTCTATGCATATGAAGTTGAATTAAAAGATAGAAATGTAATCTGTCAAATTCAGTCTGACATAAATTACGATATAAATGATACTGTAATTGTTTATATAGGACAATCTATTGAATTAGGAATTATTATAACTAAATTATTTAATAGTAATGAATTGGGTTTACAAATATATAGATTATCTACAATGGATAGTTATAATAATTTTTATAATAATAAGATTTTATTTGACTCTTATATCTTATTTAAATATAGAAATATACTGAAAAAAGAATTTCCAGATAATAGAATTAATATTTTTTATTCTACAGGTGATGATAAAAAACCCTATTTTAATAAATTTTTAAAATTATGTTATAAATATAAACTTGATAGGTGTAGAATTAATCTTGTTAGGTATACAGGTAAAGAAAGTATTACTAAAGTTGTTGAATTAAAAAAAATTAGAAGGAAAGATTTTGCACAGCAAAGATCGTAGGAAATAAAAAGTTGATTCTATTTATATTTTTTGAAAATGATATAATTTTTCATAACAATCAACCAAAGCATTGGTAATATTGTAATACATTTCATTTATTTGTTCTTTATCATTGAATGAATTTAAATGTAAAGGATTAAGATTTAACAGATATTTATTAAAACCTTCAAAATTTAATAATATTGTGTTGTGTTCTTTAACAAATAGTTTTTGGTAATTTGAACAAAAATATTCAATATATTCTTTTTTTGACTTTATTGATGAAAAATTTATAATATAATTCAAGTCGCTAATATCTATAATGTATTTTTCTTTTACTCTATTAGATTCAAAAATATATTTTGCCATATCAATTGATCCTGTTACTAATGATAAGTTATTAATAATAAATTCTTTCTCATCATCCATATTAATTACATCATTCCAATTATTAACTATAAACTGATTAAGTTCATCATCACTAATATTCATTCTTTCTGTTTGATTTTTTTCTAGAAATTCATTAACCTTGTCAGCAGATAAAAGTACTATTCTATCATCGATATTAATTATATTTAAAATTAGTGATTTACCAGTAGGTCTTTTAAATATCAATACCATCATCATAGGATTTGGAATAAAACTAGTAACAATTCCTTTAAAGAATGTAGGCCAATAAAAATTTAAAAGGTGAATTGACTTATTTATAATAAATTCTCTAAAACCAAACAATTTTTCATAAATACATTTGTATATGTTTTCTGAGTTTGTAAATTCATTATTTAAAATTTGAAAATTGATAGGACATATATTTGAAACTTTATCTATTTTAAATTTATTTTTAGACAAAAATTCCACATACCTATTAATTTCACTAGTAATAAAATATACCTGGTCATTATATCTAAGTGTAAAACCATTTCTAAGTAGTTCTATTCTTGAAAAATTAATTTCTTTATTTGCAAATAAACTTTCATTGATAACATCCAGAAGTACTGCTGGACCAATATCTGGTATTTGAATTTGTGTATCTTTTAATGGTATTATAAAATCATTAAAAGTTATTTTTTTACTAATTGAATCTGGTATTTCCATAATAAATTAATGTTGACTAATTAATAGTAATCTTATTCAATCTTTTTGAAGATATAGAATCTATTTAAAAATGAATATGTTTTACTTTCTTTATCAGCTCCTTCTAAATTTCCATAATATTTGATAACTCTTTCATAAAACTTTTTATTCTTTATGTTTTCTTCTGTAGGTGCTACTCTTGCAAACCAATCTTTATTTAAATCGTAAATATTGCCAAATGTATCACTGTCAACTAAGTAACATCCTGCTTTTTTCATAGTTGATATCATCAATTCTTTTGAAACTAAATATTCTGTTAGATATGTACCTTCTTCTGATAACCAAGACATATAAACATCTAGAGCTTGTCCAACTTTGTTATCATGATTACCTTGGAATTTCTTAACAATTTCAAAGAATTTAACTTTCTTACCATCTTCATCAGTGTAATAAGAGGTATATGTATCGTTGCCATTAAATAATTTCATAACTAAATCTGCATCAAATAACTCACAAATTATAAAACCACCGATTTTTAACAAATTACCAATATTTTTTGTCATATTATTAACACTATTCTCGTCAGAAAATAAGTAATGAATTGCAAATGATGAATTAACAATATCAAATTTAGTTTCCTTATTATTAAAAACACTATTAAATTCATTCAAATTATCCTTAGCCATATTTGGAAAAACTTTAGTTTGTGCTTCTTCATTTAATAAATATGCAGGATTAGCTTGTAAAAATATCATTTTACCAAAATCGGGAAATTTCTTTTTCATATCATTATATCTACTGTAAGCACCATCTACTGTTGAATGAATGTCTTCATAACTTGGATCAAGACCAACATAATATCCAACTTTAGAATGATACCATTTCATTAGATCACCAGCTCTACCACAACCAAAATCTAATACAGAAGATCTTTGCAATTTTGACTTTTTATTATATTTTAGTTTCCTAGTATATGTATATACCAATGATGATTTAATCCAATTGTGAAATTCTCTCATAATCTTTGCAATGTTAGTCATTTTTTGGTAATACCTATCTTGTTGTCTATCTGTTGTTATTGTTGAACTAGTAATCTTTGCTTCTAGCGATTTCTTCTGGTTATAATATGTTTCAGGATTTGCTAAATTTTTTAATTCTCTTATAGTTACTGCTTCAATCATTGATTTCCAAACTTTAACTGCTGTAGTACTAAAATTACCATATCTTTTTTGAAATCTCAAAACTGAATCTGTCTTATCATATCTTGTTCTTAATACAGTCCATCTGTATTGATGTGGTAGATTTAAATTATTATTATAAATTACTTCAATTACAGTTCCGCTTTGAACAATGTTATTTTCAATATCTCTTACTTGTCCTCTTACAATTGGTAAAAATACTTCATGATTATTTTCTTCTTTCATAAATGGAACAGGTACTTCTTTGCTACCAATTAAATCACCAACAAAAAAGTTTGTGATTCTAAATACTTGATTATCAATCGTATCTGGAAGTGAGTTATCAAAGATATCAAAATAAGCACCAGTTTCTGAATTTTTTTGAAATTCGATATAAACATCAAGTGAGTTCATCTCAGGTGGCTTAAATTTATAGATTGGATATTTCTGTTCTCTTTTATCTGATGTATACTTTTGATTTATTCCTGTATAAATAACTCCATCTAAAGTATAAGGACAATTAATCATTTGATTTTCTGTACAATTGTACCAGATTAACTCTGATAACATAAATACCTCTGAATCTAAAGCTCCAGTTGGAAATAAAAATAGTTTAGTACAAAAAATAATATCATTTTGATCTGCCTTTGAAATATTTTCATTTAGACTTTTGTAAAATTCCTCTATTTTATTTTGATAAAATTTCTTTTGCTTTTCTATGTTGTATGGATTCTTTTTATCAGGAGAATATTCTTCATATTTAAACTTTGATATTGTTAACGATTCAGCTACATATCTAGTTTTTTCTAGACGAATATTAAAATCAGATTCACTTCTAAGATCTTTCCCATCATAAAAAATACAGTCATATGTCATAAATAAGTATTTATTTTGTGACGTTAGATGTATTAGTTCTCCTTCTACAATTGTATCGCCTTTTAGTTTATAATTAAAATTTTTAATTAATCTATCTGGTAGTTTTCTTACAACTAAATTATTATTTATCAAATAAAATGATTGATCTGTAATATATAATATAAAACTATCACCGTCTGCTTTATCTGTAGCTGAATATTTATTTGGAATTTTATCAAGAATATGTTGAACTTCAGTCGATACAGGTTGCATTTTGTAAAGATTTTTAAATGATTCATTATTTTTTCCATAAACAAGATCTTTATATCTATTTGATATTTTTTCAAGTTCATTTCTACTAACTATCTCTTCTGATTCCTCTAAAACTTGTTTAATTTTTGTAACTTCATCAATAATTAAATCTAATGTTTTATTATTTGGTTTACCTTTTGTTGAATAATCAATTTCCAATTCAAATATTTTTTTAGAATCAAATAATTCGTCTATTGTTTCAGAACATTTTACAATTGTAATATCAACAGATAGTTTTTCTGTAGCACTATCAATAAGTACTAGGCTAATTCTATTCTTATATCTAAATAATATCTTATTATCTTCTGATGCTGGCAAATTTGCTAAATCATTAATTGATTTGTTATCAATAGGTTCTTCAGTTGATGTTCTTAATCTAATATCGAATTCATTAAAATCTATTTTTTTTCTATGATCTTTTGTTTTTTTAATAAATTCAAAGTTTTTATCGTTTACAAACTGTGTTAATAATATTGTAAAAATAATATGGTTTTTCCTAAGATGAACAAAATTTAAAAAATTATTTATTCTTTCATTATCACTAATTGAAACTCTGTATGTATTATTATTTGCATAATTATATACAACATCCAATGTTTCATTAAATTCAAGTTTATTCTTTTTATCCATATCACTTCTCCATCTCAAGTATTTTAAAACATTTGTAAATTTGTTAAATGATAATTTGTTATCATCTCTAAAATTATTAAACATTACCTCAAATTCATCTTGTTTGTTTAAACTACTGAAAAGCTTATTCACTTGTGAATTACTTTTTAAAAATGACATTATATATATAAAGATTCTTTTCTTAAATATTTATTTTCAATTATTTTTATTTCTATCTTCTTATATATGATAAACTACTTAAAATTTAAGAATTTATTAAAAAAACACAAGATTAATCTGTTTGACGATGATTATAGAATATTATATAATAATATGTTATTGTTAGACAGATACTGTCATAATGAAAATTATTCTAATAATAAATCTAATAATTCTAAACAAGTTGGAGGAAGCATATATAATTTTACATCTCCATTTTATTTACTAGGAAAAAGTTTAGATAATTCTGAAAATTCTATCTTATTTGAAAAAAAAATACTTATGGTTTTAAATAACT
>JACKZZ010000039.1_pt1 | contig 11808 bp, 14 predicted proteins | sample 8027871 | NCBI WGS metagenome assembly JACKZZ01 (sample SAMN15724774, study PRJNA655200) | protist metagenome | isolation source: fluorescence activated cell sorting (FACS) single amplified genomes of... | place: USA: West Boothbay Harbor, Gulf of Maine | collected 2000-07-19
CACAGAATGTGTGACACACAGAACTCCACATTACAATATACTCACATACTACACTACTAACTACAACCATAAACAATACACGTGTACATTTTACCCGCTTGCGTCTATTAATATCTATATATACATTTTACTTATTATAACTCCCCATTACTTTGCACTCAAAAACTACCACAACATCACTTTATTCATCATCAAAACCCATGACCATATAAACATAATCATCCGATCGCTCGCATGCGTACTCGTACACGTGCGTACGCCTGACATTGTGGGGTATGATGGACATAACATCGCACTGTCCTCAAAACGGCGCGCGTTTGCTTCAGACTTGTAGGGCCTGCTCTTTTCTGTCTGGCCCAGCTTCTTTAGAACATGATACCTCCTCTGGGGCAGATCTACCTCCTCCTGCACAAGCCAGAGGGTGTCCTCACGCACGCCCAGACCAGGTACACAACAGCAGGTAACACCACAGCCGACCCCCGCCGCAGCGCGGTTGAGATGGTGCGTGAATGGTGCAGTGAACAGAGGTCAAGTGAGGCCAGCTTCCCTTGCGGCCGAGCGGGCGAGGCAAGCGAGGAATGCCAGGCAGGAGAATCCGACGAGAAGAATGCATTGCAAAACGCTCAAAGGCTTCTCGGCGGGCTGCCAGGAGGGATGCAAGGGTTGCATCCAGTCGGGCGGCTTGACGTGGACACCAGCGGCGCGCTGCTTTTTACGACAGATTCATTGCTGGCGCGGCGTCTGCTTGGGCCCGGCTCCTCGCACGCACAGAAGCGTTACCTCGCCACGTTGAGAGGCGGGGCGGCGGGGCTGCCGGATGCGGCCATCCACGCGCTGGCCACTGGCGTTCTGCTGCCTGGCAGGAAGGGAAGGGTGGTGCGGGGCATGGTGCGAAATGTGGGCAGAATTAGGCATGCACCCCGGCTAGATGCTGTGAGGGTGGAAAAGGCAAAAGAGGATCAAGGACAAGCAGATGGCCAGTCGGACGAGCAGGCGGATGCAGCGGGGAACTCGCTGCGCGCGCGCGAGGTTCGGGAGAGCGCGGTGGTGGAGGTGGTGGTGGTGGAGGGTGCAAAGCGGCAGGTGAAGCACATGCTAGCGTTGGTGGGCAGGCCTCTGTGGAAGCTGCACAGGGCTTCCTTCTGTGGGATTGGAGTGGAGGGGCTGGCGGTGGGAGAATGCCGAGAACTCACTCGCGCCGAAGTAGCGCAGCTGTACGCGGCAGCTGCCGCCAATGCGGGGAGTGTCGAGAAGCCAGGAGGTAACCGAAGACATGGTCGCTTCATCTACATCATGCCTTTGCGTTGACTTCTAGGGGTTGGTTCTTTCTTTTTGTTCATTTGCAAAACGTCGAAAAGGGCCATTTTTGATGAAGACGCACTCACAAATGGTGGCAATTCGGTCATGCATGTGGACATGTCTCGGTTTGAAAATTACCCTCGCATTGCTGGATTGAACATCGCCCGGCGAGGAAAGCTGTGCATTCCATCGACAATCAATTCTTTTCGAAGTGGGCTTATAATTAGCGGCCACTGATGATTCGAAGGGTTGCTAACGAACGGGTGAGGGCCAATTGACTTGAGTTTGCACGCAGCTGGGTGTTTCCTCGTCACAGCGGCGAGCATACGAGTGCTGGCCCCTGCACCCTTCTACTGACGAGCAAAAGCAAAAGGGCACCTGAAGGAAGCCGACTTTAGCTAATCACTCACCTTGCATGTATTGATTTTGATGAATTAAATTGCTATCTATTGGCCGAGCATAATGCTTGCTGCTCCCCTTGCTCTCGTCATGCTGCCAGCGGCGCAGTCGCCAGCAGCGGCCACACACAAGACAAGCGCACAAGCAAGCAAAAACAAGCAGTTGCTCAATTTATGCGGCCCACGCGGCCGCGGCCTTCACCAAGTCTCGCTCGCCAAGTCAAATCGACTCGCTCGGGCCGCCTCTGGCCGGCCGCTGCGGGCCGCTGGAGCTTCCCGGCCTCCCACTCCCGGCCGGCGCGGCCCCCGGCGTGCTACCGGCGCGGGTAGCGGGCCAGCCGCATGCTGCGACGCGGCTGGCTGGCCCATGCGGCCATAGGCGGCCCGGTGGCCGTGTGGGTCCACCTAAGCCAGCCGTCACGCATGCACTCGCCACTGACCTTGGCAGTGCAAAATGAAATGTGATGCATTCATGCATCGAATCGTCGTGTGGAAACACTACGTACACATCCATGCTGATGAGGTGACTGTTGCGGGTGGAATCGCCAGCCCCACACTTCCAAACCAGCCGAAGTCAGATGCCTGGAGCTTCATGCATTTCAAGTCAAAACAACCCGCAGGGTTCAGTATGGACTAAAGGTGGTAATCGTTGAGAAGTTTGCATAGAAATCACACACACACACACTAAGCACACACACACACACACACACTAAGCACACACACACACACACACATGCAGGGAACGCAGTTATGTGTCATGCAACACAATGCTAAGTCCAATGTAAATTGAATCATTTCACGCAGGTTCATTTTGCGTTTGCTGCGTCAGCTCATTGTACCGGATTGCCCCCTGGGATCGCAAAAGACCAACGACAGAATCTTCGTCCAGCAGACCGCCTTCGTCGCCCTTGCGGCCACCCTCGCAGGCCAGCAGCGCCCAATCCAGCGCCGTGCGAGGCGGGCGGCGCCCCTTGCCGGCGCTGAAGGCGTTGATGACCTCAGACCCTGGCGCAATTTGGGCGCCAACCTGCCCACTCCCCTCGACGCTCGTGCAGTCATCACCGGTCGTCGCTGTGCTGGCACGAGCCGCCATCTGCTCAAGGAGCAGGTTAAGCAGTGGGAGAGCCTGCCGGCCTTGGCGCGCAAGAAACATCAGGGCGGTGTTTCCCTCACGGTCACTGGCTGCGAGGTCGACAGCGGGGCAAGTCACCAGCTGCCGCAGCACCCGGTCAAAGTCCGCCTCATCCCCCGAGGCTCCCAAGGCTCCAACGCAACGAGGCGGCGGAGCGCTGAAGGCCATGTTTTCTGCGGCCGCCACGAGAGGGGGGGGGCAATGGTGGACTTGGGACGGGAAATTGGGGTCCATTCCTTTTGCCTTGAGTAGGATGGCTGTAGAGACGGAGATGCCGTGGCTCGCTGCGAAGCCCAGAGGCGTGTGACTCTGGCCTTCACACCCATTTGGGTCGGCGCGCGCGTCCAGCAGAAGACGCAGAACCTCTTCACTGCACCTTGATGATCCTGGATAGGCAGCGCGTGCTAGCGTGCTCAAGGCTGCACCAGGCTTCCCGTTGAGGGCGTTCGGTTCTGCCCGCATCCGCAGCAGTTCACGAACACAGTCTAGCGCACCCCGCTGAACGCAGCTGTAAAGCAGTGTGATGCCGTCACTGTCGCGGACATTGACAGCCGTGGGTGGCGCGGAGGCCAAGAGCTCCTGCAGCTCGTCCATCTGGCCTCGCTTAATGGCTTCATGCAGTGCACCTGCGGTGGAGTTTGGTTCAGACTTCGAGTCTTCGGATTCCATCAGCAACCCGCCCACAGGCAGCCTTCGGTGGAAATAACAACCTCACTCACCGACTGTTAGCCACCAGTCAATAGACCTCAGACCTCGTGGCACCGAGACTTCACACGGTTGACCTCGACACACCCAGCCACACCAGAGTGTAAATGTTGGAAATATTAAAAAAGACTTAAAAAAGAGTCATCATCAGTTCGTCGTCCAGTGGTCGATTTTTTTTTACTCTTCGCGTGCCAAATGTTTTTCGGATTTGCCCCCCTTGGTTTCCTGCTGAACTGCTTATAATTGTATTAATGCATTTGATTCCAGGGATATGAAGACTATTCTTAAATCCATACTTTCTGTGACTGTTGTCGTGGTCTCTCGTGCTGATGATTGGGCTGGGAAAACTCTTCTCCCCATTTTAGTTGAGCAGCCCCACCAATTGCACTCTGGTCCCAAGGGGAACCTAACCCAGGTAATGATGCTTTGTGCGGCGTTGTAGTCGGCCAAAGGACAGTGGGGAGGGGCTTCAAGCTCTTGTCAAGTCCAATCATGATATTCATTTTTTGCTTACAGTATGTCTGCAATGGTCCTGATGCTCTCAACCACTGCGAGAATGCACCGGCTAAATTTTGCAACGTTTCCTCGAACCCGCAGGTAAATAAGTTGTTCAGCGTGGTGATTTTGACTGAGATCGAGTGCGCCCATTCCAGCGTGCCCATCATTACCGAAGAAAGGGCACAATTGTTTGCACAATGTTTTACTCAGGGAGTTTGTCTCAAATCTGCTGGTGGGAATTCTCTCATCGTCAATTGCGAACCAGGTAGTGCAAATTATGTCTATCAATAGAACTTGAAAATTGTTCATTGTTTTCTAATGCATCCAGGTGGAGCGCAAGTTGACTTTACCATCTTTCCTTCATCTCAAGATTGCACCGGCGAAACACAAAACATTGTAGAAGCTCCTTAAGTCTTTCTTTCAACTGATCTACCAACTTTGTGTTTTTTCCTTGTAGACTCAGCTGACAGATCTGTGCCAGCAAGGAGGTGGTGGTCAATATTTCGTCAAGCTTGAGTGCCCACGTTGATGCTGACTGCTGGTTGAAAATCACCACTAGAAACTTGCCAAGTTCATTCTTTCTATTTTGTGCATCTATCAATTCAAAAAGTTTCCTTGCTATACATTTGATGCTCCAAGCATTCATCGTACTTTTTTCGCCTCTGTGTATTTCATATTATCATTGGATGTGATGGACGTCTATTGATATTTTCATCTTGCATGTTGAGTTGGTGTTACCTGCCGCTGGCTGGCAGTTATTAGTCGCAATCTTCTAATATTATGTTAACCTCTATCTACACTACCATGTCTAGCCTTCTCCATGGTAAGTTTTTGTATATGTGGTCAGTTTTTATAAAGCGTCTTCATAAAACAAAAAACATTATAAAAATGCAAGCAAGCAATATTATTGTAATACACACGGCCGAGCCATGCCAAACATGTCGCTGTGCATTTTGGTTCAAAATTGAACAGATCGCAGAAGCCACTTGAATATTATATGCATCACGCTTTGTGAACAGCAGACGTCTTCGATTCGGGCACAAGCAGTATGTGAAACGAGTAATTACGGAGAGGCGAAAACCCCAAGCTGGCAATGCATGCCACCACCCCCAATACAGCTGTGTATTCTCCGATTGATCTTTCGGAAGATTCACTGGGTGATGCAAGAAAGAGGCAGATGCCAAATATCGCAACGAACAGACAAATGAAGTAACTAAATCGACCGAGGCGAGACCAGTGATGAAATAAATGAACACCTACACCCAGTGCCAGTGCAGTTACCAGAGACCCCGCAAAGAAAATGCCTGCGGCGATATCATGCGCGGGTTCCTGCGTAGCATTGGAAACGAAGCCGCACACATAAATGCCTACGGATGTCGCAGCACCAACAATGCATAACATCATCAAATAGATCGATAATTGATATGTTTTGTTAGAGGCACTGGTTCGGATAAACTGCAAACGGGAGGCAGTGGACGGGACGGTACTGTTTATACCCAAAAGGGGAGATGGAATTGGGGCGGCGAGGGACTGAGTACTGTTGTGTGCAAATCCTGACGAAGGCGTATCGCTGAGTTGTCGCGAGGGTTTTGTCGTATCCTCGTGACGGAAAGTGACAGCGCGGAAGAAAAAGGCGAATGTGGCAGTGGATACCAGGTTGAGATAGGCTGATAGCGTCATAAGTGAAGAAAAGGCTCGGTACTCGGCACCCTGCGCCCCCACTGTGGAAATGGTCAAGACGATAGTCTTCTCACTTTGCACTCCATAGAACATGGCGGCCGGAACCAACAAGGCCAGTAGCGCTGCAAATGCTGTACAGAGAGGCAACCAGCATGCAGCCACCCGTACACTATAAGCTGCGAGGTTGACGGTCTTTGCGCCTTCAGGAACGACGCTCATGCTTTATTGTTTTAATTTTTCCGGGACGTGCACTAAGCAAAATAAGTGAGCATCGAGGGGTTTATTTTCAGTGCTTCCAATCGCGAAGGTTATCTAAGGAAGCATCATAAAAGAAGTTTTAGCATGGTCGAATCTTGCATCAAACATTTCAGATCAGGGCTATCTGGATCTCAAATTTTCTGGCTTGACTTCCTGGCTTAAATTCATGCGTCCCTCTGTCCCCCTGTCTCTGTCTCTCTGCTCTCTGCTCTCTGATCTCTGTCTCTCTGACTCTCTGTCTGCCTCTCGGATCCAAGAAGGAACTCAAAATGCGTGTAACAATAGCCACAGACAGCAAGAAGGAGGGAAACAAAATTAAAAACCCTATTTACCCCGTGTTGTTGCCTCCCTATTATTAAATGTGCAGAGGATGACAGTTGTGGTCAGCTAAGAAGTCTAGACGAGCGCCGCTGCTGACTTTTAATTCATTCCAGAGCCTCCCTACTATATATTGTTGTTATTTTGAGTGTAACTCATCAGTGGGGTGGGTCGATCGATTTATTTTGGGACGTAATATCACCGAGGTCGGCGTATCTTCTTGTTTTATCTTTTATGGTTTTACATATGGTGATTGATGTTGTTGTTAATTTGTTTGAATGTGATAGTACAGGAATGCAGAAGCGCCAGGATACACTGAATGTCATGCGGCGTGAGCGAGAAGCTGTCAGAAAGAAGAGGAGGCTTTGGTTGGAGCGGCAAAAACGAATACAGGGGAAGAATGCCAATGTGTTTTTGTTGGCAAGGACCAACAACCTCACCGTCGCACATTTGCGGGTGCTCCGGGGAGAGCTACAACGAAGGCAATCTAGACAAAAGGAGGAGAAAAAGCAGCAGCTAGCGCAGCTAGGCAGCTTGTTCTCGTCCCCTTCATCGACTAGTTGCTTCTTTCAGAAACAAGCGATTGGCAGCTCTTTTGACCCCTCCAAATCTCCGCTGTTCTCCCCCTCGCCGCTCAAGAAACCACGCCAAGCTCCGTTTTCGCGTATTTCCCCACAGGCTCCTGTGCAAAAATCACCCGCAAAGGTTTCCGTCAACGGAGGGCGCACCAAGCAGAAGGTGGAAATAAAGAAATCAAATGCATCAAACAAAGCAGCAACCAAAGAATCCAGTGATGAGTATTCTGAAGCCGATGAAGACTATTCTGATGAAGTAGAGGCGTCAGAGGAGATGGAAGAGGCGGACGTGGACGCGCCCATCACTGAGGATGAAAACCCTGGCAGTGAAGGCGCAGACTCGTACAGCGAAGAAGACACTCAGGACAAGAGCAATAAGCAATTTGAGAATACGCCCCAAGAGAAGAGAGGCCACGTATCTCGAGGGAGGGCAACTGGAGAAATTGTGATGGCGTGGAAGGATCGGCGAACGGAACGTGATGACGAGGTGTCAAAACAAGTTGGAAGTCGATACTCCAGTGTGCGATCTCCAAAGGCGCCCTCTCGGAATAAACTACCGAACATCGGCACTGATGCATCTTCGGCGGCCTTTTCCACAACAATGAAAGCCTCTTCGCCAAAACGCCTGTCTCACATCTATGGCGCTCCGCCTTTCCTTGATCCTGCTTTGCTCAGCTCTGCTCGGCCCGCCGGCCCAACCACTAAAAGCCTCAATCCGAACGGCAAGAAGTTTGGTGAGCGCGAGCTACCTGGAGAGGCAGCCTGGGAAACCTTGGGTGTGATTGCGTCACGGTATGTGGCCCCCAGAGCCGCGCTGACTCTCAAGCACGGATTCAAATTGGTCTGCAGTACGGTGTTCCTTTTGCCCTTCTTTCGCGCTCATTTTTATTACCATTGCTTAGGCCTTGCCCAGTCCCACCATAAGTGCCAGCACTGCTTCCGGTCCTGCACCATCTCATCGCACTCTCGCAAAATCGCAACGCGCGCGTGACAGACAACTGTCTGACTGGACACCGAGGCTGGATCGCAAGGAACGTGACACCCCAGTAAGTCCCCAGCTGGCAACTCTTTTGCAGCGGATAGAGAGGGAGCAGGAGGCTAGGCTCTTTTACGCCCAGCTCAACAGGTCTTGATTTTGTTAATTCTGCTCAAGACTGAGCTGCCGGCCTCACATTCATGCTTTCGATCTAAATTTCTCTTGTTATTGTTCTTGCTCTTTCTTCTTGATTCTTTTTGTCAATCCGACATGATTTTCATCCGCTTTGCAATGCATCATTGACAGAAATCGGTGTAAGGAATGGCTAGAGCACCGGGATACTCACGTCAATGATTGCGCTAAAAATGGAGACATTAGCCTAGCCCAGCAGCCGGTGGCGGGCCCTCGGTCGTATGAAAGACAGAGTTGGTTAGCCGCACGGCGAGATAGAATGAAGGAATATTTCCGTGAGGCTTCCTTCCGGAGAAAGCAGGAGGAGAGGAAGAGGTTGGAGGGCAAATGGAGGAAACGCGACCAGCGTTTACGGGAACAGGAGCTGCTTTTGTTCAAGGCATTCGAGGCCAAGAATGCGAAGGGAGCCGGGAACATCGAGTATGATATCAAGAGGAAAGAAAGGAGGAAGAGGAACAAAAAGAGGAGAAAGAGGAAAAACAAGCGGGCAATGGTCTCTGAAATGGAATGGGATTGGAAACAAGGCAATCCACCCGGCTGGGGAAATAGAAAGAAAGTCGAGGAGGACGAGGCGAGGGAGACAGAAGGCAATCAGGAGGAGCAGCAAAAAAGTGAAGAACACCGAGATACCTTTAGAGCCCTATCACAAAGAGACCAAGAGAGGCACGACGCAAGGTCAGTTAGTTGCAAAACTAGAGTCTCTTTGTCAGCACGTCCTTTTTCTTTTTTTGTATTTCTACATATGTTTATACACACTTAGGATGCTCTCCATCAACACCACACATTCACAATCACCAACTGAAAAACAAACAAAAAATCTTTGAGACATTTATGTTGTTTCAAGACACCTTGTGTTGAATTGTTGTGCTGCTTATGGTTATCAGGATTTGGGTAGATCGGCAGCGCAATCAGCTTGGGTTGAGTGAGTGGCAATGGGAAGAGATGGAAGCTAGGAGGAAAGACAAAGATGAACAACGCCGCGGGGCACTAGCAGAGGCGGCTCGACAGGCGGATCTCAGAAAGCAGCGGGAAAGACAAGAAGAGGTCGAGAAAGAGCAGGAGTTGTTAAGGCTCATGCGTGAAGAAGACGAGCAAAAGATGAGGGAAGAGGCACAGGATCGTGAAGACGAGCCACAAAATCGTTCCAAGCGCCATTAGCGCCGTGCATGTTCCGTATGAGCCGTGTACATATGTATTTTTAATACTACAATATATTGATAATTTAATCAATGCAACAGACAGGGCCCGATGCGAGAGAGTCCGGTACCCCGGCCCTTATATTAATTACCCTGGGGGCCGGTGCCCTACATGTAGCCTAGAAGTGAGAATAAAGTGTCTAATAAATAAGACTTCCCCGGCAGTTACTCGAGTACCCTGGAATGGTGGGCCGCGGCCGAAGCGGCCAGCACGAGGGCGTAAAAGATGTGTTGGCCGCGAAGCGGTCCTTAGGGCCGCTAGGCAAAATGACCTGGTCGCGAAGCGGCCCTCCAAATAACCCCTAAGGCCAGTTCTCTTAAATGAGTCAAATGCTGGCATGCAGCAATTCATGAGTGTATGCTGCTGCTGCTGAATGGCCGAACGGCCTGATCAGCAGATATCTGAGCACTTTACTGCTCGGCCGGGCCGCCTGCTAGCAGTCAAGTCGTCAGATATAGGCGGCTGGCCGGGCCGGCTTGCTGGGCCCGCTGCGTGGTAGCCGCCGGCCGTCACCAGCAACAGCATTCCGAGCGATTCAAATTACAAAGGATGCATTTGAGGTGCTACTGCCCTTGCTGTTGGCGTCGTCCTGCAAAGGTTGGTAGCCTTGCGTCGGCATGTTCAGATTTTTGGAGTCTTGCAATAATAATAATTTGCTTCTGCGCCTTCGGACAAAGAATGCGGCCAACGCCGCAACTATCAAGGCAGCTGCGGCCGTGCCTGCCACAGCATACACTGCCGGAGACTTGGTCGGCATCAAAGATGTCGGCATCAAAGATGGAGGGGGTGATGGAGGGTCGGGACATGTCAGAAGCATCAAATCTTCCGGCTTTTCATCATCAAACCCACGGCAAAAGGGTATGCCAAATGGGTTTGGTGTTGGCGATGTGACGTTGCACAATGGACCGACGACAATCTTCTCAAACAGCCGAGTAGCCAGCGAAAACTGCAGCATTTGAAGTTTCTGTCATCAGGTCATTAAGCATTTTGAAAGTACCCGTGGAAAAAGATTAGACTACCTCGCTTTGAGAGAGAACATACAAAGAATTTCCTTCCACCAACAAGCCACAAGGGTGTATCAAATCCTATTTAAATACAAAATAGCCGAGTTGAAGCATAAAATCTACACTGAAAGTGTACTTCATGTTTGAACAGATTTGCGCGGTCAACGAATCCAGTTTCCATGTTAACAACGTAAACGGCGGGATTCTGCAAAGCAATGGACAGCCAGAAGTAAATGCATTTCGATGAATCAGCATTCACACCCAAGCTGCTCGCAAAGTATTTTGAAAGGAGGTGCAGACAACCGTGTTACTGTTACTGGATATGTAGAGGCTGCTTTCACCAGGTGGGCAGAAAATATCAATGGGCTTGTCTATGGAGACAAAATTTTCAGAAGTGCCTGGAATGTTGGCAGGCTTTCCGGCCTTATCATAACGATAAAGCCCATGCTCGAACTGGGCATCCTAAAAAAATTGAACCAGGCACAGATTCATGACAAGCTCAACACATTTTCAGAAAAAATACACCTGTTGCACAGCAACCCAGAAAAAGTTCCCATCTGGAGTCCAGCAGATACCTGAGACAAGAATCACTTGTTTCAAAACTGTGAAAGAGTATTCGGAATACAAATAATACACACCGCGTGGACCGTTTCCGTTTTGGTCAGGATAGGCTAGACTTACTTTTGCAACTACTTTCCCAGGCGTTCCCGGTGGATTGTTGATGTCAAAGCTGACAACATCTCCTGTATTTTGGTTTGCTGCCAACATCGTTCCATCCTCCTGATGAAAAATGTTTATTGCACAATAACAACAACAACAACAGCAGCAGCAACAGCAGCAAGCAAGCAAGAAAGAAAGAACACCTTCAGGGCTAATGCATATGGATGGTCCAATGGAGTGCTGGCCTAAAAATGAGATAATTTGAAATTGAAAAAGGTGTGATGCTTGCTCCTAACACACATACAGGGAGAAGTCAAGGTTACCCAATTGGACACTTGAGCTTTTCCACTGCCTGGCTCGCAAAAATTAGTAATCTCCATAATTCGAGAATCCTCTTTGTACGCATTAATAACCCACATGCGTGAAGGAACTTCGTCTGGGGGCGAATTTCTTTGCATTCTGCAAAAAATGCAGAAAAGGCGGTGAAGAATCCAGCAGATATAGAAAATATCAGCAAGTAAAACGCAAACCCCCTCAAAGATCGCAGATCGAAGGCCTTCTGTTGTTCAAAATCTACAGCAGGTTGTGCATTTGAATACTCATCTGAAACCCGAACTGAGGTGTGCCACCTACCTATGAGTTGTCCGAGAAATTCTCCATCCATGGAGTATTTGTATATATTGTTAATGTCTTGTACATCGCCCTTGTCATCTGGGCCCCCATGAAAAGTTACGAGTAGGTACTGTCAAATGATCAAAATACAGTGGAGACAATTTACTGGAAACGTTAGCCAATCAGGAAACCTTGACTGCAGCCGCCAGAGGAAAATATCCAAGACTTGCAGAGCACACACAAAAAAATCTTCTCAACATGTCAGGTTTCCTTGCCTGTTTCCGGCCTGTTTTTTCGTTTGGGA
>JACKZZ010016414.1_pt1 | contig 11807 bp, 6 predicted proteins | sample 8027871 | NCBI WGS metagenome assembly JACKZZ01 (sample SAMN15724774, study PRJNA655200) | protist metagenome | isolation source: fluorescence activated cell sorting (FACS) single amplified genomes of... | place: USA: West Boothbay Harbor, Gulf of Maine | collected 2000-07-19
TAATTTATTTGCATTGAAACAACAAAAAGGTACTTTTATGTGTGAAAAAGCATATCGTTTTTCTATGCAAATGAATGCGTTACAAGATATTTATTCATTTCCAAATGCAACTGTATGTAAAGATGTTTGCATTGGTGCCTCTGGTAAATGTGCAGAAGCAGCTGCACAAATATTTTTACCACCAGATGATGGTCAATCGAAGAAAAGTGTAAAGTATGTGTATCGACAAAAAGCAAATGGAGATCAATATGTTTACAAAATTAAAGTTTGGGGAACTGATTTTAAAGGTAAACAAGCATGGGTTGATTCTCTCGATGAGCAAATTAAATTTTTAGTATCACAAAAAAATATTGTACCGGATCATATTACCAATGCATTAGATAGATTACGTAAATATGGAAATAGTCGTCATGAAAATGCTCGAGATTTACAATTACGAGATCGTCCAAAAGTAGCAGCATGTATGTTTGTTATTGGTAAAGCAATACGTGATTATATCCAATCAAATTTGGATGTTATGAACAATAATACATCCGTTCCATCTGTATTACAAAATACAATTGCTGCGACATTTCTGAAAGATAGTTCACAATATAATGCAATACAAACTATGTATCAATTGTTAAATTTAAATTTTCCACAAGGAAGTGAATCATATAATAATTTACGATCAAGTTTTCCACATTTATTTCAACAAGTAGTTGAATGGCAACAAATACGTACAAATGTAATGTCTCCCCGTAACAACCTTGAAGAAGAAGTTCAAACGTTAGAGACAAATGTTGGAAATTTAAGTGATGTGCATTTACGATTACATGAAGTACTACCTCAATTAATTAATCTTAAAACAAACGTGAATACATTACAAAACAATTTTAAAAATGCACAAGATGTACCAAATTTTAATGAAATTGGTAGGATAAAACCATTGCTTGAACAAGAAAAGCAAACATTAAAACGCAAATTGCAAGAAGCCGGAGATGCGTATGGGTTTTTTGAAGATGCTACAAAACTTCAAAGTAAGATTAAGAAATTGTTAGATCGTGCAGCACGAAATGCAAATATTGCAGAAGGTAATCTTTTACAAGCCTTGTTTAATCGTGTTGAAATTATTATTACTCAATTAAAAAACCGAGATGATTGTATTTTTTTGATTGATAAATTTAAATTTGCAGAAGATACATGGGAGTTGTATATGTATTTTCGTGCTGGTAATTTTACATCAAAAAATGAAATGATTAAAGCACGACGTGGTGGGTTTACTACACGTTCAGAATATATAATTTCATCATTTTACTTGAATGAGAAATATAAAAAAGAATTTCCAAAAGGTACGCCAATAGTATGTGCATGTGAAAAAGGACGTTTTGAGGATGTGAAATTATTGATTACAGGGCGTAATGATGTGAATGGTAGTAATGGTAATAATAATAATAATATGACATTGAAAGAAATGGTTAACAATCATGGAGCTGGGACTGATGGAACTGATTATGGATCCACACCTTTAATGTATGCTGCACAGAAGGAACATTTCGAAATAGTTAAATATTTAATTGAACAAGGTGAAGCTGATCCTAATATTGCAAATAGTTATGGAGCGAATGCATTACATTATGCAGCATGGAAGAACAAAAAGAATACTGAGGTGATTGAGTTCTTATTAACTAATATGCCTCTTAATAGCATTAATAAGAAGAGCAGTTGGGGCACTCCCTTGGACGTGGCATATTTATATAATAAAAGTCCAATTCAACAATAGATCATTGATCTTATACGTTCAAAAGGTGGAAAACGGAAGAGTGAATTATAAAAATAACATTAGCACGTTGCATTAATATAAACATAAAATTTTTTTATAAAATTTTATTATTATTATTACTACACTCTATTTATATTATTATTATTTATTATTATACACTATTATATTTGAACAAATACCTCTAGAATATGACATGATACCCCACAGATCAATATAATAATAATACAAATATATACACATTTGCCAAAAGAACAAACGGTTACAACAAAATTATAACGTATATACATCTTGGTACCATTCATTTTGTGTTGCAAACCGGTCTCGTTTAATAATATTATGTGTCGCATTGCATTATTATTTTTCATTTGATTTATTTAATTATCGTAAATAATTTAACTAAAAAACTAAAAACAAATTACAAAAATATCATTTATAAAAATAATTAGACGTGCACAAGATTAATAAACCGTTTAAACATAACCATACATACACACGTTTCCAACCGTATACATTCGAATCGATCAACACAACCTTGGTAGATACAATTAATTAATTTAACATTTATCAATCAAATTTTTAGTTCGACATTGTGTGTTTTTATTTAATTATTATAGTTACTATAATATATATATAAAAAAACAAAAGATCATCATCACCACCACCAACAACAACAAACAACCTGGCCACCTTCGTCGAAGTACGTGATGAACCAATGCATCGTCATCAATACATTACCCCGCCAAACATTGAACCATATCGTATACGCATCTACGATGTGCATATTCCACCCAACCATGAAACACTATACCATCGACATAAATATGATACTGTATATTGTTTTTTTAAATCCATGGGGACAACAAGGTAAACGTCATTTCGCATCAATTGATACTGCATTACCATCCAATATACATGGTCCTCACCACCAGGTAATGTTCCATCGAAAGCAGCTGCATTATTAACACAGTTTCATTTACCATTAATACATAAAATGAAAAATATACCAAACAATCATATGCATGCAGTTGCAATTGAATTACAAAAATGGTCAAAATATATACCAAGTCATTCATCTATTATTACAGAACCGCAATTTGAATTGAAATGGCAACGTCCAGTTGATACAGAAGATATTAGAAAGAATAATAATAATGAAAACAACAACGCATCATCGTTATCCATACGTATGTATAAAATACATTTAAAACCAAATGAAAAAACAAATTTCATTAATTTAAAATCATATTCATTATTATTACCTGGTGATATGGAATCAACCCAGTTCAATTATATCGCCACGCGGTAAAGGTAGTCAAATCTGTTTTCAAGGTCAAGTCACTAAAGTGGAAGATCTTATACCAACAAATCAAAAATGGATATGGATGAATGAACATACTAAATTTTATTTACATAAAATATCAATGAATACATATGAATTTAATGGTTGGTTATTTGAATTTGTTAGTGGTGAATTGGAATCAAAACGTTTTTGACGAAATTCAACGAGTAATAATAATGGTTCTAATGGGATTGTTCGTTCTATCACATCGTCCATCATTTCGTCTTTGTCTGCTGGTAGTAGTATGAATAGTAATGACTTGTATGATACTAATAATGATAGTATGTTTACATCAGATATTGAACAAATATTTTATGGAATGACAATATGATGAAGATGATCATCGAAGAGGATGATCTTGATTTATATGAACATTCTTGTGGTGGTGGTGGTGGTCATCATTGGTGTGAAACATTTGTCTTGAAATGTGATAGTAAAAATGTAAGCGATGTAAAAATTTTTGTTTCCTCATACAAATTGTAATATTTTTTTACCAATTTCTAATCATTATATTATTCACTATTTTTACAAATTCAATTTCATTCTACTTAACTCATTACTAGATGATAACCATGATGCTACCTTTGCTTTCATACATTGTATAGAATCACGATCAAATAAATTATGACGTATTGATAATTCTTTCATACAATTCTTCTTCTTACTATTATTATTACTATCATATATCATTTGTAACCATGGTATCATATTCTTCTGCTCACCATCATGTTCCATACGATTATTATTTAAATTTATAATTTCTAAATTAATATTATTATTTGTAGATAACATAGTTGCAATATATTCAAAACCTTGATTGGTAATATGATTTCTATTGATATGTAATATTTTCATTCCACCACCATCTTTTTTCATATTAGATAATGCATTACATAAACATTTTATACCATTATTACCTAAATCATTACCATTTAAATTTAATTCTAATATATTTATAGATGTTTTTAACATACCATCACATAAACCATATTGAAATCGTTGACTTGTTATTGGATTGTAAATTTTATTATTATTATTATTATTATTCGTTGTTATATACATACATTTATCAGTAATTTCATTATATTCTAAGGAAAGTACGTTGATCGTTCTTTGGTGTGTTACGTTTGTTGTTGTTGTTTTCGTTGTTGAATGATCTGTATAGGAAGCTAAAAATTCACCAATACTACATGCACCTTGATCAGACATATTAACGTTATCTAAATATATTTCTTTAATAGAATGATTATATTTTAACGCATTTGTGATATTACATGTTCCTATATCACCAATATTATAATTCTCATTTAAATTTAATATTTCAATCGTATTATTTTTCATTAACATTTGTGATATTGTATATGTATGTTGATGATTAATATTAGTATTATGAAATGTAAGACGTACTACAGTTTTGTTCGTTATTAATTGATTTATAGTTTGTTTAAATATCTCTTCATCAATTTTATAATTTTCATCGACGTTAACAAATGCAACAGACGGTTGATCTTTTACTAAGTTGGTCATTTTTGTTTATATTGATATTGATATATATATATATAAATGTACAAAATATATTGTATGTTTGGTTTAGGTATTATATTATAAAATGTTGGTATGGTTTGTCGCATATGTGTTTGTACGATGGCGGGGGGAGTAGATTGTTGCGTTATCTTGCCTAAGGCTTGCTCGGCTTTGCTCTTACTTTCTTTTGTTTAACCGTGTTGGTTTGCATATATATATATATAATATATAGTCGTCGTGGGTGATTTTCAAAGTTTTAAGGAACATGGAACATAGAAATATAATGCTGTTTTTCCCTTCAACCTTCAACTATATAGACACAGCATCACTAATACATACTAATTTTACATATAGACGACTATTATTTTTATTTTATACTTGTAGTCTACCATTTAACTCAACACCTAGATATTGGAAAATACTCCGCCAAAATATATTTAAAATCCCATTATAATACGTTATAAATAATAAGTTTGTGAAAAAAGGGTACCAAAAATATGACAAAAAAATAAAATCTCGTTTAATCAGTTAAATACATCACCTTTAGAATAGGTACCGTTCGTTGAAGTGTGAATTATGATATTTATTGGATTTTAATACATGTCCATCTAATTAAAAAAGTACATGTCCAAATGATACGTTTGATGTATGTATATGATATGTGTAGAATCGATATATGTCTCAATTCGTGTAAAAGTTAGAAAAAAAAGTGACGAATCGCAATGTATGAAAAACGAGATCCCTTAAAACTACGTTGAGCGACGAGTGAAGTATACCCCTAATCCTAACTCGACCAACAAAACACGAAAACATGCTAAATAATTATATTTCATGTATTGATTGTATATTAATTAGTATATAAAGTGAATGAGATGTACTACGTTTGGTCAATTTTGGTGAATTTGAGAATTGCAGGACTATTAATTAGCAGGTACATAGCAAGGGATATCCATCATGTGAGTGCTATTTCGATACTATTGTATTAGCAGGTGCATAGTGGGGGGGAATCTATATAAAATCATTTTTGCCTTTTGATAGGAAGCTTATACTTGTTAGTGATCAATTATTTCTATAGAAATCACGTCCCAATTTTTCCATCCATTTTCACTGCTATGCACCTGCTAATATAATAGCATTGACACAGGAAGGGATACAAGCGGTCAAAATGTTTCATATCGTGTGTAAGAAATGGTATGTCCATGCTAAGGTATACTCGCTGCGCTCGACTCCTTTTCCTAGAGTCAATAGTGTGTATTGTTATTTTAAAATAGCAGTTAAATAGCATTATAGTATAGGAATAGCATTATAAACGAAAAACTACATAATATAAGGTTTTTGTATGCGAAGATTCGACCTTTTGAGTATACACGAATGGTCGGGTAATGCTAAGGCATGTAAAATGATGAATCGGCGACCCGACCGCGACCGACGCGACCGTTAAAAATAATAAATATTGAGTGAGAAATTGATGTGATTGGTGATTGGTGAAGTGATTGAAGTGAAGTGAGTGATGTGCAAATGTTGATGGTAGATATATAGATATATATAAGAAAACAGCTACATATTACATAATAGTATCACGTATCCGTGTGTTTCAATTGTTTTTCTTTTTTAAAAGAATATAAAAGTAAGACGGCAAAAAAAAAACAAAGTTTGGATTTTGAAATCATCAGTAACATTTTTACATTTTTACACCAGATTTCCAACGTTTAGATTAATAAAATAATTAATAATATATAGAATTTATCTACCGGAGAAGAAAAACAAATATTTAGAATAGTTTACCATATTGAAAAAAACGAACAATAATATTATCTTCAACGTATAAAATATATAAATTGATAAAACAATGTTAGCAATACCAAAACGAACGATACCAGATTCCATACCAAAAATCATTAATACCAGCAGTGATGCATCCACATCAATAACTGCAAAAAGTACCTCTGGAAATGTACATCATACAACGGTATTGTAAGTATAGACATCAACAAACCTATTTATCCACCACCATAACAACAAACAATACATACATACACTACATAACAAACCAAACACCTTTTCATATTCTAACAAAAAAACATTCCTACATACACAACACATAATACATAAACCATATATATATATATATATATACAGACCGGAACCAATAGAAATGGAAGGATATTTAGAAAAATTAAAACGTAATAATACATCTATTTTATCATCATTATCTTCATGGAACACACGTTATTTTTGGTTAGATCCAAGAAGCTGTCAATTATTATATTACAAAAATAAAAAAACAAGTAAAAGTAGAAGTCCAAAAGGTGGATTTCGTTTGGAAGACATTGTATATATATGTTTTGATGATGAACAATACAATTTTAAAACATCAAAACGTAAAAAACAAAATCATCTTCTTGAAAAAATAAATAAACAAGGTAAGAAGAAAACGAAGATTGGTAAAAAAAGTAATATTTATAAAAATAATTATCAATTTTCCATACAAACACGTGACCGTTATTTTATATTACGTGCAAAAACACATGGTGAATTTAGAAAATGGACACGTGTATTATCTAAATGGTTAAAAACACATATGGATCGTATAGCAGAAGCGGAACAACAACGTTTAATTGATAATGGTTTATCCTTATATCCACGTGAAATGCCAACAAGAACATTCACCTCATCAGTAAATAATAATAGTAATAGTCATGACAAATCAAATATAATATCAAAGAATACATCAATCATTAAAAATCCAAATATGGAACAATCAACATTATCTGAATCTACGATATCACATTCACCAAATAGTGATTTAAGCAATACTAGTATGAACGATGATAATAATACAAATAATATGCATTTTACAAGTCCAACCAATACAAATGTAATAACAAATTCAAGTAAATCAACAACATCTTCATCATCTTCTAGTAGTAGTAGTGGTGGTGATTATGACAATGGCATGGTGGATTATAATGATAATGATTTAAATACAGTGCAACATTGTTTAGATTTAGACGATGATTATATGGTATTGAAACTCGATTATGGAGAGAAAGCAGAAGTAGTAGAAGAAGAAGATGATGATGCAGAAGAGGAACAAGGTATTCATGACATTGTTGATGAAAACAACACTACTACTACATATGAAGGTAAAATGACGGATACCAAGGAGGAGGAGGAGGATATGCAACATGAATTATTAAATAAAGATTTAGAACATTTAAAATTACAATCTGAAATGTGTTTAAAACAATTGCAATTGGAAATTGATAAGAAAACCAAGGATGTGATACAATCATCTGAACGACAACAACATCAACAAAAAGAAGAACAAGAACAACAGCAACCACCGCCACCGCCAAAACGTAATGGTAGAAGACGAAGAAGTTTAGCTAGAAAAACATTATTAAATATGAAAACAAATAAAAGTCCAAATACAATGGCAAAATTAGTAAACAATGTTGCAATAGAAAATGGAAAGAGAAAGAAACATATATCATTGCATATTGAAACAAAGTATAATGATAACGATGATCGTGTGGATAAAGATGAGAAGGGTGATAACAATGTTGTAAATGTAGATTGTACTACACCGGTACATGCATTGATACGTGATAACGATAGTGGTGATGATAGTAGTAGCGATGGTGAAGACTCATTTATTGTAGCTAAAACCAAACAAGAACAATTAAAACGTTTAGGAATGAGTTCAAGTGCATGGAATGGCAATGTGAATCCCAATGACGATAATAGAAGTAATACAATAGATGATGAAAGTAAATTTGATATTGGTATGATGGATCATAGTGAATTGATTTTAAGTGACGAGGAAGAGGAAGATGAAGAACAAACGACAAACAATACGAATGGCATCTGGCTTGTTGATAGAAACAGTTGGGATGATGATGATGATGATGATGATGATGTAGATCAATCAATACATATTATGGGTAATGATGGAAATGGTAATGGAAACAAGTTGATTGTATCAAAACATGAAAGTAAATGCAATGAAGATGAAGAGAAAGATGAAGAACATGTTGATATGAATACATGGGATTCCTCTAGTAGTGATGAGGAGGAGGAGGAAGAAGATGATGACGATGGAACGGAAATGATATGAAGAAGTGAATTATATTTTTTTTTAATGACATGTCATTTAGATGTTTAAAATCGAAGTTATAATAATTTTACTTCCCGTGGTAAATACACTGGGACGCCCAATACTCAATGAAGTGGATATATATTAAGATCATTTGAAAGATAGTTTTTGAGAGATTTATTTTAAAAAATGCATTTCTGCATGTTTAAATTTAAAAGATCATATATATCATAATTTATCAAATTTTTCTATATTTTATAAAGCATTTCTATGATTGCACGTATGTAAAACTCATCGTAACCCTGCTGTATGAATCGTTTCTATCATTCTCTAGAATCTCTTTCATTTTCCATATCCCATTATTCATCGACGGGACTGATCATATAGATTTTGTTTCTTATAATAATTTACTACTATTTTAAGTGGAACGGTTTGTTTAATTTTCGTTCAAAATCACCAAAATATATAACATATTTTGGTGCAAATGTATTATTCAGGTATTACATCTATCTCAATAATGATTCATATGATGTGTTTGTTAATAGCTTATTAATGTGAATATGCCTTGCTCTTGTAACCCACAACAACTTTCATATTTAAAATACGCGTGCTGCTGTTAAATTATATAATATTGAATAATTACAAAGATAAAATATTGAAGTTTTTATTACAAATTTGAATATTTAAAATAATAAATAGAACTTTAACAGTTTCATTTGTATGATATGGATTTCAACTGTTTATATCATGTCTATAATTTCGTATGTGAGTGTTTTTGATTGATAGCATTTTCGTTGAATTGATAAATGGAAGAAAATATTTCTTTACTTTGTTTTGATGAATAATGTTCTTGGTAAATTTCAATACAAAAACCACTAATTTAAAATATATAATTCTTTTTAACATACGATGCAATATAAATAATACAAACGTAAAAAATATTAACGTTGGTGTTGGTGTGTTGATGTATTGTGTATAATTCTAAAACATATGTTATAGTGCGAGAAGTGTATATATATATATATATATAGTATAATGAATTGTTTGTATTTGTTATATGTATATATATATCTTGTATATTGTACGAATATATGTTATTTTTATAATTCCCTCTTACGTTTTCCACCTTTTGAACGTATAAGATCAATGATCTTTTGTTTAATTGGACTTTCATTCTTATTATATGCCTTGTCCAGGGGAGTCTTTCCCCCCCAGGCCTTCTTATTAATGCTATTAAGAGACATATTAGTTAATAACAACTCAATCAACTCAGTATCCTTTTTGTTATTATGTGCTGCATAATGTAATGCATTCCATCCATCTCTATCTGCAATATTAGGATCAGCTTCACCTTGTTCAAGCAAATATTTAACTACTTCGAAATGTTCGTTCTCTGCAGCTGCCATTAAAGGTGTACGATCATAACCATCACAATCTTTACCTTCTTCTAAATATGCATTGACATCTTGATCACATTCACCAATCAATACTTTTGCATCTTCAAGTGATAATGTACCTTTCTTACATCCATTCAATAATGCCGGTGCATCATATTTTTTATCTAAACGACCTTTGCTAATATCATTTGCATCACCACTACCTTTACTAACTAAATAGTTCAACACATCATCATTATCGTTTCCACCATTATATGCTAAAAGATAGGTTAACGATTTATTCCCTTCCGTATCTTCTAAATATGCATTGACATCTTGCTCACATTCATCAATCAATACTTTCGCATGTTGATGGATTGCTTGTCTGATCTTCTCTTAGAATTATTATTTCCGTTTGCGTTTGTTTTATACAGTAAATCAATTTTGTTTCTCTTTGTCGTCGATCAATCTGTCAATCTACAAACGCTGTTAATTGATATTTTATCTATTGTTTTCTCCTAGAATTATTGTTTTTGTTTTTATAAATCACTTTGCCGTTTGCGTTTGTTTTATACAGTAAATCAATGGTGTTTGTCTTTGTCGTCGATCAATCTGTCAATCTACAAACTCTGTTAATTGTTATTTTATCTATTTTTTTCTCTCTTCAAATAATTGTTTTTGTTTTTATAAATCACTTTGTCATTTCTCTTTCTCGTTGTCTCTCTTGTCGATCGATCAATCTATACTATATATATATGGTTATCAGGGGTATTAGATATATATATTGTGATATTTTGAGTTGATATGTATACATGCTATTTACCTGCTAATTGTAAATGTGGCCACCACTTCACCAACTCACACTCCTCCAATCCTCCAATGGGCTTGTTTTGTGATTTTGTTTTACCCTATCAACTCATAGTGCAAAATACATACGTAACAATATTGATTTGTTTGATATAAATAATTATTTTTTTTTATTTAATATTTGATGCTATACATACTGTATGATAACAGATATGAAAAGTATCCATTTCGGATATTTACTATTTACAGTTAGATAGTATTGGAATAATGGTAATTGATTTATGATAATATATTGTACTTGCTTGTATACTAACGGGGAAAAGACCATTTTAAAAATTTCAGAATCCTAAAATAAAACAAAATCGTTACAAATAGTAAGTACATATTTTAATATACTCTGCACTTTCCTATATATCTCACTTTTCACTTTTCACTTTCCATTATATATACCTAAGTGCCAAATGTAATTCGCATTTCACAGCTCACAGCAGACCCGGCGACACATTGCAGACCAGGCGACGAATTTAAAAATACACTGTCTCTCTCACAAACACATATACCCACCCACCACCTTATACAATATCAAGCAAATTGAGATGCTAATAACAATTCCACTGCACCATTTAAATTAAAATCATTTGCACGTAATGCACCAAGTGCTTCATTACGATTTGTAAATCCCATCTCGTGTAATTGCAATAATTGACTTTCTTGTTCTGGAGTTACTTCTAATTGCGGTGGTGGTGGTGGTCGAAATGATGCTCGACGACTACGTCTCCAACTATTATTATTATTATTATCAAAATCCGGATTAAATCCAACTCTACGTGTTAAAGAACGTCGTGAACGACTATGAAATTCAGCTTGTTGAAATTGTCTCCATCGTGAACCAACAGATGT
>JACKZZ010013251.1_pt1 | contig 11806 bp, 4 predicted proteins | sample 8027871 | NCBI WGS metagenome assembly JACKZZ01 (sample SAMN15724774, study PRJNA655200) | protist metagenome | isolation source: fluorescence activated cell sorting (FACS) single amplified genomes of... | place: USA: West Boothbay Harbor, Gulf of Maine | collected 2000-07-19
AGTTGCAGTATTACTATTTACGTATGTTATTCTAGATTTGAGATTTATGAGACACCATTGCTATCGTATTATAAGCCTTAAGGGCTCAGCGAGAGTCTAGAGATAACTATAGCCTTGAAATGCTCTTAACGGAAAGACTGCTAGGCTGCAAACTGTGCCAAAAGTTATTCTTGGCTTTCAACCGCATTTTTTTCATAAGTAGCATATTCACGAGAACACAGAGGTAGCATTGGATAATAATCAGAATAAAACAATAATTATATTGAAGTTGGTTTCAATATACTTTCGTGTGATCCGATATTGACATGCACAACTTAATGACATACTCCAAGGTACGGATTTTCAGAGTCAGCCAAAAGCAGGAGGTTCATTTATAGTGCCACACCCATTAGTCGTTAAATCACATTATCACCCCAATTTAGCTTCAGTTATAGTCGTTACAATCACTCTCACCAGGCTTATAATTTTGTTTTTTCTGATAGAAGATATGGAGATATCACGAGTTCACAAAATCACTAAATTATTTGTTAGCACAGAAGTGCATCATCAAACACGCACACAATATATAGACGTGCAACTTTAGACTATATTCCGACTACAAACAATAGACAATTTAAAATATTAATAAATCCGTGACTAAACTTCTATGGTCTGGGATTGCGCATCTTATTCGCAGATTGCACTCCTTCTATACAGCAAGCCAAGACGGCATTCACAAGTGCTTAAGAACTAACTTCACACACATTAAGGAACATCGATTACAATTTCAATTTCAAGACGTTGATAATTGTAAGTATGATTATCTATTTCCAAAAATATTTCATTGGAAGTTTAAGTTAGAATTTACAACAATTCCATGGCATTGGCTCAAAGTGACTGTCAGCTCAATCAAAATTGATCAATGATTATAAATTCCAGTGTAGATCAGTTCCGCAATTCAGATCAAGATTTCAAAATGTCAATGAATACAGTGCCATTCTTGTATAGTTGTGTCCCAACTATTTGAAAAACCAATAAATTGTAAATATCACATTCCTTGGCTTGGAGTCTGAAATTTGAATAGACTCCGCCTCTTCTCATACTAAATCGGTTTTATAACTTCTATAACTTCTTAGTAATTAATAATTATAACAAATGAGCTCATTTTATTGTTATAACTTCTTAGTAATTATAACAAATGAGCACATTTTTTAGATAAAGTCAAGAGCTGCATAGTACTGTCGGCACTAAATCACCTAGCTCAATGAGTCATGACAATCAATGATCATTATGATATATGATATTCTTATTTATATAATAATTCAAAGTTAAGATAGCCTTATTTTGCCCGGAGTCGCAGGCTTCAATAATCATTTTTAACAGAATGGAAAGTCGATTACCCGATTACCCACTCCATTTTATCCTGTTTTTAATATTCGTAGAGCTAGAGCAGCTAATTCCTACGGCCCTGACCTTACACCACCACAGCTATGATAGATGGTTGCACGACGCAACGACATGAATCTGTTTACTATTGTAATTATCACACTAAAAAATTTGTATTAATTCGTATTTCTTTCTGGGAATATATATTTCAAGTGTAATGGTACAGAGAGCTAAGCTTTTGGCAACACGATGAATCTGATTCATGAATAGGGCTCGCTCAGCGCCCGGCTATTTAATTTCAATTCCGTTAACGTCCTTAGAATAATATATCGTAAAATTCTCTACGCCCTTCTTATTAAATTCATATTTTAATTCCTCTTCGAAATGAGAACAGAAATGAATTTCTTTGAAGCGGTGCAAAAATTTGAATTTTTCGTCCGTCAGTACATCAGCAAAAAGAGAAGGAAGATTCGTAAAAGCATATTTCTCGACTTTGTCGTCGAAAGCACCACAACCAATAGGCCCAAGCACTAAAACACGACTGTGATAACCACGGGCAGTTGCGGCAGCGAAGAGAATGTGTGTAATGAACACTTTCATAGCAGCTTTGTAAAATTCTAAATCTCCTTTATCTAGTTTCGTGGACGACTTCCAAAACGGGCGAGATGCTAATGCGATTTTTTTTTTTCGAAAAAAATGGGAAATTTATAAAATAATTCACAAATTAGGCCTGGGTTCATAAGGTTTATAAACTAATTCCATCTACATACAGCCCTCGCGGCGACGCAACAACGACGCACGACAAGCAGGAAAATTGCCCGTTTTCAAAACGCGGTTTCTAAGTCCGAACGCAAAAGAGTCGAGTAAGGTTATGCGCACCCACATAAGCAAGATTTCAAGACCAATACGCAGAAGACAGAATTAATGACAAAACTATATTAATATAATTATACAACTCAGTCGAGTTTTACAAAATATTGACAAAATACTTTGCTCTCTGAAGTCCACAAAGTTTGCCCCGTGTTTTATATTCAGATCAGGAGCAGCCGCACATACGAAACCTGCCTTGATTTTGTTTCTCCCATCTTTTATAGGTTGCCAATTACCAGGCTCAGGAGCATAATTACAAAGCTTCAATGGTTGTGTAACCATCACATCTGTACACCAGCTGCGCGGAAATGTCCTCCCCATCACTTCTGGCCTGCCCTTACAGTTCTCTTTTTTGGCTTGTTTCCCAGATCGTCCAGTCGTCTTTGCGGCTGAAAGCTGCTTCAATGATGGGGCTTCCTGTAAAAGCCTCTACAGCTTGGCGGCGTCTCATGCTTTCAAAAAAGCCGGGAAACACTCGACAGAGGCTCTCTTCCTGGGACCCCGCAATTGCATTCCATTTGGAATACTCCCCGCCGAGCCTGAGGTGATTCGCGTACGAGAGTGCCATCACCTGAGGACTTCTCTCGTTTCCAGGATACTCTTTTTTTGCGAGGTAGAACAAAATGCGATCCGTTGTCACTTTCAAGTCATTTGAGAAACTAATCTTCGCATTTTGGTCGAAATATTCCGATTCCTTCTGCAATCTGCTTGCAAGGATATCAAAATAATCTTCTTGCGAGCCGATTGCAGGATGTTGGAAAACCAAAAGGTCACAACCAACGACCAGATTACGGTCCATTCGAACCAAGTTTTGATTTTCTGTAAAAATTTTATTTTTGTCAGTCGCTGAAACCACCGGAACCTTCTTGGCCCGCTTGTCGTTGACTTCCCAATGCTCCACGTCGGCATTCTCTTCGGGCGGAATCTGAATCCTGAGGCCAAAAAAAAAAAGGCAGGTTGATTTTTTTAACACCATACAAAAAAGATTCCGAGACAAATGCGTGCAGACATTGACAACAGAATCGACTAAGTTTACACAACTAATTTAAATAATTAAGTACACAAATCTGTTGAATTTAATACTCAGCCGGTCCGGTCTTCGATAACCCTCTACTCGTGCTGGAATAGGGATAGTAATACACGATGCCACCACAGCCAGCAACTCCAATGACCGCCAGACCTATAAGTACAATTGTTCTAGCCTTATTATTATCATTATTACTATGAGGACGATTTCTCCTAGCCTTACCACCAGCCCCAGAAATGGATTCTGACTCAAAATCGTCAATGTAGTTGTACTCCGAGCCAGAGGAGTATCCAAGAGACATGATCAGAGAGAGAGTCCTGCTAGTAGTAACTTTAAGTTTAACCTTTAAGAAGAAATTTCAATGAAAATTATTAAGCGAACTTGAATAGTTTCTAAACAATCAGTCCAAGGACACGATTATAGAGTCGTGAAAAGTTTGGAATATTAATTTTTAAATTACAAGGATTTATATTAATATAATTTATAACCCGCACCCACTTGATTCAACCTGCGAGATTGGATCAGGAGTGTACTTAATAACCTGAGGGCCCGACCTAGTGTAGGGGTGAATATTAAGTCACCAGGCTAGAAATAGCAGGGCGGGAGGACCAAAACAAGAACATAGTTGGGGTTGAAAATTTAGACGATGAAGTGTCCCTGCTTCTTTTAACTCAGACGAGTATGTCTTCAGTTTCGAGGCATGAACACAATGCATTTAAACAGAGTCTAGATCTGATTCTGGGTTGGAACTTGGAAAACTTATATAAGGAATCCAGACGAATCCAGTGTCACTTCACTCTTAAAATTTCAAATTAGAACGCAATAAAAAAACTTGTAAATTATACAGAGACAAAAATGTGTAGCTCTTAATGTACATTGAAATTTTTAGCAATTCAGTTCCAAAAATCAACATATATTTACAACTATTCCAACAATAAGGTACTTGCAAATCAACTCTAAATTCTCTATCGCAGTATCCAACATAATAAAAATTGCTAATATGATATTTTCTCTAAATTCTCTAAAACTACCAAGTTATCGTCGCATTGAAAGGATTGAACAAAAAAATTGATGCTATATTACAGTTTGCAACCTGCAATATGCAGACTTAATATGAAGATAATAAGAACTCCAAATTGAAAACGGTATTATATAATTACGAACAAATTAGTTTCAGATATGTACTGTAACTAAGAACCTAATTTGAACTACTACTTAATTAATTTTGCCTCTTGGCAAGCCGCTGGGCTTGGTTAAACTTACTGCATCATCCGAATTGATGCCTCTACTTTTTTGCATCCGCTCAGGACTGGGCATTTTCGCAATTTTTTCTCCAGCTGGTCCCCGCAGTCCACTCAAACTAAAATTCCTATTATTAATAGAGCCTGAGCTAGACCGTCCGCTCGCCATGCTAAATTCGGTCATGCTTTCGCTGGCGTTATCTGGTATCTCCGGAGAAACCACACGAACCTCCTCCTCAGCCTTTAGAAAGCGGTTCTTGGTGAGACTAGCATCCAATTCGTCTTTGGAGATTTGGTCAGCCTTCTCACGGGCTTCCTTCGCATCACGAATGCCTGCGTTTTGGATTGAAATTTGAGCATTGAATATCAAGGCTTACCCTAATTTTTGGCATTGAATTTAAAAGGATATTATAAAATTTTTAATTTTCGAGTACTGTTGTTACTACTTAACTTGATTTTTAGTATTAGTATTAGTACATTTGAATCTAGTAATACGTAATGCGAAGTGTCACTGTATTAGATAAATCATAGTAGTTATGAAATTTAATATTATTGCTAGTTAAAATTGACTTTGCGGTGTAGATGGTTTCGAAAAAGTACGTTCTCGTTCCTGTTTCCGTTGTCGTTTTTCCTCCGCCAATCGATCTCTCTCCTTTGAGTTAGAGGCCTCTGTTGCGTCTTCTTCGGTTGCCAATTGGTCGTTCTTCTGAGTTTCTGTTACAGCGTCCTCAGTGGTAGTGTCTTGCTGATGCTTAGACTTTCTCGAGCTTTTACTGGAGGTTTTAGTATTACTACGTTTATTATTTTCTTTCACAGACTTACTCCGTTTTTTTTTCTTTTTTTCAACATCTTCTGAAATTTCTTCGAGCAAGGTCGGAAGCTCCACTACATCATCTAATAGTACGATTGGGTCGTCTGGCGTCGTTTTATTTCTCTTTCTGCATCTACAGTGCGCCAAATCCGAAATTTGTTCCTGCCATTTTACTATTTTTTCCTTCAGCCACGGCGGGACATGCTTCTTATACTTCTCCTCTGCGAACCATTTCGCTTTGTCCCAAGCCACCACGGTGTAGAACGCAACAGATTTCGCAGCCAAACTAGAGACTCCCACTAAAACCGCGACGCCTGTAGCAACTTGCGAACTTTTTTTCTCCAGAAAAGGAAATAGCGTTTGTGTTATGACTGATTCGTAGACGGACTCCATCGCTCGATTGTACGGGACCTTCTCCCATAAGGGCAGAACAATTTTTTCTTTAAAAAACAAATACTTGTCGTCGAAAAAGAGGGTGTACTCGAGCTTCTTGCGCCAAAAAATTTCCCACAGCTCCTGTCTCTTCTCAGGGTCGCGCTCAGTGGAGAAACTATACAGAAACGAAAGGAAGCTGAAGAGGCAACTAAGAAAATACAAAAGCAGCATGAAGAACGATGTCACTTTTTCCCTCGCGTAGCTTGCGAAAGTGTAGACATAGTCCCAAAACTCATTGTAAATCCATTTGAGAGTTGGCCATCCCGCATTGCGTTCCTCATTAAACACCCGACTCGTTTCCGAGTATCGCCAAACAAGATATTCGAAGAAAAACCACATAACGGGCTGGAAACAATAAAGTTTAAACCTCTCACCCTGGTGATGTCGCCAGTGGGCTTTGAATTTGTAAAAACAATCGCGAATTCGTTTCACGCCCAACTGCCATCGGTTGAGGTGTTCAGGGTGTTCCGTGTCGAGATCGGCATCTGAGATCTTTAGCAAACTTCTGAGCAAGCCCTGAGACCAGAAATTACTGGCGCCTATTTCGGCTTCTGGCTCTGGAAGAGAGAAGTCCATCCATTTTCCACTGCGCTCCCACCCCAATTTCCAACGCGCCCAGTCTCGTAGGTGCCAATAGGTGAAGTAAAAGGGCGTACGATACCAAAGATACAAAACCTTCTCCTGAAAAGTTAGGGAGTTATAAAATTCCAGGCTTCTCAGCGCCAGGTCTGGATTATTGTCCACCAGATTTGCGTGTTCTTCCCAAAACCGATTTAAGGGTTGATGCAGATGCCCCAGTTGATCTCTCGTCCCGCCTTGTAGAGCCAGGCGCAAATCGAATCCTCCTGGCGGCTTCATCACATTCCCGTCTGCGTCCAAATTCGATTCGGATTCGAATTCGGAGATCTGAAAACTGTCTTCCGAAAGAGCCTTTCCCGAGGCCAGCATAAGCTGGTGGCCCCCACCATCCTCATCATAGTAGGCACCTTTCTCCATTTGCCGTAACTGAATCGCATAATTTTGCTGGGCTATGCGGTCCTCTATTGGAAGTAGCCGATTCTCGTCTCGAAGCATGAAGGGCGTTGGCGCTATTCGATCCTCAATACAGGGCTGCCAGGCCTGCGCAGCTTCGTTCCACCCCAGCGTAAGCGCTTTAGACGCAAAGAAATCGGCATGAGCAATCTCACCCACTTGGAATTGCTCTCGATATTGTCTGCGCCGCCGAAGCTCCAGCAAATGTGCTGCAACAAACCCACTCAGGCAGAGAGCGGCAAGAGATAGAATGAGAATTAGAAGAAAAAGCATAACGGGGAAAGGAGGCTCGACTATCGGCTCAACGGGGCAGTCATGAGGTATCTTAATCCAATCGCCATGTGTTAAGTGGTTACAGGTCTGTACAACTTCCCAAACGTTGCCACGCCACACTTCCAAATGGACTTGCTCAATGGCATTTCGTGCCAAAGCTTCCTGGGCTAGGCGCACGCACGTAATTTCGGTGGCATCAACATAATTCAAACCAATAAAATTGGGACACCCGGTAACAGTAAAACCCGCCAAGTTTTGGTAAGTTGAGGCCCCCGAATCTCTTCTTGCTGAACTGCAGGATTCCGATTGCCAAAAGGTATCAAGTGTAGAGTCAAAGGCTCTGCCCCCACTTCCCCAGTTATTACTTGTAACATAACTCGTGCCGACGGGGACGATTCCCTGCGCCAGACCCCTCCCCAAGTCACGCGATCTCTCGGCATCGTCGACTTCGCAGTTGGGATCCGTGTGGAATTCCACCTCAGCCACGCCCCACACATTGCCTTCTTCCACGTTGCCCCGAATGCGCCACAGATTGCTGGTTGACATAAAGCGGAATTCGTATTCGCTGATTGGTTTACTCCACGCCTCTCCATTGAACACCTGCAATTCGATATGGTTAGTCGCTGTACCCTCGTAGAATGGAGACTGCAACAACTTCACGCATTTCACGAGGCGAGGATTCTTCAACAGCACCATCCCTATCCACGCCTCGCCGGGATCGCACCCTGTACACTGCGAGCGCCAGAACGTCTCTTTCTCCCCATCGAAGGCGTGAAGCTGAGGGTGACCGCCGTGGCCCTGTGTCCCTGAAGAAATCAATTGCACGTGACGTTCTACCAAACTGGCCCGAATTCGGGCGGTGTCCAAGATATTCACACGGCACTCTGAGTCTAAATGAAACTCCATCTCACTCACGTGCCACGCGTTTTTTACGGGAGATTTATTCACGATTCGCCAGCCCATGTTGTTTTGCAGCCCCTGCGGATGGGGGTACTGTGCCCATCCAACGCTGAAGGCTTCACGAATCTCTTTCAAACTTTGCCCCGTTACCTCCACGTTTTCCTGTGCCGACTTAAACTTGTCCAAATCGACCCACGGACTCGGCACATTGAAGACCGGCTGGGAGAGTTCCCATTGGCCCAGATAATTTTGCACCTCCATGCGGATCGGAATTTGGGGCCCCAGATACGTCAACTGCATGGCAAAGGGAAGGGTGGCTGGATCCGCTACAGTCCCACTGGCGTGAGTTCCATTGGTTAAGTTATTAACAGCTTGCTGGGATGGCCCCATATTACCACTGCCCGGAATCACTTGTTGAGATCCACTCAAGTGCGTGGGCGCCGACACAATCTCTGATTCGGAGGGAATGCTGGGGATGTCGAATGAAAATTGGAGACGGCGTGTCGGCGAGGTATAGTCAGAATTAGGATCCCAGGTTGACGAATCAAGTGTGACAGTTCCAGCTGGGCTTACCTCGAATGCGGTTTTTTTTGACAAGCTTCTTAGGTCCTCATGATCTGTCTTCTTAATGATTTCTGCTGCTGGTACACTATCTTCTTTGTGCCAATGTTCAGTTGTCCTTGAAACGAATTTGTGTCGATAATTGTCTGAGTCCCTTGGATGCTGCGAGGAAGCGGGTTGTTGGTCTGTTGAGGAAATTGAATCACGATACTTGATTGAGGATGATGCTGTGGAGCTCAAACTCACGGCTTTGAAAGAAGAATCTAATTTCTTAGGAAACATTTTCCTCAACGCTCCAACGCTGACACCTGTGCCCGTGACTACGCCGCCTCCCAACGCGGTGGATTGCTCTAGGATGCTGCTTTGCAACATCTTTATGCATTGAATTCTCACTACTGCGTCGAGAAAAGTGACTTGGATCCAGGCCTCCCCTACTGGACAATCCGTACAAGACGAACGCCACTCGGTATCCTCTTTACCGTCGAATGCGTTTTCCGGGCGGTAGCTCCCAAAGTACCCAACGGCCGACTCTACTTTCTTCGCGGTTGTGATAGGAAGAGCGCAGGCGGGATCCGAAAAGAGCTGGAGTTCTTTTATTCCCCAACCCAGGCTGGCAGGGGACCGGATTTCAGGAAACCATCTATAGACGCTGGGCCCGACCGCTCGTTTCTCCCACCCCGTCTTTGGGACATTCTTAAAAAAATGCACGGTTTCCCATTTAGAGCCACCCACGGCTTTTTGTAGGTAGAAATCCGGCTGGTGCCCGAGGTCCAATTTTCCACCAAGACCAGCCCACTGAAAGATGCGAATGCAATGGACACTGAAACTTCGTTTTGGATCGCTCGCACTCTCCATGCCAATCCAACCCTCGAAGTCAAGACACTTCTCACACTTACTCCGCCATCCCGAGTCGATGGCATTGTCCCAAACGTTTTTCGCGGGATAATTTGCGTTACTCCCACCATCAATGCTACTGAGTCCAGCTACATCGTCGTTCACAAATAAACCTTTTTCGCATTCCATATCCTCATAGAAAAACAAGTCCTTGATTCCCCATCCGTAAATAGTAGCCGAGCCGGTAGCGATGCGCCATTTAATTGAGGTCTGCACGGGAAGCTGTGTCCATTGTTTTGCCTTCACCTCCACAAATGAGCTATCAAACACCCAGCCCCACACCATCTTTCCATTTGGGTTTGCTGCATCCGCGAGAGTTGGGTCTAAATGATATTCCCAACGCTGCATTTCGATCTCCTCAATAGTGTTTTTGCCAGGGTCCTGCAAAATCCTCACACACTTCACTTTCCAATCAATTTTCTTCAAATTGGACAGTGAATTCCACCCTCCCCAATCGTCTTTCGCTAAGGTACCCATAGAATTTGTACTGCTGATACTAGCTGCATTTTGATTGTAAGCCTCCGAAGCGCTGGAAACGGATACTGACCCCCCAGACACTGCTGCCACTTCGCCCGCTTTTTGAGCACTGGTTGCCCCGATGGTGCCTTGGTTTACTTCCCCCAACTTTTTCCCAACGTTGTAGCTCATGTCATAGCCCAGCCACATATTCCCCTTACCGCAGGCCCTCACAGTTTCGCAGAACGTACCTGTCGCTTCGCAGACAGTCCAACTATCTATGGTGCAGTCAGGCTCCCAGTAGCTCGCAGCGTTTTTGTCGAAACCCTTATAGCCCGGGTGAGCGTATCTACTGGGGGAACTGATGGTGACTCCTTCAGGGGCTTCATCCACGCATTCTTCGTCCGTATACAATTTGATTTCATATATTTTCCACTGCATGGACAGATCGAAGGTGATATTGGACACGGTCACAAATCGATACATCGAATTCAGCGGGGTGGGCCTCTGGACCCAGTAGCCGAAGCCGATTCGCGAAAAAGTTTGGACAATATACCAATTTTGCCCGATAGATTGATCCAAACTGATCACATCCACCACCTTGTCTTGGTCGGGGTCCTGATGCAATCGGATGCATCGGATGTTTGCACCCACGCTTCCACCGCCCTTCTTTATGCCATAGCTCGTGTAACTCATATCAATTCCCACCCAAGCCGAGCGAATCTGGGGCGCCTTCTCTGCGCTCCACCAACTCGTTTCCAAATCCCCATCGTGCGCTAGATTGGGATTGTGCGTGCCCCGATGGTCGCTCGAAATCGCTTTGAAACGAAACCGGTGCACCTTGCCAGCGTCGCTACAATCCGCATCCGTATACCACTCCACTTCCCTCACGCTCCACTGCAAGGTTGGGCTCCCTTCGTTGGAAATACGGGCCATTATGGGAGGTTCCGCAGTGCGCTCATTTGTGGCCATCGACTCCAAATTTTCGAGGTGCGAAATAGGCTGGAATCCAAGCTGACTGGGATCTGATCCATCTCCGAGATCCCCTACCCAAGCTTCTAATCGCAGATAATTCACCGCATTCGCGAGAAGGGAAACAGAGACACAGCGCACACTTTTTCCGCTTCCAAAATCGGCCCCAACCAACTGAGTGCTGCGGAATTCCCGCTCACTATTCAACCTCGAAGAAATAGCCTCTGAACGACATTCGCCGTCCGTGAAGTATTTGATTACCGTATTGGGATTCAGTTTCCAGTCCGTGACTGCCATTTCGGGAGACACCACACGCCAAAACTGGTGATAAATGGCTGGACGGTAGTTCCAATAATCACCCCAAAGAAAACCAAATTTGAAGTTTTGTTTCGTGTACCAGTGCTCATTGATGGAGAGCGAGAAGTCACCCCATCCGTTCCCGAGTCCCTTCCATTCTTGCAGTTCCACGGCCTCAGCGCCGAAAAAGTAGTAGTCTTGGGTCAATTCGGTGACCTTCGTGTGCGTGAGGCTTCCCTGCTGCAGCAATCCTATACAACTCACCACCGTTTCTTGATTGAAGTCGACTCCCAACCAAAATTCCATGTCTTTCTCCCATGTATTTCCCTTAGAATAGGGCCTCGTTTGGCTGCGGTATTGATAGCTTGCGGAGTTCGTTGGATCGACTTTATCGTCGAATGCATAGCGCGGCAAGTTACTCTCGAACAATGGCACACTTGACGCGGGATAATTAGGGTAGGCTAATGGATCGGGCAAAAATCGGTTCCCTATATCACTGGGCTTGATGTCTCCTTCCGCTGGTTTGTCGAACTCATCCAAATAATATCTCGCCAGTAGAGCCGGTTTCGTTCCCGGATTTGTTTTGCTTTCGTACGGCAACAATTGCAACTGATTGGTGCAGGCGCTATCCGAGTAAAACCTCAATCCTCGCAATTCCCAACCGAACTCCTC
>JACKZZ010013860.1_pt1 | contig 11805 bp, 8 predicted proteins | sample 8027871 | NCBI WGS metagenome assembly JACKZZ01 (sample SAMN15724774, study PRJNA655200) | protist metagenome | isolation source: fluorescence activated cell sorting (FACS) single amplified genomes of... | place: USA: West Boothbay Harbor, Gulf of Maine | collected 2000-07-19
TAGAGAAATTAATAGTCAATACAAAAAACAATTAATCTTTTGGAAACACTTTTGTTTTCTTAAAAAAAAAGCCATTTTCTATTTTTGTATTTACTCGCAAAATAGACGTACCATCCAACGGAGGTATCGTCACGTTGGTTTCATTCTGAAGATAAAAACCGCTTTCGTTGTAGATGTACCAATACCCCATCGGCGGCGACTCCGTCTGACGGAAGAAAAAACCAGTAACATTCATCATACTGCTGCTGCTCTCATTGCTACTGCTATTGGTAGTATCTGAACTGTTAGTCAGATTGCTATCACTACTGCTCTCATTGCCACTGCTGTTGTTAGAGTCGCCACGCCAAACCGGCGCCAGGATAGCGTCCGCCGGTACCCTGAACGACACGTTGCCGGTTACATTATCATTATCCCCTTCCACAGCAGAACCATTGACAGATGTCGCTTCGGTGATGTTATAATAATAAATACCCACGGGGTTCAAATCCAAACAATTGGTCGAATTCCACTCACAGGACAAATTTGCCTCTTGCGTGAAACACTCGGTTTCGTTCAGCTGACTACATCTGTCTGGTAGGTGAAAATGTCCGTACTGGCTGCAATTTGTGGTGTTGGCAAAAATATACGCGCTGTGATTGGAACTGTTGGTTATCCCTAACGAATTCGAAGTGTTGGTGCATTGAGGGTCACTATTGCTTGGTACACGCTGCACGGACCTATACTGCCACCTCAAAATTCGCAATACGAAGAAATTCGAACGAATATAAAAAGAAAACAACAAAATTTTAATTATTAAATTAATTAAACTATGATGACATTGTCACAAGACAAAAACAAACTTTAGCAAAGAGAACTATTGGTTTCCAAAACACAATCCAAAACTATTCGTGCAAATCATCAAATTTTATAACGAAAAAAGCGACTAGATGCTCTGCTCAATGTGTTGGAATGATAAAGCATGAAAATTATTAAAAAATGTTCAAAAGATTTCGAAAACAAAAATAACTGAAGGACTAAAAGACAAACGTACAACGATAAATAACCATGTGCCATCTGTGCAAAACTTTCCATAACTGCATGGGCCACGATGGTGTTCGACTTTTCTTGCTTCAATCGCGTCTAAACAATTATTATTAACAAAAATAGCAGATACATTGGTAGTATTTGAACAAACAAAACGATCGACGGATTCAAGGGATGGGCATGACCCTCCCGACCCCTGGTGGCCTGGCTGGTGGAACAACTTTGAGGAACAACCATTTGATTGATGATCAAAGAAAAAATAATTGATCACCTAGCGGCAGAGACAATACACAATAACATTTGGTCAAAACAAATGAACGCAAAAAAAAACTATAAATAAACGAACGAATTCTAACAAACTTGTATGATAATGGCTATCCTTTCAGAATGTACTAACAACGACTCCAAAGAGATTTGCTTCCCAACTGGATTCCGCCGGACGACATTGTGGTGGTTGGATGATGCTGAAAGAGGTGATGTCATGTGACCCGTTGTCGACCGTGCCCCTTGTGACGGCCGAAGCGCTGGTTGAAGATTCTGCATGGGGGTATCGGAACTATCAGAAATTCTGCACACATTGTACACGATGGACAATAATACAACTTGTCTTCTATAAATATCAAATGTACTAAATAATTTTGTTTTGAGATAATCGATGAATCATCAATTATTAATTTTTGGTCTGAATTATAATTTGAAAATAAAATTGAGAATTGACACGGTTATCTTTGCAAGCAATTTCCCATCGACGCGCGCAAACAAATTGGCAAGATAGACCATGCACGAATTCTTCCGCAATATTGTATAAGAATCAAATTAATTTTATTTGAATTATAATTATAAATTGAATTAATGATAAAGAGCAACAATGTGAGTGTTGATCATTGTTTTCGAATACCATATTACAATTTGGATCATTCAATAACCATGTGGTGACAGATGACAACAATCTCCTCAATAATCCATTTTCATTTGGAAAACAAATACCGCTCGTGATTTCGATATGCCTGGCTGCGCTCGTGATCGAGAAAATTCTCGTCTCCAGAGCTATCACCACTCCAACTCGTTCGTGAAGTTAATTTGTTGCTCTTGGTCCCATCACTCCGACGGTGTCGAAAATCCTCTGATGACGACTCGCTGAAATCTTGCCCAGTTTGAAAACTACTTCTCAACGACCGGTCTCGTGAATCGGAACTCAAATCGCTACTGCTACCATCTGGCAATCGACTGTCCAAATCTTCTCGCGATTCCTCTGTATTGCTGAAATCGTGCAACGATGAACGCGAATGTCGCCGTTTCTTTTTTGTCTTGCCTTTCTTTTTTGCTTTACCTTCATGAGGAGCAACATTTTTGTTTTGTACTGTTTGGCCTTTGTAAGTGCCTAAATCTCGCGCGGGCTTCGGGCGAAGAAATCGCTTGCGGCCTTGAGACTGGTCGCCGCGCCCGCATTGTGGAAACGAGACGACAAGAAAAATGGGAAATAGAACGTACCACATGTTTATGTGGCTATAGAAAATGGATAAATATATTTGCAAATTTTACACAAAAAATAAATGAACAAATGCAACAAACGACATTTTTGAGATTTCACACAAATGAAAAAGCGCAAACGATGCGACCAGGAAAATACCACTCAAGAAACATAATTAATTATGTATAAAATTATGATTATAATTATATATACCGAACGCCAGATATTGAGAAACCATGACATGCGACATAAAACACACACACACTGACAATCTCATCATCCCAAAGCAAATATTTGGTCGAATCGCAACAATAAATAAGAAATGTCACAGATATGTGCTTACAAAATAATCCAAAAATAAATTTAGTGAGGCAGGACGTGCGCCCCACGGTCCAAAAGATTCCGAACTTTGCATCGCACATTTTCCGCGCGTAAATCTGCCTTATGTTCGTGTCTTTCATGATATAATTGCATTAATTTGTCGAAACAACTTTGTGGCACATGTTGATTAGCGCCACGGTAATGTCGAATCATATCCCTGACTCGCCGGATTTTTGAAGTCATTTCGACGGCTTGATCATCGACTCGCAACAACGAACGGTCGCCCCAGTACTTTGTGCCGTCTTTTCTCAAATCGAGGAAAGGTCGCGCTTCATCATCACATGCAATAATAGCATTCATTAACTTCTTCTTCACCACTACGTGGGGCTGTAGAAGACGCACCCATGCCAAGATGTCGTGCCTGGTAGAAAGAACCCAACGAGTACCTCGACGATTACCATTGCTGCACAATAATCCCGCCGGTAAATCATTCTTCTGAACAAAAATTTGAAATTGATTTTCATGTGATTGAGAACGAAGATTTACATGGAACAATAAATGTCCGTCAGGATGCACACGCATGCATCCATGCCTATCGAGAAAACTGGCGCACGACTCTACTGAAGAAATATTTCCACAAGACTCACGCGCTTTGGCGGACGCCAATATCTTTCGCATGTGAGAAATCGACGGGCGCTGCTCACGACAAGAGAGAACAACGTTCAGGCGCTCCGCCTTCGATGATGGAAACTTGGATAGCACCTCAGCCATTCGTACGGTTTGATGCAAAGGCAAAATCAAAGAGCACTGAGGCTCTTGTCCACCTCTATAGCCAGAAGATGAATAAATCGTCCCGCCAAACACGCGCTGGAATTGAACCAAACGCTCCCCCCGGTAATACACTTGATTCAAACGCACATCAACTTTTCCATGATTCCAGCAACCCATGCAACCGCATTCACCAAAAAACGTTGCCAAACTTTGTAGCACCCGCTCAGGTACCTCTTCTGGCCCATCAATCAACGGCTCCGAATCAAGACGGAGCGGTAGGGCGATTCGTTTTTCATCAACTATCATGAACCTGGGATGCTCCATGCGCAAACGACCCAACAAATCCTTGTAACGCTGTCGCCGCCGCTCAGCCCAAAATAATCGACTTCCAAACACGGCAGGCTCCGGATCATATCGGAGACTCTTGGATGCCTGTGTGGCACAAGAGCGAACTGAGCAGAACTCTCGCGTCGAAAAACAAACGCGCTGTAACAAAGACAGTCTCGACTTGGTCGTCGACATCATGGCTTTGAAAAGATTGTAAACCCACTGGGTATTACAAATGAAAATATGCAAAAAAAAAATCAATTACGACTCAGAAAAATATATAATAAAATAAATTAATTTTATCAATGTAGCTTTGACAAAGACAATAAGTCATGATATTCTCATAAATTGGAAGTAATTTTTCAAGTGGTGAGGACATGTCCTCAGGGGGGATCCTTCGAAATCTGAAATGTTTGGACGGGCAAATGTCCTCACTTCACCCCCATGAGGATCCATGGAATGAAACAATCCCGGGACAAAAATAATAATGTACAATCAGCCATTTTTGCTTGCGTTTCTGTTGGTTTGTACTCAAAACGTGCTTCCAAGTTGGCAAATCTGGCGATTCCAATAACGAATACGTTTTCCATTTTTGATGACATTTAATTTGCTATTAAACGATTTTCAATTTATGCTGTTTGCTTCAATGGTTTTGATGATTTTGGTGGGAATAAAATATGCGAACCTCAATTTTGGGGTTAAAGGGAAGGGGGATCGAAAAAAGATCCCTCGAGGACATGTCCTCACCACTTGGAAAAACAAAATCATTAATTAATAATAATTAATTATATCATTATATCTTAATGAACAGATGGAGGCACTGTCACAAATTGACGACATGCATTTGTGCAAAATCGAAAAACTATAAAATATGCAAAAATTAACAAAACCTCAACCGATGTGCGCGCGCCAACAAAACTCAAACGCAAGCAAAACATCCATAGCAACATGAAGACATTGGCAAATGCACAATACAGATGACCGAAAATATACTGGCCCAATTTCGCTCAATTGCGTAATTATGTATATCAGAATGACAGAAAATAAATAAATTAATAAATAATTAAGATTACTTATTTTAGAACGCAAGATTGCTTGGGCACGACATGTGCACCGCGGTCGAGAAGATTGCGTATTTTCAACCGTATATTGTTTGCAAAGACCTCTGCCTTGTGATCGTGTCTTTCCCGAAGCAAAACTTGTATTTGCTCTTCGAACGACGGAGGAACGGAACGGTTTTGTGCCTTTCTTTTATAAACGGACGCTTTTAGACTACGCAAACGGCGCCCCAACGCAACAGCTTTCAAATCTACTCTGGCAGTTTTACGGTCGATCCAATAGGCTGAATTTTTATTTCGCATTTCAAACAATGCCTTTTCATCATCATGGCATAATAATATGGCATCAACCAATTTCTTTTTGTTGACAAGATACGGTTGCACCAAACGTAATAAACTCAATCCAATGGATTTGGTAAACGTAAAATAGGTACATCCATTTGCCGCTCGCAAGATGGTTCCGACACATTTATGTAATTGAAGAAATTCTTGTGTGAGCTGTTCGTTCGTGCTTGGTGGAATATAAATGCGAACGTGCACATAACCATATTTGTGTATATGAACCTGTCCACGGTGATCAAAAAATCCAGCAAAAGATTGAACAGAACGGAAAGCGCCGCATGTTTCGCGAGCTCTGGCTGCTTCAACGAGCGGCCACATTTCACGAATTTGCTGACGGCCTCTGTGCCACGACACTACTAGCTGTAACTGCTGTGACTTTGATGACGGAAATTTTGACAACACATCGGCCAAGCGAACAGCTTCCTTTCCTCTAAATTCCAACGACGTACGAGCCAATATACCACCATTCTGACTCGATCTACACCGTAAGATGCCACCAAAAATCTGCTGAAATTGTAGTAACCGCTCGCCATTGGTGTATATCTGAGCCAATGCGATGGTAATTGAATTACGACTAGATTCAAAAGATATGTAACCAAACTCACCAAAAAAAGATGCCATATTTTGGAGCATTTGATCAGATACGCCCTCCGCGTCGGAATCAATCAACGGAGGCCGAATGGACCGATGGGGCAAGTCAATCTGCACTCCATTGGTAATGAGATGTCGTGGGTGCTGCAAACGCAACCGACTTAATAACTCCTTGTACCGTTCTTGCCGCCTCTCTGCCCAAAATAAGCTACTGCCAAAAACGGCTGGCCCCGGGTCATAACGAAATGCTTTCGAACCAACATCCTTTTGGGATGAATTCACAGTGCAAAACGCCCGCACCGGAATGTACGCCCGGGACGAAAGCGGTGCTCTTGCCCTTGAAGCCAAAAACAACCACATAACACTGCGATTGCAATCCGAAAAATAAAAAAATGCAAGAAACGTTGAGACCAAAAGATAATATAATTATATCATTATATGAACTATTCCAATAATTGAACAAATGAACTCTAAATCAAAATACAAGACAATTCACAATTGTGATACCATACAAATCAAATTGTGGACGTCTTTGACCATATCCGCCATGATTTCATGAATTCAGGAATCGATTTCAAAAACAATACAATCAATATCAAATCACACATGTTTGACAGAAAACAACATTACAAACACATCGTCGTCATGAAATTGCATGTATCAAACTCGAATTTCAATAAATAATGTCCCACCAAAAAACAAAATTAATCCATGGTGACCGCGGCACAAACCCGAGAACCCCACGGATGCACAACCGAAATGCGCACACCACAAATTAAAATTGAACAAACAAATGACAGAAAATCAACAATGATACCGTTGCCCCCCCCCACCAAAATCAACCCACAAAAGACACAAGCCGGTGAAAACCATCGACCGAAAGAATTTCAAAACCGCTCACAAAATTTTGTGATTAACAATCTCGTACCCCAAAACGTACGCAACTATCACTAACCCAACAAAACATTTGAAAAAGAGCAAAACAACAAAACGACACACAAAATGGACGCCGGCTCAACTCATACTATTGGTAGGAATTATGATTTCAAATTTACTTTGGTAAGATATTTACTTTGGCAATATACATGCCCCGCCATCGAGAAGATGACGAATCTTTTTGCGTACATTTTGCGCAAACACATCTGCTTTTTGCTCGTGCCTGTCCTGTAACAACACTTGAACTTCATCAAAATATCGCTGCGGAGGAATTTGATTTCTATTCCGCCAATCTTGAATTGTACACTTTACTTTCTTGAGACGTCGCGTCGATTTGTGTAAGTCAGAACCAATTGTGACCAAAGATCGATCATACCAATAGGATGAATGCGTAGGATTTCGCATAGATAAAAAAGATGCTTGTTGTTGGTCATGCCGTTGCAATATGTCATTTAGCAAACTCTTTTTGGTGATCACGTGGGGTTGCAAAAATCTGCACAAAATCAATATGTCCTCCATTGAAGATACCTGCCAAAATGTACCAATGGTCGGTCGAAACGAGAAACATCCGAATGGTAACCGATGGTTTTGTAGAAAAACTTTTACTTCCCTTTGACATGATTCGGAACGGAGAAACACACGGAACTGCAGCTTGCCATATGGATGGACAGACACACTTCCTCGGCGATCAAAAAAACTTGCAAACGATTCTGCACACGAAAACGAACCACATGATTCCCGACTGCGGGCCGACTTAATCAAGCTGCGGATATGCGACACAGATTCGCGTTTCTCGAGGAAAGGAAGAATCGCGTTCAGCTGCTCCGATTTTGAGGACGAAAACTTGGATAATGTTTTAATCATTGTTTTGGCACGAGCCAAACCAAACTGCAACCTGCATCGTGGCGCGCATCCACCTTGTTGACCCCCTGAATTACGGACAAGACCACCAAACACCTGTTGGAATTGTAACAATCGCTCACAACGGTCGTACTTTTGACTCAAACGGATCACAATATAATTAGTGGTCTCGCACGAAATGGTGCCACACTCACCGAAATAAGTTGCTAAACTTTGCAAAACGTGGTCTGGCACGCCTCCCTCACTCTCAATCAAAGGGGTACACTCAAGACGATGCGGCAAACTGATCCGCTGCCCGTTTGCTACCATATATCCAGGGTGTTTCATCCTAACCCGCCGTAATAAATCCATATATTTGTCTTTTCGCCTCTCCGCCCAAAACAGCCGGCTTCCAAAAACGGTAGGCCCCGGATCATAACGCCATCCTTTGGATGCAACAACATCTTGTTTGCAAGAACCAACCGAACAAAACGACCGTGGCGTACCAAGCGTCCGCAACAAACAAGGTACTCTCACCCCTGAAACCGAAAATGGCAACATGACGCCAATCCAAAAAAGAAAAAAAAAACAGGCTTCCAAGAAACTGTGCACAAAGAACTGAAAACTAAAAATACTGAAAATATGTTCACAAACACATTAAAAATTGAAAAATATATTTAAATTAAGGTGAATGTGCGTGTTTGGGAAAAATCGACATGGCGAAATAAAAAAAACAACCGCCAAACAATCACATGATCTTGTATGGGGAATCGTTTGAAAACATTTGTTTTTGCAAAAAACATGTTTTTCAAATGAAATAATAATTGTTAAAGTGAAACAATTAATGAATTATCCAAACAATATTCTTGGAAACGACATTGGATCAATGAAAAATGATCAGGAATCAAATGAACACACTACACACACTATCTTGACGATTCAAAATTCTGTGTCGCACTTCGTTTTTTTGAAAGCAACACACATCACAAACGCGTCTGTATATTATTCAACTATCAAAATAATAGATATTGTGGTATTCTTGGGGAAAAATGGACAACAAGATCCCGGAAAATCCAACAACCGCCGCGCACCAAGTACGCATATCACCAATTAAACGTGGACAATGAGCGCCAAAAAAAAAAAACGATGGCCGCAGACAAACGATGGCGACACAACAACGAAAAAACAAATGGCGATGACGCACTCGTTGTAAACGCAAATGTTAATAAAAGACTTATATGCGATGAGGATATTATGATTCGTTGTAAAACAATACAAATAATTAATGAATTCTATCGACTGACCAATAATTGACAAATCAAAATTGACGATCAAAACAAACAAAAAATTACATATGATTCCACCGTTCCAATTGTGATAACAATGAATGGATTGGAAATCAATTGATGACTGTGAATGTAATGACCCCATATGAACTGAAAAAACAATTTTCCAATTGACTATAAAGAGAATGAAAACGATGTTGTTTCATACATCAAGAGGAAAATACTAAAAATAAAACGAACGATGAATTCCTCAGAAACCCACCGTTCTTGAACAAAAATTGAAAAAACAAAAAACAATATTAGCATTGCGGACGGGGCAACTCGTTGAAAAACGAAATTCTACCTGAAAAATAATGAATTCCGGAAAACTGACAAACCGTTTATGGTACCACAAAAATAATGACGGGCGCTGAAAATTGTGATGTGTGAATACAATGACATCAGAAAATAACAAAACCTTTGGTTGTGTTCCTCATGGCGGTACGTACACATCAGATTTGCAAATCTGAATAAATTGAGAAAATCAAGAATATTAAATGATCATTTTGAAAAAATATGGACTGAGTTTAGAAAATACAACACGCACGCCGCGTGATGTTTACTGACAAGATAACAAAACCATATCAAATTACCAGGATTATTGGGAATATTGGTTTGGATAAAACTTTTGACATGACCATTTTGTGCACATGCATACCGTGCAAAAAAACATCCGGGCTTAATTCAAAACAACTACGTGACTATGATTTTCAAATTCGGAATATCGATGTTCAAATGAAACTGTATTAATATATTTCGCTGTGCATAATGGCGGATTGAAATATCACATTCTAAAAAACATCCAAAATGCATTTCAAAACATCAAATTATTAATTCAAGAATATGATTGATTACGTATGGCATGTGCATGACAAAATTTGTATTTACAAACCAGGAGAATTGGCGCGCGATGCGCCCACGTCAAAAACAAGACGCCGTGGAAAAAATCAAAAACAAACAATCAACCTGTAAACATAAGATTGATCGAAACCAAATTCGGTTCAAAAATATTTTTGTAACAAATTATTAATCACTCACTCCATCATTTATGCAATAAATGTTCACTTTTGCTGGAGATGTTTTGGTGTACTTCATGGTGTATATATTCAGATATGCTGACATCGATTTCCGACAGGCTGTTATGAAAACTTGGACTTGAATGGCAAATTACAGGAATATCATATATGCATGATTAATTAACCAAATAATTAATTAATATATTAATGATATGTATTTATGATAGAACAAATTCTCGAAGAAATGGACGTTTACTGAATTCATTAAGATTATTTTAATATTTATTGAGTTTTGTTTTTCGTCGTATATGAATGCTTGTCTGTGATCATTGGGGCGACCTTCGGAGGTGCCGCGGGGAACAACTTGTAAACCTAAATTGCCAAACAAAACATTGTCATATAAGAAAATTGCCGTATTGAACATTGATACGTTAGTATTTCGAGAGAAGATTGTCAAATATGACATCATAACATGAATCCATAACGTTGAAGGATGTTTGACCTGAACAGAAAATGACATAACACACACGTTACTGTCCAACACGCATGTCGAGAATGACAAACACTGAACTTTTGTTTCAATTGGGTACGCCCCGATAGTATTTACATTGATGCATTCCCCTCGCTCACATACATGCTTTACAGTGTTACACACGATTATTCATAGAACACAATGCGTATTGCTCCATGTGCTTGTTAATATATTTTTTTGAGTTTGAAACGCATACCTCCAAAGAACTTGTGACAATGCCGGCAAAACCTGCAATGGCGTCATGACTTTGCCAGACCTTCGGATCGATCAACAAACCACACCAAAAATAATAAACAATACAAAACAATTATTTTATTGTTTCAAAAATCATACTATCATAAAACAACAAAAACGATTCTTGCGAACTGCAACGTTGACAATTCAAAATAATTTTGATTCAATTAATTAATTAATGAAAGAAGTTTGTAACGAAAAATACCTGAGACACATGCAAACCCTGCAAGATTTGGAAAATATACTGGATGACGTCCCGTTTCTGGCAGAAAACCTGTGTGAATAATGCAAACAAAACAAATCAAAATCACACGTTACTTTGAGAAACACAAACGTGAATCAAAACGTTGCTTTGAGATGTGAAAACATGACCAGAATACGTATCTTACTGTTGAGGATTTAGGGAAAATATGTAAGACGGGAAAAAATGTTTTTCGCAAAATATGCAAGATTCTTTCGTATTTTCCGGATTATTTTTTATTATTTTAATTTGTTTTTTGAACCAAATTTCACTTGATATCAAAATCAAATCATTGGCGTTCATGACAGCATCCGACATAACATAAAAATCTGGAAACAATGTGTTCATACGAGGTCCGATTTGGCGTCAATCTGATCTTGCAATTTGACTACATCGGGGCTTGACTTGAGGGTGTTCAATTCCTGCCTGTACAAAAATGACATTTAAATTTGTAACAAAAGATGAGAATGCGTAGGGAAATATCACTACTGCAGCTGCGGCTATCGCATTTCGAAAAGTTTTCTTCAACAGAGAGACTCAACGGTTTTCGCCCTTTCTGAATTCTTGATTGGACTGATCTAGTAAACGACGCTTCCAGCGAACGAAATGTGAACCTTCACAACTGTGAATGCATTGGATGTATTAAATTACATGCAATTACAATTACAACATAATTTGCAATATGAAAAATGTTGATTTGCGCAAATTTTCGGATTACTGAACTTTGACAATGGTGTTTTAAGCTTTGGTCCAACTGAATGAATATCATCAATGATA
>JACKZZ010015179.1_pt1 | contig 11805 bp, 5 predicted proteins | sample 8027871 | NCBI WGS metagenome assembly JACKZZ01 (sample SAMN15724774, study PRJNA655200) | protist metagenome | isolation source: fluorescence activated cell sorting (FACS) single amplified genomes of... | place: USA: West Boothbay Harbor, Gulf of Maine | collected 2000-07-19
ACGATCAAACTCAATACCGATCATTATTTCATTGAGCAGTACCACAGACAACGAGCCCCTTTAAAACATTTATACCGCTGTGTACTTTTAAGACCAATCAATTGGAATCTTGACCAGAACTTGGGGAGGATCTGCAATAGGAGGAGATATTGTTCTTGAACTGACACCTTCTTTTTTTCTTTAATTTTAATTACTATAAAAAATAACAGCCAATTTTTCTTGTTTTAATTTATAGATAAACTGAATTAGTTTTTTTTTATTTCTCAACACATGTTTACACCCAGTTTGATCCACCACTTGGCTTATAAACTTGAACTTTTCTAGCCAACTTGCGAAGTATTAGTGCAAATGCATCTTCTTTTTTTGATTTCGGTTGTTGGTAAGTAAAGTGAATCCATGACTTGCGAAGTTCTTTCAGCATTTTGACAATTCTTTGTTTTGGGATTGAAAGTAAAATGCTCTTCAGATTAGAAATGTCAGATTCCATCACTTTCACAGTAAACTTACGATAATCAATAAATTCTTCGAACGGGAGTTCAATATTGTCTGCAATAATTACAGGGATACACCCAAGAGCAACAGAATCAAAAAAACGACGTGACCATGGGGCAAAGCCTCTTGGGCATAAACAAAAAAGTGACGATTTTACTTCTTCTAAATAATTCTTAGAAGGTCCTTCATATATTTTCATCATCGGGTCACTTTTATATGTCCGCAGCAAATATTGCCGAACACCGTTACTGTAATGGGGACTAAATCCACCTTTTATCTTAAGCGCGTAGTGGCCAACATCATGATACCAATTAACAGTTCCTCGGAAATGAGCAAAAATTGATTTGTTCTTTAAATTTATAGACTTGTCCCCTTTACCCTCATTCCACAGCCGCGAATCCTTCATCAAGGGAGGGATAACAATATCTTTGTATGTACTGAAACATCCCATGTTTAAATCGCCTAAGTGGCTCAAGAAGATAGAATTCCGCAATTCTTTAAAATATATGTGATCAGTATTGTCTAACCACGACAGGCAACCTCCAAAGTCATGGACAAAGGGCCATATATGATCGCGTCCTTGTGTTCGTTTCCAATAGGGCATTTCATTTATTATATATCTCAAAACCTCTTCAATGAGAAATCTATACTTTGGAAATTGGCTAAAGGACCGATAAACCAAACACGTCGCATATACAGGTATAAAAAAAAAATCGGCTTGTTCAGGGTCCCAAGTCCGCACCCCATGCACGTTGTCTAAAAGTTGTTTGTGAACATAAATTTCGGAAGAGAAAACCCCATTATTGCACCAAGGATTTCGCTTACGAATGAGTACATTAGCCCACAAAGGAAGTTCATAAACGTATATTTTAAAATTAAAACGCTCATCTAGAGAGCTTGTAGTCCCAAAAGAAGTATCATGTAAGTATAACTTTGAAAGCTGATTTTTATCCACGGATATAGGTTTTGTACGACCGAAAAGTTTAAAATTCTGAGAGTTATCATTAAATGTTCGAGGATTTTCCACCATAGAAACAAAACTTAGCTTGGATCGCTCCCATATTCCATGGCGAGCACTACCCAGAAAGTAATTGTGAACCAAAATAAAAAATACCAGAATTATTAAAGTCATTGACACATACTTATAGTGACAGTTCATTTCCAATGAGGCACAGTATATACCTGTTTCGGAGTGCGTGCAAGCTCTACCGTTTCACCGCGCTAAATCTACTTCCCGGAATGTACCAAGAATTTTACCGCGATGGGTTTCAGTTCTATTGCATCACACCGCAGAATCTCTCTGGCATTTGCAAACAATATTAGATAAATACTAAGTGGAGGAGGAAAACAAATATTTACTTTTTCACAATTGTATCGCATCGCGCATCGCAGGTCGCAGGACCTCTCTCTAACCTTTTTGCAAGCTTCCAGTCATCAAGATTCAAAATGATGCTACTGCTATACTATTGAATAGAGAATTCATCATATTATAGTGTGTGAGGAGGCCGCAGCAGAATAGTAACTTTTTACCAGGAGGTTGCTAAAATAAGGCCCTTAAAAAAGCAACTGCTTTTTTTATCTAACGCTGTGTGTGTGATACTAATGATTTACAACACACAACATGGAATATATTTTCTCGACTTTTTTTTGTAATTAAAGTTTATTTCCTGTCTAAAATTACGGCAGGTCTGGGTAAACAAAAGAAATCGAAAGAACTGATTTTTTATAGAGAGACGAAACGAGCCATGATTTTTATTAATTATATCCTAATTGGCACTAACACAATATGTATACATAATAGTATGAAAATATGATTCCCATCTTCTCATATGAATTATTGCTTCTTTTTTCTCCTTATAGTGTAATTTATTTTCATAGGAAGAAACTATTTTATGTACTAATTTGTATAGATAGATACTGTGATGGGGAGAGATTGTTAATCATAATTGAGAGTTAAGTACTTACGAAGTTAAATAAATTTGTAATAGATAGAGTTAATATAGTATCAAATTGCGGAAGACCTTAAAACGACCCACCCCTTTATTAATGGTTTCAATTATACCCATTAACAGCAATTCCAATCGAATTTCATGTAGCTTATTGAAAAAACAAATTATATAGTATCTAAGTCAAAAAAGAAAAGAAAAAAGAAGGTAAAACCGTTCAAGAACCCAAACTCCTCCTTGTTCCAGAATAAAACTTCTGGTATTCATCATTCAAACTATCATAAAATTGTTTGAGACAGTGACTATTGTTTTTTAGATGTCCGCCATGTAGCTTATTGATACTCTATAATTACCTTCCCCCTCTCTAAATTAAAAATGTGTACATACAATACCTGAACATATTATAATTCTTTTCCTGACTGAATAAAACGCTGCACCATCGTCTTCCCACCGTGTTTTTTTAGTATTATAATCGACTGTGCACAACGTATACGAACTCAAGCCCTTCCCTCTAGGAGGTCGATCTCACAGCTAACCGGGCGTCTGATGTAACAGAGACATAACATTAGATAAAATACAACAATAAAAAGATAGCAAGGGGAACTGAGATGAACATTTTAAAACGAAAAAATAATTATTTAACGGTACTCAAAAAAGCGAAGGAGGACAGCGAGCGCAGCCGTGGTGGGACAAGATAGTTCAAAAGTACACACCTAAAATACTTCAATTGTTAACCTAACTTTACACATGTAGATTCGCATATCAAACATTCTTCCCAGTTGGTGTCTGCCAACAACTCTTACCTGTGTGAACATGCAGCCGTTCTGAATGTTTTATTGGATCGGCTGGACATTAGGTGAAAACTTTAAAATCCTTCCTAGTGGGGCCATCTTCGGTACTCGTATATTATTCGCACGAGATCAGAGACCAAGTTCAGATAATTTACTGGGTATGACTATATGCGAACTACTTCCTTCTCTCAACGTTCAGACATAATTCATACTCACACTCTGTTTTAATACATTGTTTTTGTAAGACTTAGATCCGAAGAGAGTTGAAACGGGGTGTGCTTGGTCGCTATAGTAGTTGCCAACATCTGACACTGCTCATACATCACCCTCTAATATTTTCCGCGCATCAGAACGAGCCCTTGTTCGCACGTTTGTCGTTGTATCGTCCCCAAAAGCATCCAACGAAGTTTTTTCTTTCAGCTTCAACCGCAAGCATTCTACTTCGTTCCTTAACTGAGAGTATGAGGGACCCCTCTTATTGCCCTTCTTTTCCGTAGTAGGGTTACGAGAATCACTTGTGTCGACAACATTTCCATATGGAACATGTTCACTTGAAAAAAAATGTGACGCGTAATCGTCCTTCCCATTGTCTTTTTTTAAAATATCATCGCTTATTTGTTGCCTGATTTTAACGGTTGCGCTACTTCTACGACCTGACCAGTCAGGCACTCCCGAAAAGGCACTTTTCTGATAGGTACCAGCAATCATTTCTGAAGAAGAATCTGCTGACGATTTTACTTGGGATTGAGATCTGAAAACATCGACAATATCCCTCTTTTTGTTCATGGCGTTTTGCGTTTTCCGCGAAAACTTGCCTAGTGTTTTTATGTGAAGATCCCGTCTGTGTTTTCCTTTCTGGAAATAGTCCCTTCCAGTACCGATAAGCCCTCTAACCGTGCCAGCGGAGTTGAGCAACTGAAGCTGCCGATGTTTCTGTGACATTAAAGATGTTGAACCAACAGCCTTTGCATTAAGATCGTTTTTCTGAAGTCTTCTATAATATTTTGGCAGAGATGGAGGTACACCCCTTGCGATTCTCATAGCAACAACATCTCCAAGAGATAAATCTTCGTTTGAAGTTGCTACAAGTTCCTCTGGAGAAAAATATTCTAACATTCTACCCTCTGCTATAAATCCCTCACGCTGATTCCGCCCACGACGCCAGCCTTTCCCTGCTTTCCGGGTGGGCATATTTACATCTCCAGCATTTTGAAGTTTGATTTTTTGATCAGTGCTTTTTGATTCGTTACTCCCATGGTCGCCAAATTTTATTAAGTCAGTTACATTTGTATAATTTCTTGTTTGGATTTTTGCATTTTGAGTTCGTGAATTGCCGTTAGCGGTAAAAACTTGTTTCCAAGCACGTTCTTTTGCGCGACCTGCTAGATTTACCCCAGAACTGATTTTGTTCCAGCCCATACCCTCAACTCTAAATGTGTTGGTGCGCTCATCATTAGACTTGTGTTTAAAAATGTAGTCTGTGTGATGCATTTTTGAAGTGCCCGTCTTAATTAATTTCATTTTATGGGGGACGGTATCTTGCATATCCAAAACTAAATCCCATAGTTGTGCAACAGACAGATTTTTTAAATCTTTTCTTAAAAACTTTTCAGTTCTAGTAAAATGACGTCTTCTATTTTGTTTGTATTTCTCTTGTTGCGAGATAAATGCGTTTCCGGATGTAGACAAAATACCTTTGCTACAACCACCTGTCTTTTTTTCGGGGGTATCTTCTATTTGCCGTAAAAGTGTGAAATGTGTTCCAGATTTTGATTCGTTACGGGTGCAGTTGACATATGTCACACTTAACATTCGGCTCCATGCAACTGTAACTGATTTTATGGTGCAATAGCTTCCCTGGTTCCATGGGATTGCAAGCGGAACTGTGCTTTCATTTAACATTTTGTCGTTTTTGCAATGAGCTTTTTTCTTGTTATTTTTGTTAAAACTGCAGATCCCCCAAATGTACAGTTTTTCTGAACTCTTTGACAAAACTACTGTGTGCCGCCATCCCGCACCCACTTGAGAGATGCTTTCTTTTTCGAGCGATATCACCATAGTGGGGAGATTAATATTATGTTTATGCCCATGACCAAGTTGCCCGTTGCAGTTCCAGCCCCAAGTATAAACGCGCCCTTTGGATGATGCCGCGACGCAATGGCGGGCTCCGCAAGACAAACTCTCAAATTTTTCGTAATCTGGGCTATCTTCTTTCAGGTGACGAATCAGGCAGGGTACAAAACGATCTTTAAAATTCCCATGGCCCAATTGCCCCCACTTTCCAATTCCCCAACTATAAATATCACCTTTGTGTGCCAGAACCAATGTACTAAATAATCCACAAGAAATATGCCGTATCCTAAAGCGTTTCAGTGACTTTAAGCTTTGAGGTAAGTTTTTGTCACCTGCATTTGGACAACACACACCTAGGCCAAGTTGTTCCCCTTTACCCCACACATAAACATTACCTGATAGTGTAAGAGTGACAGTATGTTGCGCACCGCATGATACCTCTCCAATCCGTGTTCTTAATGAGTGTACACGTGTTGGTGAAGCGACGCTATTAGAAGCAACACCAAGCCCAAGTTGCCCCCTACGATTAGATCCCCACGAAAATACAACCCCTTCTCGAGACAAAACGACGCTGTGATCATCCCCACAAGCCATTTGTTTAATTGCCACCTGAGTTGATAATACTCTCAGAGGTGACAATTTTTGACCTTGCCAAGCAGACCGGTCAGTTGTGTTCAAAAATGATGCGACTTTACGAGCAGCATATTCGTTTTTGTATTGATTATGACCTAGCTGACCTCTATCACCCCATCCCCAGGAGTACATATCCCCAACAGTATCTAGACATAATGTATGACTGTTTCCAACACATATTTGCATGGGGCGCCTGTTGGCAGAAAGCAAACTAGATAAAAATAAGTGGTAGTTTTTTATCCACCCACTTGGATAAGCTTCTGAGCTATCTGTGTGCGTGTCGATATTTACACAATAGCATGGTAATGGCGAACGCTGCGTTAACTCAAGATTTTCATACTCGTTGAGAGTGATGTTCTGGTATTATAAAAGATCCAAGGCTTCACGCTCGCGCAATACCTGAAGCCTCCATAATTCATCTGCAACTTCATAAATAGTTTTCATTTTTCGAATTCTAAATCGAGTAATCATGCCTCTTACAACACGCTGAATTAGCCTGGAGGCGGAGAGAATCTTCATAAATCTTCGACGAAGACGGGTAGTCTGGAAAAACCTGTTTATGCATGAAACGCACTCGACAATTTGGCGGTATTTGCGTTTTATTAAGCATGTTTTCCATGCCCCCTGTAGTTTTACGATAGCAATTATTTTCGCACGATCATCTCGTTTTACAGCTAGATATTCTACAATGTCTTCACGAGATTGTCTTAGCCTCATACCTCTCCACAGCGCTTGTACAAATAACGCAGCTCTTACTTTTCTCCAATGGAGGCTCATACTTTTCAAATATTTCCTTACTGAAAATTGAATGATTTTGACAGCTTGAAGCATCCGTAAAACGTGCCGTCGCACTATAAACCCCCTTGATAGACCATGCAGAACTCTTAAACCGCGCCGGATTCGTAAAAAGCGTAGTCTGCCAAAACAGCGCCGAATGTACGCCTGGAGTTTTAACACAGACTTTTTCTGTTTTACCCACAATCTCCGAGACAAAATTGTTTTCATCCATTTTTGAATCTCCAAAATAGCGTGTTTTCGCTTCATCCACTTCTTGCGGTAATGTATACCTCTAAATGCTGCCTGGATCTTGCCTGTGCATGAATAAACTTTCTCCAATTTGTACGATATGTAATGCATCCTATATGATGCCTGTATTTTCACAGCTGCGTCTTCAATTTTCCGCAAGCGAATCTCTCGCAAAGTTTCCAAAGCTTGGGACAATTCTTTCCTCATAAACAATTTAGTATTCCCAAATTGAATATAGTATGGTTTTCTTTTTATATCGAAAATACTTTTGTTTTCAGAATATTCTTTGCCCCAGCGCCAATAAATGTCCATGACTTTCAAGCTTAAAGCTCGATAGTCTGCACCAGCTGGTTGTATCAGTTGAAATTCTCTCTGCGCCTTGGGTGCAGGGATAACAATAACAAAATGCTCAAAGAAATCACGATACCTTTTCTGATATGAATACCCATCATGTCGAATGCGCACACTATCAAGTACGCCTAGATATTGCAATTGGTTGTAAACTTTGGCTGTATCGAAGAAAAACGGGCGTTTGTATTCGTTGCTTTTGATACATCGGACAAACCTAGGGATGGTTTCCTCGATCAAGCCAATAAGCTTTGTGATGTTTTCTTCGAAACGTAACGACAACATAACGTTTGCCCCAGAGAGAGTTGATCTAGTGGCTGCAGTCGACTTTGAGATATCTTTCTCAAAAATTTCTTTAACAACTGAAAGATTACTCATTTCTGACAAAATAATTTGTATTTGTGGTTTCAAAAAGTCTTTGTTTTTTGTGCTGAACCCTTCTATTGAGTATGTCACATCGTTCGCACTGTGGTTTATAATAAAACAGCCCCTTTTTCGAATGTGTGCTAGCGAAAATAAACTTGCAGGGTTTATTCCGGATTTTGATGGTTTCAATTTTGCAAATTTCTGTGCCATTTTTTCCAAAATAGTCTCATCAGACATTTTCCCAAAAAGGCATGCGTCACATAGTTGGTGAAAAATTCCACTTGGCTTTTTTGCAATCAAATCTATTACAGTTTGATTGTCCGTAAAGGACACCGAGCTGTAATCTATACCTTCCTGTTTGAATTTTACTTCTTCTAATCGGAACACATGCTTGATAAAAAGGTTGTGCAACCTTTCGTTTGCATAATTAATCAAAAGTTGTTCAAAACCATTTCCTTCTGTAAAAACTTCAAAACCAAAAATATCCAACAACCCAAGAAAGACAAACTTAGGGTTTGTATCAAAATCATTCGCTGTGCGTAATTCTGAAGTGACGGTTTTCTTGATTCCTGCATTTATAGCTTTGACGATGTACGAGAATAAACGAGCATAAAGGGCCTTGGCTAAAGAGGAGACAGCTCCCGAAGCTTCTCGCTTATCAATCTTAGAAATCAAGACTTGCCCTCCAGCTTTTGTCTGTTTGGTTGTTACAGATTCCATAATGATTTTCTCATCAATTCCAAGCAGTTCACTTACGGCTTCTAGATTTTTCTTCTTGGATGAGATAACTCCACTGACGGACATTCCTGATAAGCTGTGCGAATCATCTGCTTCCACAAACTCTAGATTTCCCAAATGCAGAACAATAGATACAATTTTATATATTTGCATTATTCTGTTCTCGTCCAAGCCTATAACACTAAGAGCTTCATTCACGGCATAAAAATCAGCCTCGTCGGAAGAGTTTGCTCCGCCCATGCAGGAATTCGTAATTTCATGGCTTCCACTTTTAGATAGAAAATCAAAACTTTCTGGAGAATCTAAAAATAGACTTTTTCTAAGATCACCTTTTACGCCGCGACATAACTGGTAAAAGAAATGATATGATCTTTCACCTTGGAGTTGGTCAGAAACACGACTTTTTTCTAGTAGAAAATGCTTAATAGAACCCCCAATTATACGGCCAGCTCTGTCGAAGAATATCCTCATATATTTTCCGAAGCGACTAGAATTATTGTTTCGTAAAGTTTTTGCATTTCCGAAACTTTCCAAAATTGGGTTAGATTGGAGTAATTGCTTTTCTATTAACGGGACTTCTAAAGAGTTATTCATTGCATTTGCAGAATCACGATTTGATGCGGAACGTCTTCTGGACGAAGCTATGTCCGTTGGAGCAGATTGTCCAGTAGAGTTTATAGAGCTCAAATTAGCAACGTATTGCATAATTTGTTTCGTAGTTTCTGTTTTCCCAGCGCCGCTTTCTCCGCTGATTATTATTGATTGGCTTTTGTGGTCAGATATAATCCTACGGTATGCGTCATTTGCTGTCTCAAATATGTGCGGCGGACGATCATTTCTGTTTTGTAAATGGCCCATAGAATTTAACATCGCAACGTTACCTCCTTCCCTGTACAAATCCATATAGTAGTGGTCGTATATCGCAATTCCCTGCTTATCTAGAACCAACTGATAGGGATTCATTGCAATTAAAATTTCACCTGCTTTGGTGTATATTTGTTTATCGTTGTACCGTGCCTGGATGTTGCTCAAGATTGCTGGTTCGTGTAAATGCGTATAATCCACCATATCGTCTACACTGACACCCTTGTCATTCATAGGCCAAACTGACTCTATTGCTAACTCTACTTTAAGCCTTGGATTCCACTCAGTTAACACAGCAACTGTACTGTCGTGTTTCAATTTTTCTGTTATTATTGCTGGAACATACATAGGCCGCGTAGATATAGAATTGCTCAGATGGTTGATGCGATATGCACTGGTACCTTCATCATACGGATTCTCCAACCAAACTTTTACCCCCGGCTGAAAATACTCTGTATTCATGGTATTAGGCAGTGAAACTTTGTGCTCTTTACGCAGGGTCCCCGTCTTTGAAGCTTTCGACGTTCTTTTGGTTGCCATGGGCACGATAGCTTACGAAATATATAACGTTTTATGTACTATGAATAATGGTTAGTATATTTATCAAAACTGGTAAAGGCTTTCCCAATTGATCATTTACAGGTACTGCTACACTGATTTGCTTTTCATCACTTGTCCACAAGCCCTTTAATAAAATATACACGCGAGCTGAGAATTTAACTCCCACTACTATTACACTGATACGGCATCGTGTTACGGTACTCCTAACAGCAAATGCTCAATGAGGTGCTACAGTTGAAAACACTGTATTTTTGGTGCGAACGCCGCGATGGAATTATTGATCCGTTTCTCTTCAACCTGATCTTGAAAGTATTAATTATGCAAAGTACATAAATAATTACATTCCAGGAATGTCGAACGAAATAGAACCTGCTAATCTTTTTAGAAGTGCCAAATGAACAGAGGAACTCTTCATGGTACACTGCAGAATGAGCAGCTGAAATCTTATTTTTTTGTGATGGGCTCCAGAAATCAACATACAGTCAGACTGTGCACCTGCTAATTTTAGAATGGGATTTCCATTAGTAAGTTTTTAGTCGTCTGATGATGTTTTGATGTATGCTCATAAATTACGTACTACGTACATACTCCTCGTAATTCTTTTATCATACACAGTAACGGGGCAGTAGATTTGTTACTGGTATACTCATCTCATATACTCATCTCGTTTCCTGAGTAATCATATAAGGGTAATTGGTAATTGCATAGATGATCTATAGGTAGGGAGTGATTGAGTGTCACTATAGTAACATAAGTGGTGGTATTGTAAGGACATATAAATAGAAATACATTATAATAGAACGTTAACTGAAGGGAGCAAGAAGTGTCGTTTTCGATAAAATGCGAAAAAACGTATATTTTTCTATTCTGATTATTGTTCCTCACGCAAATATTAGTTGTAGTGATAAAAATTGATTGGATTTCGCGACGAATGAAGGTATGTTTTGCTACTATGCTATTACCTGTATTTTTATTTTATAAATGATCAAAATGAATACGACTTGCATTCAATGCTAAATGATGTTGTTTGAGAAGAAGATTCATAATATACTAAATTAATCTAAACAAATCGGAGACGACCCTTGCTCCCCTTACCTTAAAACAGCGAACATTAATAACCGAAATCAAACGACGAAATAATACTGAATGATTTTAGCTCTATACTTCGATTTAGATTATTACTACAGTATTACTACAATTGTAATGCGATTCACCTACCACCGGTAATTGATGATTGATAATAATTTGTTTTACCTTAATAATGGCACAAAGGCAATTTTAATTATTTCAATTATTGTGCTATTGAAATTTAAAAAATTATTATTATTTATAGTTATTACAGTACAGTTCTTGACCGCACGTCTACCGACCTCACACTTTGTTTTCTTTGATTTTATTTCTGTAACCTTATTTAAGGTTAAGGAAAAGATACACTTTCAATTCTAGTGACAGTAGAACCGCCGGTTGTACTCCTCTGCCCACAACACTAGTTTTCAGGACAATTAATTATTTGAAACATGCTTCCAAACGAACGTAATTTTGATTTAAGCAGCACATACCATGCACTTAATTTTCGCCTTCATGCTCTTCTCATGCTTCATTATTCGAAGTAATTATTTAATTAAAAAGAATAACGGTAATCAAGTAAAACAAGAGAATACGCAGGGCGAGTTGTTTTTACTTCGCTCCTCTATTCATGATATTATTATACAAAATTCACACTGCTGACAGTTTCACGTCCAGCTCCTATGGCACTTGCTGCATTTTATTACTTCATCATACTCACACAGCAATTGAAAACGGAAATGTATTGAAGGATACCGCAGTCGCATGGAAAACAAATATTAAGCAATCAACTAGCAGCAGATAGAAAGCAAAAAATCTTGTAATACTTCCCGTGAAAGAACTCGCTCGAATTCTCAAAAAACCATGCAAGTTCCAAAACGAATAACTCACCGTGTTTATCA
>JACKZZ010015541.1_pt1 | contig 11804 bp, 2 predicted proteins | sample 8027871 | NCBI WGS metagenome assembly JACKZZ01 (sample SAMN15724774, study PRJNA655200) | protist metagenome | isolation source: fluorescence activated cell sorting (FACS) single amplified genomes of... | place: USA: West Boothbay Harbor, Gulf of Maine | collected 2000-07-19
GTGAGAGTGTGAAGCTTGGGACCTGATGTTAGGGGATTGAGGATGGGGGTGGGATGAATAACATTATTGTCTCGATGTTTTATCAAGAGTCTTTCTCTGTGACGTGTGTAGCATTGATGTAGCAGAGACATGTTGGTAGACTGTGAGTTTGACATACGTACAGTCTCAGACGTTTGTGTGAAGCTTGTGAACTATGAACTGTGGCGATTATAACTTGAAACGTTATTTTTTGGATATCGTGACAAAACACTGTGATTCTAAACACCGCGTGAACTCTCATATGGCCCGTCGGTCTTGACATTCGACTGTCATCATTTAATAAAGTTGAATTTTGAAACTAAAAGCGAGTTCTCTTAGTCTAGACTCTCTGAGTCTGTTGCTGTACTCGTGTGCAGGAAATAGGATTTTTGAGTTGGGTATTGCATTCACTGTTCTTGCTAGTGCTTTTCTAAGTGCATGAAGTGAGTAAAGAAATTCCTGGACTTTCTTTTGACTTTGCTGATATATGCGTTGAATATTACACTTAATCTGTGTGCACTTGACACATCCTCGAGATTGAGTGAACGAGACGCAGCTCTGTTGCTTTGAAATTGCATGCTGAAAGAGACTTATAAATTGAAGTGATAATTTTGTGATTCTGGATCTCACTATGCACCGATGACGTTGAAAGACTTGCATTGCAAACTATTTGCGCCTTAAATTTAATGCCGTTATTTTCTCTGCTGCCTTGCCTGATTTAGCGCCTGTCACGGTTAAGTAGCAAGCTGGGGTATCTAATGATGCCCAGAAGTGATGTTTGATAATCACTTCAAGACTCTGAGTCTGAGTCATCAAGTTTAGAAACATTTTCAGATTTATCATTTCCAATTTCAATTCTTGTGTCTAATTTATTCAACTCACAGAAGCAGTGGTCGTTTATCTTTGCACAGAACTTTTTGTGTAGTTTGACTATTACTGCTACTTGAAGCCAGTGGTGTACGGGATAAGATTACTAGAAGACAAGAGTTATAACGCATTTAGACTCAACGTAAAGACAATCGTACTATCAATGAGGAACGCAATAGATCATAGGACTGGGAACTTGACAAAGCCCAGTTAAACAGCTTAGCTGTCTGTTTAATTTCTAGCCTTAAAAATCTAATTTTATCCGCCACTCATTGCCAGTAACTCAATGTATTAATAACTCACCAGCCGGCGCCTCCTCTAACTCCTCGTTCAGGCCGCCTCCCTGTCCACCACCAGGAAGAACCTGAGCTCCAGCAGGACTCTGGCCTCCAGCAGGATTGTCGATAGGTCCAGAAGCAGGCCCGGGTTCGGCTGGGGGAGAAAAAAAAATTTAAATGCTACTTTCTTGCATATCTGCTTGTCTTTTGACATTACATTGCGCATAATAAATATACCCAATGTCATCGTTGGCGTTATTGATGCCGAATTCTGGATCCAATAAGTCATCAAGAGTTTGCGGAACAGCACCAGAACCAGCAGCACCTAACATCTGATCGTTTAAATATAGCTAATGCTACCTTAGGTAATTACCTACTTAAGTACTGTAAGTAATTAAGTACTTACTTGATAAAGGATTACTTCTGCTGACTTCGAGGGGTCACCGTTCTTTGCAAGGTCCAACGGTCTGCAAGGTCTAGCGGGCCCTGTGTCACTCAAGTTCTTAATATTTTCGCCTATATCTGCTTAGTCCAGAACTTCGCAATAAGATTATCTAAGCACTTTTCACAGTATCCAAACTTTCGACTTTGAGCTACTTATCTGTAGATTTCACAAGTACGAACAAGTTGTATTAGAATCAAAACACAAAATTCTCAGACACAGTCTGAGTCTGGCTGCACTTCAAATATTCAAGTCTCAAAACTTGGTACCACTAGTTGGTATTTTTCTGCTTCAATCCCCTGCAAATGAACTTTGAAAACAAGAAATCACTCCGTCTGATCAGATCAAACTAGTGTACAAAATCCAGTTTAAGGTATCTTAAATTTACAGTCTGAAACTGAGCTTAAACTAAATTTACTTTACTCAGGCACAGCAGCACGAAATTTATATTTAAAATTATAGTCTACGAACAAAATCATAATGAAGTCGAATCAGAATCAGTCTCAGAAAAACACTCAGTCTGGTGATGCCACTGATCACGACCCATCCAACGTCGACATCACCCAGCTGATCGCCAACTTAGATCGTCAAAGGGAGGAGGCGCTAACTAAAAGCCAAACTCTGAATCAAAACAATCAAAGTCAGACTCTGAATCAAAACAATCAAAGTCAGACTCTGAATCAAAGGAATCAAATTCAGAATCTAAATCAAAGTCAAAATCAGACTCCGACGGCGAATAACGTGCATAACAGTTTAAACGTAGAGTCAGTGTCCCCCCCTTCTTCTCCGCCGGGGTCTCCAAGGAACGTGCTTGAACTTGGATCTGACTCCCTCCCCTCCAGGCGAAATTCGAACTCCTCGGACGAGGGCGTTCAGAATGACAATGCTCTGGATGAGGGAGAAGTTCAAACAGTTACAGCTGCAGTTCTACCGAGCAATCCTCTATCCAGCAATCACCATGTCCATCGTGGTCACCATCCGATTCATGGAGAGTCAAATGGGGCCGTCACGTCAGATATCGCCGGTACGTCAGATATCATCCCGGACGGGCTCGAATCTCTCGTGACCAACATGACCGCAGATTTAGCAACCGAGATGGCCGCTGCGGCGCCGAGCCTGGAATCTCTCGTGACCAACATGACCGCCGATTTAGCCACAGAGATGGCAGCAGCGGCGCCGAGTTTGGATGAGATAAATGAGACGTTCACTTTACTCCGAGATACTGTGCAGGAGACTGTTGCCTCCGGCTCAACTCTACAGCTCCTCTCGGAAATGTCAATGGGGATGACGCCGAGCCTGGGTGGCCCCGGTGATGGTAATACTGCGCTTGGAGTGGGAGGTATGGCAGTAGGAGGTATCGGAGTTGGAGGAGGGTCCGGTTACGGTGGGGTGGGGGGCGGAACGGGACTTAGTGGTGACAATCCTTCTGGTTTAAGACCTGGGACCGGGTTGATACATAATCAGAATCAGGCTCAGAGTCGAGAAGTTCACCCTGGGCCTCACGAGTTTCATGGCCACGACCTGACTGATGATCACGATCACGAACACAGTGACATCCAACGGTTAAGCTACATACAGTCGCAATCTCAGGCGGTGGTTCAGGCCAAGTTCGAGACAACACCAGAACCCGCAAACTCAAACCGAAGAGGCTCCGGTGGCTCTATGCTGGTACAGGACATAAACGTTGGACGCGGTAATCGGGGTGGTGAGAGTTTGACTTCTCAAGCGGGGTTAGCAGGGTCTCTGGTCGCAGGAGGTAATTTGAGTGGGCTAAATTTACCCAATCTTCCGAACTTAGATCCGTTTAGTCTGGTGACTGATACTTCACCCAGTAATGCTTCAAATGTAATTCTTAATGGCACCAACGCACCCCTCAACTACGGTGTAAATGATCAAGTGGAACGCCGACGACGCCTGAGAAAGGCGAAGCAAGAACAACTGGAGCTGCAGAAACAGAAACTTAAACAGTCGCAGTCCAGATCACAGCAGTCTGCAGCACAGCAACAGCCAGGTATGAGTTCACAAATTCAAAACCAGGGTCAGAATCAGTCTGACTCTGGTAGGTTGGGGGCATCATCGATTAGTAAGCCTTTGAAGTACAAGCCAGCTAAGCCTGGGCCAGAAGCGTTGAATATTTCGGACGATTTTGGAGAGGTAGATGACGAGTTCAATGACACTGAGTCTAATTTAAATCAAGGCTTACAAGGCAATCACGGCTTACTAGGCATGGACGATGATTATCATTTTGAAAACGAATCTTTTGGTGCTAATGAGCCGAATCGTACCCAGAGTCAGAGCCACGCGCAACACCTGGATGCTCTGAGCAACGCTATGGCATCTTTTGGTGCTAATGAGCCGAATCGAACCCAGAGTCAGAGCCACGCGCAACACCTGGATGCTCTCAGCAACGCCATGGATACCGTTACGAATGCAACAAATGATAATCCCATGTCTCTGGCTCAGCCTGCGGATCTGTCCAGTAGCAGACCAAATGAAACAACGATAGCGCATGACCGTGATCAAGATGATGCTACAAATAACGATGCTGATCAAAACACAACGTTAAACCTCCACGTCGATGATCATGACTTTCAAACTATTCAGTCAAACGCGAGTCATGAGCAGACTTTGAACCAAACCCAGCCGCACAGTCTCGTTTTGGACACCAACTCCGAACAGGATTTGGACGACTCTGTTTCAAACTTCGGAATGAATCCGGACATGGAGGATGAACAGCTTTTAATTGCTTCTCCGGCTTTGGATTTACTTTCTGATGAGGGGGGCTCAGTGTCAAACCCTGGGACTGAGTCGAGGAACTGGAGTAATTCAAACACGAACTCGAGAAGGCCGAGTAATGTGAGTGTGGGCCATTCACAGTCAGTATCTTTAAGTCATAGTGTTCCTGGTACTGGAACTAGTAATGCTGTTTCAAATTCAGTCGATTCTGGGGGTTCAGTGAGTCAGAGTCGGGCGGTTCCCGTGGTTGAGATCGATTTGTTTTCTCCTGTTAAAACCACCAGCAAGGAGGGCCATGTGGGTCACGTTGTTGGAGCGATTGATCTTTTTTCTCCTGATAAAACCAACAATGTTACCGCAGGGGATCAGAGTGCTAATGCAGTTGGCACGATTGATCTGTACTCTCCTGATAAGACCAATAACAAAGTAGAAAACTCTGACCCGGTGGGTAAATTTGTTGTCTCAGCACCTGAACCAGGTGATCCTGGAGAAGAAGATGATGATGGTAAAACAGTAACTGATCCCAATGCTACTATATTGGATGCTGACACCACCCAAATCGGAATCCATGATCAAACGTTCCAAGTAGAAGCCGCAGACTTACCAATAGCAGATGCTGACGTTACTCAAATCCATGACCAGACTTTCATATCCGAATCTGTCCTTGACCTGATCACAGTTGACGCTGCGACTGAGGCTGCTGGAATACATGTACCGGATAATAGAAGCAGTGCAATAGCAGATTCATTTCCTTCCACTTCAAATCAAAATCTAAACAATCTCGACGATTCTCAAAATCAGCCTAATTTAAATTCAACCCTTGTAGATTCCGGCAAAACTCTCCAAGTCAATTACAGCAGTCTAATTCAGAACTCTTCATCTGATTCACAGCAGTTTATTCGTGCTAAACCTGCGTCGAGTGACGGGGATAGTCGTCTCGCGAGCAGAAGTGCTGCTGGAAGTCACAGTAGTAGCTCTGGACCTGGTACTGCTGCAGCACCAAACACGGGTACTATCGTTACAAACAATGCAGCTGGCGCTGATTTGGACAAATCAGGCACGCAAGAAAATTTCGCTACAACTGAGTCTTTCTCTGAGTCAAAGGCACACGATGCTAGCGCGTTACGAACTATTGACGATGCTACTGCTGCTGCGAGTACACAAAACGAACTGGAAACAGTTCTGCAAACCGAGCTCGAAAGCTCCGCCCTCGGACTCCAGCAAATAACTACCGCTGCGACCCTGAGGCCAGACGATTTTGAAAATATAAATTCATCATCTTCGCTGGCTAATGCCAATGGGATAAATGGTAGTCTCAGTCTTAATTCAATCTCAGACCCAGCTGTGCCTCGGGACCACAGTGAGGGAGCCATGGACGCGTTTGAGCCCCTGATAATATCGAGCTCATCATCCAACGAAGATAACAAAGAAGTCACTTATATGCCAGCTGGTGGACCAGGTGGTGAAGACAGTCGCAAAATCCCAACAGTAGATTCCGAACCGTCCTCAAACAAAACCCAGTCCCAGGTTGAGAGCCCTGGGGCTGGCGAGGGTCTGGGTGGAGCTATTGAGTCAGGCTTGGATAAGCCTGATGCTGATCGTGCGAAATCTGGTGATGCTGCTGCAGCTGATTCAGCAGGTGAACAGTTACATAGTTCAAGCTCAAGTGAGAAGGTGGTTAGTCAAACAGGTACTGATTCAGATGAAGCTGGGAAACAACTGGGCTCATCGACTTCGGTGGAAACGGTTTTGAACGAAGAAAACCTTAAAGTTAGACCCCCAGGACCAGATGGTAGTGACGATAAAGCAACAGCTCCAGATGACGAAGCCCGGGCCGATTCTGCGGACGCAGAAGGCTCTGGTAAAGATGCTAAGACTGCAGATAAGCCAACAGATAACAAAGACAAAGAGGAAACCGTAACGCAGGGCCCTGAGTCTGAAGCAGATAAATCACCAGAATCATCACCGAATAAAAAACGCTCGAAGTCGCCAAAAGCAGGGGAAACTACCTTTTGGACAAAAGTTACAACATTTTTCGGGGCTAGTAGTGGTCCCGGAGCATCAGGTTCTAAATCAGGACAAAATTCCTCCTCCGCTGGTACCCTGGTAAGCTCAGAGTCAGCTGATAAGAACGCTAATTCAGAGTCGAATCAAAGTCTCAATGATAATCCAAGCTCCGCCGATCAAGCTGCAGCTTCTTCGTCCACAGATTCTGACGAAAACACCAGCTCAGATAACGTCAATAAAAACGACGCGACTGATGCAACCCAGTCTCAGTCTGAGTCCCTTACTAAGTCTAAACCAACTTCTGACTCAGACGCCCAGGTCGGAGACGGCGAAACGCTTCACATCCGCCAAGCTCCTCTAACAAGGGCGCAGGGATCAAGCTCTTCTGCGGATGCAGGTGGAGATCTTGATTCTTCTGAGTCTCGCCTAGAATCTAAGGAGGAGGCCCAGAGTCACGGCGGCAAGACTTCCAAGGAAAAAAATTCGAATCCGACTCTGAGCAGCAAAGATAAAACACTGTCAGTTAAATCCGATTCATCGGGAGGTCATTTGCTGCACACGTCGCAATCTGAATCCGGGTCGATCGCCGGTGAACTGTCGCCCTCCCATTCACAGTTGGCGGACAAAGTCTTACGGACGAGCGTGACTGAAGGTGCCGATACGACTAGTGATGGTGTTGACGCTGAAGGTTTAAACGCTGATGGTAATAGTGGTGATGCAAAGCCAGAGGACGCGAAGAAATCCGAATCCGATGCTGCAGCAGATGATAAAGATGCATCTCCATCTGGAAAATCAGTGTCCAGTTCAGCGAGCCCGCCCCAGAAGAGTTTTTTTGCGAATCTTTGGCCGTTCAATATAGGGGGTAGTGCGGCTGCTTCAGGTAGTACTGACTCACCTGTTCGAAATGTGAGTGTGAAAGAGTCCGATGAAGCTTCAGCAGACACAAAAACGGGGCAGGCTGAGGATCAAGCAGGTGAAAATGAAGCTTCTTCATCTAAATCTGCTTCAGAGTCCAAGAAATCCGTCAAAATCCAGGACGGTGAGTCAGAGGACACCGGAAAAGACAAAGTGACAGGTGGTGAAGATTTAGACTCAGAGTCAGGTCCAGGAAAGAAAGTCGATGACAGTCTGAGTTCAGAAAAAGATTCAAAGTCAAAAAAAACAGAAGAAGTTGAAGGCGCTCCTGGATTCCCGAGTAACTCAACTGAATCACCAACAGTGGCAAAGTCTAGTAGCAGTAAGTCCCCTGTAAAAACTTTTGGTGAGGCTGTGAGCGGGTGGTGGTCTGGATTGATAGGTGGTTTGGTTGATGACGACGACGACTCGGATTCAGGCGCAGATTCCGAGGAGGTGGATGTAGACGGTTTAGGGGTGCGGTCTGGTTTACCTAAAAAACCCAAAGCTGCGAAGAAGAAGGACCGGAAATCCAAGTCCGGCAGTTCCAAATCAAAGCTAGACTCGGATAAATCCAAGAAAGGTTCTTCTTCCGAAAAAGACTCCAAGACCAAAGATAGTGATAAGGATAAAAAAGGTGATTCTGAGGAGAACCCAGAAAAGCTCTCAGACGCTTTATCCTCGCACCCTTCTCTAAAATTACATTTTCTATGCCAGAAACCACCTTTTGGGGAGTTCCAGAACGGATCCAACCTAATTGTTGATCCTGCAGAACCTACAGCGGTTTTTCGAAACACGAGTTCAACGGGCAGCGCAAACACAACGCAGCTGAAATTGGTGGAGTTCGTCCGAAAACCCAGGCAGATACGGGTTTTGAAGAGCGGAATACTTTATAAAAAGAGGTTGAGGAAGAGCGAGAGTCATCGCATTTGGAATTTTTTCCAAAAACTCGGCGGGGCGGGAAGTGCGCACACGGTTAATAATATAGTGAGAGCGGCGGGAGAAAGGGTTGGAGGGGCGTTTTTGGAGAAGTTGCAGAGTAAGTTGCTGACATATTATCATTGTTCATGTGCTGTCTTGTTGCGGGATTTACCTTCCTGTAGTTAGGTTGTAATTACGGTACGTACGATCGTTGACTCTGAGATTCAGAAATTTAGAAGCTAATTTCTTCGTTTCTAACCCCCCAGGTTTGACCGGAAACTTCTTCGCGTCTAATCCAGACCTCCCCGGTAGCGCCGCCTTCCAAGCTTTTCAAGACTACACCGCCGCCAGAAAAGAAGACGGCGTCCACGTATACGCAGAACTCTACGAAGTCTTAGACACGGTTATTAATGACTCACAAGACAAAACGGCTGTTGCGAGTGCTGGTAGCAACGAAGACTTCCTCCAACAAATAGACGATTTCCGGCCCCAATTAGGGTTGAAGAGAGTGGTGAGGCCGATGGGGCTGCGGATACTGAAGGTAAGCGACAAAAGATCGCCCGCTATGGCGCAGCATGCCGCAAATCTTCTTCATGAGCCGAGCTACAACTCGAACTTGTATATAAGAGAGACGATAAGGGATATATTCCCTTTATCGGGTGCTGCAGTTGGCGTTTGTTCTCATTTTGGTTTCGATGCAGTTGAGGCTGGAGTTGACTCATTTTCGCGGGCGGGGCCGGGGGTATTGTCGTTGGGGAGGCGGTTGTTGCAGGAGGATGTTGAGTTGAGGAGGGTCGGACAGTCACAGGGGGGAGTGTCTGGTGGTCTCAGTGCTCAGATTCATCGTGGCACTTTTGGCTCAAGTATTTTTAATGTATCCCCAATGGCAATGGCTGATGGTGTAGACCCTAGTCTAAGTTCTCTGAGTGATCTGAACTGGCGGCAGGTGCAGACGAGCAAGTTAGCTGGTTCTAATTCGGCTGGTGTATTTAGTGTTGATGTGGTGGTGGGGGAGGAGGCGAAGCCGATAGAAAACAACGTGGATTTACTGAATAATAACTCTGGTGATGATGCTAAAAAAACTGAGTCAGAAAAAGAAGAGCCTAAAGCTACGTCAAAATCCGATTCAAAAGATGGAAAGCAGACTAAAGACTCTGACCAAGCCCCTGTTACCGAAGTCAGTGACAACCCGAATGATGCAGACGCTGGATCACAATCACAGTCACCGGGTAAGGATGACATTGAGAAGACAGCCAGTCAAAAATCCCAAGTCAGTGACGACAACGATAAATCAGAATCTAACCTTAAGCCTACTGAATCTCAGTCTGACGCACCCATTCTCAAGAAGGTCGACACTGCCCGATCATCAGAATTCGACGCCGTCAGTGCGACATCGCCGTTACCCGAATCCCCCTCGATGCCGGCCTCGCCGACAGATCTCCACGATGGAAACTTGGGACTAAAAGTTCCTCTCAATAATGCTACTGTCGCTGCTGCGGTGAAGACAGAGCTGCTGAAGGCTGATTCGGATTCTGAATCTAAGGCAACAGATTCAGATAAGAGAGTGACAATTGTTGCAACTGACGAAGCTGAAGCCTTGAGAAAGAAGTCTGCAACGGAGACTACTGACTCTAATACTGACAAGACTAGCGGTGGTAACAGCAGGAAGTCTTCAAAGAAAAGGCCTCCCACTAACCAAATCCGTTACACTCTAACCGATTTAGCAGAGATGGTGAACCCCTGGGGCTTTCCCGTACTGCAGAAGAAATATTTAGGGGTTTCTCACCCGTCAGATCATGATGACGAGCAGAATCAAAACAAAAACGACGCGTCCTCTTCCAATCGATCGTCGCCAGCTGATGATGCAAGAAATGGTTCGCATAAAAGTAAAACTGCTACCGAGAATCGTCGATCAACCGCCACTTCAAACCCCCGGACCCGCACGAGCCTATTAACTCACGTCTTCGATTCAGCGCGCGAGAAAGTAGCTGTAGTTGCTGCGCGGAAGTCCCAAATCGGACAGAATCATATTCAGTCTGACAATTTAAATCAAAGTAGAAGTTCCCAACTTCCCACTGATTTTAACTTTAATAACACCGACGCCCTCAACTACACCGCTACTTCAAACATATTACAAGATCCAGCCTCGGCGGAAGAAGGGTCACAGTCAGACGTCAACTCAAACAACGCAAACGCATTGGTACCCGATGATGCCAACAGTATCGATATAAATCAGAATATGATTCCCGAATCAAAAACCTCAATCTCCCTCCTCGGCTTCACTTTATACCCGATCTCCAAGCCCCAGGACGAGAACTACTACACCACCGGATCCGGGGGGGAAGGCTACGCAGGCATTGGGAGCTCTATGTATAACAACGCCGACACAGTTGATTCTTCCATCACACCCCTAGCTGAGGCACCTTTGGAGTTTTTAGGGGTAAAAGAAGACGTGCTAGAGTGGATTTCTTTGCTAAAATACGCGGCGTCTTTCAAAGATTCCAGGGCTAAGGACGACTACCCATGTAGTTTTTCACTCCAGCCTCGCGAGGTTTTGATCGAGCAGGAGTTTTTGCGGGGGAAGATAATGGAGAGCGGGGATTTACTGGGGCGGGAAGAAGAGTTTAGTGCTGCTGCTGGGATTGCTGGAAGTGCTGGGGGTGGGGGAGAGGGAAATTCAAACGCCGCAAATCTAAACGCTTTTAGTTATGCTAATAATTTGGGTCTTGACTCGAGTGGCGGTGATGATGGGAGCGGGGGGAGATTATCGGCGGCGAAGATCGCTGCTCGGATGAGCTCTCGGCAATTGGCTGATAACGCCCGTGTTTTCTGTCGCTGTCTTTTCTCGGGTGCTGAATTCGTGGTAGACGGTGACATCGAGATCACGAATTCTGCAGCTGTAGCGGGTGGGGATAAAGGTGTGTCTGGTGGTGGTGGTGTTTCAGGTTCAGCTTCAGCTTCTGGAACAAGTTTAAGCGGTCTAAAGAACTCCGGCTCATCAAGTTCGTTACACCAACAGGGTGTTCAGCGTGTTATGTCAAGAACCCCGAGTTTCAACCGCGCGCTGGGCGGGTCGAGGAGCTTGGCGGGGCACAGACAGAACAGTCAGAACAATAACCTGGGAATGAGTCAGAGTGGGAACAAGCTTTCTATTTTGAAGAACAGTGGACCAGGTGGTAACCCAGTCACCTCATCCTCCTCAACTTCTGCTTTCGCCGCAACCTTTGGCCGCAAAAACATAAGCCTGAATGATTTCCACGCGACAAATTCCCAAAATATTGATCCGAACTCAAATCCCAATACCCATAGATCGCCGACCCACTCTTCTCTGCACGGATTAGGTGGACAAGGTGGAATAGCGAGTTCTAACTCAATCAACCTAAACTCAGCAGCAGCAGATACCAATGTAAACCATAATATCAATTCTGTAAATTCAGCAGGCTCAACAGCAGCTCCGTTTGGAGGTTCAGAATCTAGGAGTGATATGTTATCCGTCAGGTCTATACAAGTGGAGGGTGAGCACATCCCTCTTCACGAAAGATACCTAGATTTTTATAAGAAAGGGCTGGATAATAAGGACAAACGGTATAAGCGGGTGTTGTACGCGTCAGAACAGTCGAGAAAACGCCATCAGCGGATTA
>JACKZZ010016650.1_pt1 | contig 11804 bp, 3 predicted proteins | sample 8027871 | NCBI WGS metagenome assembly JACKZZ01 (sample SAMN15724774, study PRJNA655200) | protist metagenome | isolation source: fluorescence activated cell sorting (FACS) single amplified genomes of... | place: USA: West Boothbay Harbor, Gulf of Maine | collected 2000-07-19
TAACTATAGAACGGAGAAATCTGCGTTTGCTGCAACGGAAAGGTGCAGATGCACTTGCGGATATCGAATTTGGGCATGGGCCACCATTGGAATTTATATTAGCAAACGAACGGGCAAAATTAGAGGATGGGGAAGATGGGGATGTGTCTGAAGATACGGATTCAGAGGAAGAGCCGCTGGATGAATTCGTTGAAACTGTTACAAAAAATATTAGAAAAATTAAATTAAAAATGCAGGAAATAAAAGATGAGTTACCAAAAATACCATTGTTGAAAGTAAAGGGTAGATGGGACAATACACCTATGGCCCAGCCATATAATGGGTATATGGGGCAAAAATCATATTTAAATACACAAATGCCAACCTATCGTACTTGTCATTCGATAGCATTGAGTATTGTAGACAAAACATTGCATATGTTATTTGTACTTCGTCCAACCAGGAAAGATGCAGAAAAGGCTATTAAGCAATTAAATGATCGTAAAAAGATTGATTCCAAACAATTAGAAAAAGAGCAAGAAGCTAAAGCAATGCGCTGGATATTGCAAGACATAGTCGATACTGAAGTCAAGGACATTAGTTATAGTATTGCATTTGAACGTGATTTAGTGGTGAAAAAATCAGAAAATATGGGATTAAATCTAATATTGAAATCATTTCCAGAAGATCAAATTGAAGGCAACTTAGCGGTAATGAAAAACGCTTTTGAAGAAATGATTAAACGTAGAGAGAAACGAAATGAGACATCAACTTCAAGGCGTGTGCAACAGAAATCAACGCTGACGTTGACGCATGACGCACGGGATAGTAAAAGGCGACTCGGTGGCAAACGAGCATCTGATGTTGGTGTTAAGTCAGATGTCGACAAAGAAGAAGAGAAAGAAGAGCTTGATCCTGATGTTGTTTTTGTTCCTACTGTATCGCGTACCTTAAATAGACCCCAGTTGCCGCTGTATTATGTAAAGACGGAAAAAGAATACTGGAAACGTATAGGTTTTAAATGGTCAGAATTAAATATTCCCGCCAACGTAATAAAACGCGCAGGTCCCATTTCATGTTTAACCAGTAGCCCAGATGGTCGATTTTTATTCTCTGGGCATGCTAAAGGTGCAGGTCTGCTTTGGGATTGTTTTTGGCATCCACCCTTACTGATACGCGCATCATATCGCGACAAGCAAGTGCCTAAAGAAAAACTCTCCCCAGTGATTCAAGCTGTATTTGGTATCGGTGGCAGCGGGCATCGTATTGCAACACTTGATAAGAGGAATATTGTGCGTATTTGGTCCACGGAAACTATCGTGAAACAAAAAATACATTCAAAATTGTCTGATTTTTTCCCTGCAGATATGAGAGATGTGGTGAAAAAGCCACCGTCTAAATCATTAATTGCACTAATAGATCCTTCTGACAATGGTCAAACAATGAATAAAAGTAGAACGGAGGAAGCATTACTTCCATCTGCTCTACGTTTCCACCCATCCATCACAGTGACAGGCCAACAGCCATCCCTAATGATTGGCTTGCAAAAGGGTTTAATTGTGAAACATAATTTAGCATCGGATAGCCCTGTTTTATTTAAAAGGCCTTATACATCTGATGCAATTTACAATCCTTTAGTCAAAGGTAATTCCAAAGACCGTGAGAAGATCGACGCAAATAATAAGTTAGATGATTGTGGTTGCCGTGTGAAGCCAAAGGTGAAGCGTGAATTTTTTCAAGCGCATACAAATCGTATCATTTTTTTAGACTTTGTTGGAACCGCATCATCTGATGATGATCCAACTACAACGGCCGTGTCTGTAGATGAATCTGGACATGTATTTTTTTGGCCTTATACAAAGGAAGGTTTTAGCGGATTTGGATGGTTCACACCATCTCATAAATATAAAATCAGAGACCATACTACTGGGCAAACAGAAACCACAAAATTAGTTGTAAAAGATGCTACGACTAACGTTGCACGCACTCAATTGATTGTATTGTGCCACGCAACAACATTTAAATTAGGTACCAAGTATAAAAAAAAGCCGGGAGATTTACGCATACTATTTTTCGATTTACAATCAAAAGAAGTCTTAAAGTGGATGATACCGGTCAGCACTGGTCCTGTGGATGTGGACGATAGTGTAGGGATGTGTATATCACCATTATTAGATGCAGTTGGAAGTGATGTAGCATATATTACACATAAAAATGGTCTTGAAGCGTATTCCTTAGCAAGTGGACAGCCTTTACTGAAAGAGCCACTGGTTGGCTTAAAATCACCATTTAAACTGGGGAAAAATCCATCAATAATCGAAACAAATCCGGGTATGACAGCGTTATACGTTACTGCGCCTGGTAGTTCGAGAATATACATCGCGTCGATTAAAGATAGCAATACAAGTGTTGGAAGACGAGAGAAAAATAAAGATTTGAAACAATTGATTGTGAATGAAGATGGCGTGAGAGATCGTGTGCGCCTTTTTACGACAGGTCCAGAACATCGCGTTCGTTCAATTTACTGGGATATATCTGAGCATAATGTTGATCGCGAAGTTGAAGGAATTGTTTATGAAATAGCACGCGACGCTGCAACGAAAGCAATACGTAATGCAATTGCAAAACGGCAGAAAGAGCGAGAAGATGAGCGATTAAAGCATCAAGTTGCATTATAAAAAATCTAATGTATATCTTACCCCTTTTTTATGATCATATTATTATTATCATTATTCAGTAATTCTAGAAAGCACTTTTTATTATTTTTCAAAACAATGGACCTTAATATCTCATCGTGAATGAATCTTCATACCACAGTATATTAGTATGTTAAAAATCCTTTTTCCACATGTTGTTACTCGTAGTCTACGAGTACTGTGCCCCCACTATGATTACCTAAATCGAACTACTCCATACTCCATGTTGTAATCCCTGTTCGCCTTCTTCAACTACTTTGATCACCATTCATTATTGATCGTCCATCAGCCAGTTATTATAAACGACTACATAGTCGGACTACCACCAGGTGTATGACTTCCAAAGCTATTTATTATTATGCATTCTATAATGTACACATTATTGGGTATAATGCAATTATAACATTAGCTGCGCATTCTGCTTGTTGGTCACAAAAAATTATTATTATTATAATACCATATTATATTATATATTTATATTATATTTTATTACCAGAGACTATTAATAGTAGTATTGAAACTATTATTATTATTTATTATTATGGCCTATTATTAAAATACTTCTACTGAACCCACATCAGATATTCGAAACGTTCCAGAACTGGTGGTATGGTGGTACCGATCGTTTTTTATTTTCTTTAAAGATTGTTCCCATCTCTTGTAGATTGGTGTACGCTTTATAGGCGGTTGTATAAATACACATCAGTATATATATACACCCACCCACACAGCCACGTATCTATACACACACACAATATAGCATATAAATTAAGCATTATGACGTCTCGTACATCTTTACCGTCCTTACTAAATAGTTTAAAAACTAGTGTGAAAACTAGAGATGATATGTTTATAATGATTAAAGAAATTTATAGAATATTGAAAAGTAGAGATTTGCATGAGCGCAATCGTGCCTTTAAAGTCCTTGTTGCGTGTATAAAATACCAACAAGATAGTATTGCCAATGTGCGGTTAGAAATATTAGATGTATTGTGTAAACATCCAAAAGATTGGGTATTGAAGCAGGAGGTTGTACGAGCTATGTTGGAACAAACCCGCGGTGATATAGATGCGAAATATATCATTGGCTCAAAGCAGTTCCAGTATATTTTAGATAATTGGACAAAAACTACAGGAGACTTTGAACATCTGTCTAGTATTATAATACGCGCGATGAAATTAGCGTTTGATACAATACCTGAAGAATACGTTATCGACTTATTGACGGAAAAAATATGCAACGATGCCGATGCAGCAGTAACAAATAAAAATACGGCGGTTATTAAGCGTTGTATGCATTTAGCAGATACAATTGTAAGATATGGGCATGTCGATCCTAAATGTATTGACAATTTTATCAAAACATTATGTCGTACTGTAAATGTTCGTAGTGCTGAATCATGGAGAATCATGCAATGTTTACTACGTAGCGACCGTGGGATAATATTTCAATATGGTCTGTTGAAATTATTGGATAACCCCCAAAATGTTTTACCAAAAAGTTTACGTCCAAGTATTTTGCGTGGCACTGTCTTTTTTGTCGGTATGTCTACGTGGGGCTCACAGAAAGTTATGACATTGAAGTCTCCATTTCCTGCTATTTTACCATCTTTCCGTAACGTTGTAAAATGCGAAGACGTTGCTGTAATTTCTGAAGTATTACTGTCATTCCAGCGTTTGATTAAAAAATATGGATCCACGTTAAGGGTAGAATGGGATATTATCTTTGATATCTTGAAAGTAGTCTTTACACAATTCAATAATCTAAAGAAAAACATAAAAGCACAAAATATATCGTCGGGAGAAGCAAAACCGTCGTCGTCTTCAGCAGCATCCATAACGTCCATGTCCGAAAATAAAAACAAGAGCAATAAAAATAATAGCAATGATATTGATGTCAATAGAGAAATGAACAAAAAAAAATCACCAATTCCAACAGCAGCAAATATATTGAAAACAAATATGTCGGAAATCATATCATCCTATTTTGTCCATTCCTCATCAAAGGAATCTACGCACAAAGTCAATACTGAAGCAAAAAATGCGCCGTCAAAGTTGAAAGGAAAAGCAGCAAATAGAAATCTTGGTAAAGAAAGAAGTGATGATTATTTCAAGACTAATACTTCGCCCGTATTGCCAAAACAAATTCATGATGAAATATGCAAAATGATCAATTCAATTGATCGGTTGGTGCAAACAAATTCATATCTTGGCTCTCAATCAAATTTTTATGTCATCGTTGAATTATTTCAAGAAATACTGCCATTGTCTATATTAAAGCGATTGTTATTCCATAAATTAGAAAATGCACATCCATCAAAGGATGGTTGGATTTCACATTTAAAGGATTTAGTCCAAAAATTCTTTCATGAGCAAAAACGATACATTGAATTGCGTTTAGAAGCATTGAGCGCAATCCAAGAGATTTTTGTCTTAAGCTCGCATATTGATGATGATGAAATAACAAACGAAATTATACTTCCATACATGAATAATATATTTAATGACCCGTCAGCAGAAGTTCGAAAGAGAGGTCTACATTTTTTAGTTGAAGCGGCAAGGCAAAAGTATTATAAAGGTTTTGATACGGTTTTAAAAATATTGGAAAATTGTTTATTAAATTCAATGTATGAAGATTCGCAGTTAATGGCAATCAATGGTTTAAAATCGTTGTTATCTTCAACATTAGATCATGTCCCATGTGAACGCCCAATGGCAATATTGGATTTAGTATATTACTTTTTAGATGACAGCAAAAATTCAAAGGTCCGTGAAATATGTTTAGAATGTTTGCAACATTTACGAGGTGATGCTAAAAATCGCTGTATATGGGTAGATACACGTGTCCGACCAAGCAATTTTCTTTTATGTTCCGGGATACCCCCAGCAGATTTCATCGGTGTTTTGCCAATGTCGCGTTATTTTCATATCCTTATCAATCGCTTAACCATTGAAAACGATGCGTACACGTTGCATTTGACGATGAAAGTTATAATGAATATGATAGAAAACCGATTCATAATACGATCTGTCGCGTTAGGACCACTGGCAACGAAGCTCTGCACATTAATTACATCCATATTTGAGGGGAAAATTCAGCTGAATGCCGAGAGATTGGATGGCCTGTTCAAAAATGAACCGTTAAATGCTATGCAAAATGGCAATTTAGTTCGTCAATTATCATCAAATGGTACATTGGCAGATGACAATGATGAGAATTTTGTCGCCCCTCCATCTGTTCTTTATAATAAAGGATTAGGGGGGGGATCTTCAAGCCGGCCAAATTCACGTGAAAGCAATAACTTTTCACCATATTCAAGTGATGGAAGTGTAACGAGTGGTAATGGTAACGAGAATGTAGTAGTGCCATTCCAAGACACTGGAATATCTAGCTTGTATAGAATGCTATCTACTCCGTTGTCAAGCCCAATAACTTCGCCAGAGACTACTCCAATGACTTCGCCAGGTCGGCGCGTAAATACGAATGGCAATACTGTCAAAACACCAGATAGCGATACCGCAAGCACGGAATCTTACTATTCTGATAACAGTTTTAGTGTTGGAGATGGGAAAAATATGAATCAGCATCGCATGAAATTTTCAATAGCAAAAATAGCAGAAAGAGCATTAAATATACTATGCATTCTCGCTGGTTGTCATGGATCATTGCCGTTTCACGTCGAAGACGATATTTTCCGATGTTTTGTTGGTGTTTTAGAATGCTTTACGTTACCTCAACAATGTGGTGTAAAAGATTCGGAAATGTATGATATGATATCAAACTTTACATCTGTTGTTTTACGTGGACTTTCATTACATGTTGTCATTGCACCGACAGTAGCATTAAATTACTTGCAAGATGTGATACACACTTTGAACCATTTTGTTTTGAGTATAAGTCACAGTGGAAATAGTAATATCAATTTTGTTTCTATACTGAATTTCTGTCGAACATTACTCGGTAGCACTGGTGCAGGTGTCAGGAACTTTATTGTGGAAAAATATTTTTTAATTGTAATTGATATTGTATTGGCCCACCTGACATGTGTCATATATCGAAAATCGACGTTAAAACACAATATACGGCGTAGCAATTCCGGAGAAGAAAATTATTTATTAGCATTAACGTACCAAACGTTTGCTGTATGCTACACATCCTGCCCACAGCATTTACGATCAAAATATGCCCCAACTATCATGAAAAAGTTAAATTTATTACGTCACCATCGTAAAAGAAAAGAAGCATTCGATGATAATGAAAATAGTACCAGTTTTAGCACTGGAATGGGCCTTGGGTTAGCCGAGGAAGATGAGACGTTTAGTCTTGTAGATTTACTATGTGATTTAGTATCACGATATACGTATATGCGGATTAACTTTTTGCCATTGTCATCTAATAGACAAGGTGGTAATAATTTTATGTTCCCAAAACATTCAACGTCTGAAAAAACATTTATTTGCTCTTCATCCCTATTGACGGTGCGAATGGGAGTCCGTGGCATGAGTGAAATAACTGTAAGGGGTGCAACAGGAGCGAAGCAATGGTTAATACAGTCACAGCAAGAAAACATATCTGCATCATTGCACCCATTGCTACGGCTGATGCCTGCAACTGTTGTAAATAGCATGTTATCATTTCGAAATCGAGCTGCATCGTTTGACTCAAGGCGCCGTAGTCCATACATGAATTCACCAGTTGCTGCTCGTGACAGTAAAGTCTCCTCCGCAAGAACACTATCGTCGCCAAAAACATTCAAGATAGGTATTGACAACAACGTTCAAAACAATGATACAAATGATCGCATCGCTGGTTCTAGTCCTGCCCATATCATTGTAGAGAAAACTATGAGCGTCAAAATTCCAAGTCCAAAGGCAAAGAAGAAAAAACACGTGAGAAACCAAACTAGCCAAGGGATAGTAGAAACTGGCTCCCCATTTTCTCTTTGCTCATCGCAAGAAGATTCAAGCTTCAAACCATCACTATCAGCATTTTCACCAATAACAAAACGTGATAGAAGTGCAACAGATACAATGTTGGAAATTAGTGAAAATCAATTAAACCAGAAGAGGCAACTTTTGCCACACAATATATTAACAACATGTAACAAAGACGAGGGAGAAGAGGAAATAGTCACAGGTATGGTTAAAGAACCAGAATGTGAAACATTGTTAATGCAAATGGCCATCGGCCCACCAAAATCTAGATTGCGTAATCGTGCTCAATCAGATGGTAATTTGATATATGCTGAGTTACATAATGTGGCAACCAGTGATAATTCAAATAAAATTTTAAAGGAGATGGAACTTGATGTAAAACGAAGGAAGAAACAGGACGAGGGGAAAATTGATATATCTGCAGACTCTAAGCAAAGCGCTACAGTAATAAAAAATCCAGAATTTGATAATAAAATAAAAGAAGAAGAAATAATTGATTCACAACATGAAAATGGTATGGATGAAGATTCAAAAATTGTGGCAAATATTGATGCCGTAAAAGGCGAATCTATTGATGAGACAACTGATGACTCTGCCAAGTTAGGTACCGATATAAAAAATAATATTGTGGAGGAAGGCGTCGATATGAAGGACGAGCATATACTTACATATCAACAGGCAGTACATTCACCTGTAGGTCAAAACCAATCAAGAAATAGCAACACGTCACCTAGCGCATCTATATTCGATGATTTACGGGCGTCTGCCCCAAACGTAGTCGACCCATTGTTTTTAGTCTCCCAGCTACATATAGCAAGCAATGAAACGTTACGATTAATACCTTCTGATTCGAATACATTAAAACGTGCTTTAGCTGTATTAGATAGAACGCCATGTGCAGAGACGCACAAAATTGGCTTAATTTACGTACCACCTGGGGCAGTGAGCGAGTCTGCCATTTTATCCGCTTGTACTGCCTCGTATGAATTTTTAGATCTGATGTCACATTTAGGAGAGTACATAAAATTGGAAGATTGTGAAAGTCAAGGTGTGTATAATGGTGGGCTTGATTGCTCGCATGGTGGTAGTGATGGAGAATACAGCTTAGCATGGAGAAATGAGTACTGTCAAATTATGTTTCATTGTACTCTGTTAATGGCTGACAACAATATTGATATCAATTCCTCTCAAAGAAACGTTCGAAGTTCTCCATACTTATCAAATGTAAACAAGAAACGCCATGTCGGAAACGATTTTGTTCACATTGTATACACAGACAACCCAAGTGTAGAGGAATACCCGTATGATCAAGAAACTATGCCTGGGCAATTTAATTGTGTACATATTGTCATTCGACCTTTGGATAGTGGTTTTTTCCGAGTTGATGTCAAAGCCAAGCCGAACGTTCCTCGTTTTGGGCCATTAGAACGTGGGTGTCATGTATTGGCTAAAGATAGTTTAGCCAATATAGTTCGTGAAACTGCTATACAGGCAGATGTTGCGTGTAGATTTTTAACAGAAATGAACGGCAGCACATATATAAGTCATACCATGGAACGTTTGAAACAGATCAAACGAATGGAAGAAAGATTATAAAATTGTTTTGTGTTCTTTTTAATCTTTTTTAATTTTAAATATCTCGTACGTAGTATTATATATTTAAAGGTAGAAATGCGCCTAAGGCTAAACATTTGACAAATTTTAATCTCGCCAACCATAGCTGTTTGATCTAATTTTCTTTTTCTGTACTGGTGCATTTCGCTTCATGTCATAATTTACAGGTGGTTGTTCAACATTTTTCATATTTTCAACACCTTTTCCTGGTACAAAACCTGTTGGTAAAACAATATTAGGTAATATTTTTGAATCATTAAAATCTTTAACTGTATCGGTCAGAGCAAAATTGTCACTCAGTAGGTTTCTTGTCATGTTATTGTCATCATTATTTACAGATGCACCACTGCCATTATTGTTATTGCGATTTTCATTTTCCCCTACAAACTCTCCATAAGGGAATGCATATTTATGAGCATATGCAATCATCAACATTTCAATGCATAAGCATAAATTATTTAAACCTGTTTTTACATCCTCCGTTGTGAACTTACCCAAGTCATGAATTAAGTTAAATCTTGATAGTAAAGCTAATAACACGCTTTGCCAAAAACTCAGAAACAATACGGCTTTTATGCACAAAAATTTGGGGACTGGGGAGTATGGAGTAAGTACTTTTTTAAAAGCGACATAAAATAACACAAGAATATATGCAGCATATGAAATCGATAAATTTTCAATAAACGTAACATACAAATATCCCCTATCATATGCAAAAGTACCTTGTTCGTATACCTCATTAAATTCGCATACAGCTGCTATTATACTAAGGAATGGAATATATGGTTTTATAGAGGATACATGCGCTTGTTAGAGAGTTATCAAAGCAATAATGGGATATGTTGATAAAAACAGAACTCACGTTAAAAGTGGTTTTAAGACTACGAACTGTATTGTTCCTTGCTTACACTTCAATATGAACGTTCGATCGAGCTTCCAATCTTGAAGACAATATTTGAATGGAAACATATGGTGTATCAATTGCTTGTCGTTTTCTTTTTCATTTGATGGCACTGCACTGTTGAAAGTAGAATCTAAATGATCTAGAAATAAATGTTCCCCCCCATATTCTTTTGATATATAGTTAATCATCAAGGACAAAAACAAGTGAATAACGTATGCTTCATAACAGTCACGAAACATATCAAGGTATACAGATGCTTTAATAAACCTAAGTGACAGCCATGAATCAACTGCAAATATTGGTACAATCCAAAGTATTCCAACAATTTTTCTTTGTATTTTTGGCTCGTTGAAATGTGTAAGGTGGCTATTAATTAAACGGAAGGAAACTACGCACGCAAGAAACGAACAAATACCTGCTAGTACCCAACTTGCGATTTGAAAAGTCTCAATTAGCCCTTCTTCGCTGTTCACATATGGTGTAAAACCTGTTGATGGTTTTATAGTACCATTGTTGTTGTCAGTGTAGTGTTTCATTGTGCTATATCTCTTATTACCAGAGCAACTAAGTTAATTCCAATAATTTCTAGCCAATTATTTGCGACTGAAATCAATACATACAAGAACGAAGGAAGTGCATAAATATTATTATAATAATAATATTTTAATAATAGTATACCGGTAGTAGTAGTAGTGCTTCTTTTAACTACTAAAAAAAAAAAAAAATAATAATAAATAATATTATTTATTATTTTTATTATTATTTTTATTATTAAGTAAAACTAAGCTTTATGGTACTTTTTTGATAATTCCGCTTTGTGGTACTTTTTTAATTCTGCTTTGTGGTACTTTCGAAATTCCGCTTTGTGGTACTTTTAGACCCTAATTCCGCTTTGTGGTACTTTATTTTTACTTTTACGAAATATTCCCAACAATGCCGAAGTATTTGCCTATATAAATAGTCAAAATAACACAAAAATAATGCCTTTTATATATAGTTATGACATAGATTAATGAGATAGTAGTGAAAAGTGGATAGGATACGTTAGCATATGAATATATGGTAAAATCGTGTTTTTAATAAACGAGTAGGTGTCACTTATTCCTGTTACATCTAATATTTGGTAGGTAGGATATGATAAATATACAATGTTTGTCTGAGCTTTGCGAGTTAGGTAGTACCCTATGCGATGTCTTAGCATTTAATAACTACTGTAACTATAGGGTTGGGGTAGCGTAAGCGCATTAGGAATTACTATCCATAAAATTATTAACCATTTCGTATACTAATACTAGAAGAGACGAAATAAAGGTAATTACTGTTTACTAAAAAAAGGTAATTCCGCTTTGTGGTACTTTGTTAATTCCGCTTTGTGGTACTTTTAGACCCTAATTCCGCTTTGTGGTACTAATCGAAAAGTACCACAAAGCGGGATTAAAAAGTACCATAAAGCGGCATCATCCCTTATTATTATTAATTTAAATTATTATATTATTTATTATATAATATTATATTATAACTAATCACTATTGGCTCTGAAAATCCAAGGTAGCCGGTATAGTGCCGCACCAACGCGCCGCGAGTCCTGTCCAATTTATCTTGCAAGCCCGCGGCGGCGTGTTTAATCCTTCGTACAAACATTAGTACAAAAAACGGTAATGGAGGTGACCCCAGTA
>JACKZZ010014998.1_pt1 | contig 11802 bp, 7 predicted proteins | sample 8027871 | NCBI WGS metagenome assembly JACKZZ01 (sample SAMN15724774, study PRJNA655200) | protist metagenome | isolation source: fluorescence activated cell sorting (FACS) single amplified genomes of... | place: USA: West Boothbay Harbor, Gulf of Maine | collected 2000-07-19
ATTATTATTATTATTATTATAAAAAAATAATTGTTGAATTTGCTCCATTCATTTTTTTTATTCTTGTTGCTGTTAAAAATTGTTTCTTTTAGTTTTCCTCTTCTTACTATTGTGCTATTCTTCTTTTTCTTATTACATTCTAATTAAATAGTATTATTCTTTTGGAATTCCCATTTCTTCTGTGCCATTACACTGTGAATAAAGAGGTTATATAGCAGCTGTAATGCTGTGCTGCTATAAAGCGCAGCGTGGTAGGAAAATTCTTGTGATCGAACCTCACACTGCTTGCTCATCTAGGACAATCGTTCGTAAGAATCTCCCTGGAAACTGTTTATTTTTACCATATTTCCATCACATGCCGCGACGATGATGGTTCTGTAAAAAAATGTGCCAATGTACTATGAACAATCAACAAAAACATTGTTTGTGTTGTTGTTGTTATTATTATTTATATTATTATTATCATTTTTATTATTATTATATTATATTTATTGGGTGCTATACCTATTTATAGCTATTATTTATTATTATTATTTTTTTGAAATTTATTATATTTTATTAATATTATTTCAATTTATTATTACTAGTTTTATTATTATTATTTTTTTTAGTGTTGTTGCTGTGCTATCCAGGCTATCATCAGGTATTATTGTCATTGTTATTAATTTTTTTTTTTTTTTTTTTTAAATTTTTTATAATTTATTAATATTGAAATTATTGTGCTATTGTAATTGTAGCTATATGATTTTAGTAATAAGAAGATAAGTGCATAATGATGCTACGAACAACTAATTTAATAATGATGCTACGAACAACTAATTTAATTATTTGAAATTTAATTCTGCATTTAATTCTATATATTATGACGACACCAACACTATTTTAATAATATTATTATTGGAATTATAGCTATATATATTTATACCATTTTTTTAAATACGCGGAATAATAAATAATAAATATAATAATAAATAAAATAATAAAAAAAAAAAAAATTACAGATTAATTATACTGTGTAGTATTTTTCGAAATTATTGATCGTACGAAACATATTTCGGTAGGAACAATGTGCCAATTGCTTTAGCATTTATAAATATACCATTGTGGTAATGGACCGTTGCCTCCTCTATTTTTCCAGATGACATTAACTCTTAAATTATAAAATGATGCAAATTCATCCACAGCATCTTTTACACCAAATCTATAGCCAGCAGCTTCAAAATTACCATTGATATAATCGTCACCACAAAATATACCACCACGCTTCAATTTAGGCCACCACATTTGAATATCACGTCTCGAACTTTCATATGTATGTGAAGCGTCTAAATATATAAAATCAAAATACTCATTTGGGTATAACAATGCTGCTTCCGTCGTATATTTTTTAACAATGTTGTACCGATTATTATCAAATTTTTTTACACGATTAATGGCGTACTCCATGTCTTTTGAACGGACATAATTATAATTATCAATTTCTTCCCAGACATCAATCATATGTAATCGACCTGGTGGGTTCCATATTGATAAGATTTGTTCTGAAAATTTACCACGATGTACACCTAATTCTGCCCCTTCACCATTTAAACCAAGATCATTTAATAAATGAATTAATCCATTGCGGGACGATAATTGCTTTAACATTTTTATTGGTGAAAGAATGGTATCTTCTGATACATGACCAGTTACTAAAATAGTTTCAAACAGTGGTTCTAGTGCTTCTTTTGGCAAATGATTTAATTCCTTGCTACAACGATGGTTTCTAGTTGAGTTTATATTTATGTTGATTACATCATTATTATATGTAGTAGTTATCATGGAAAAAACTTCTTCATCCATTATAGTTCTACTATCTTTATTTTCATTCTCCTCCCCACATTTCATTTTCAATTTATTTTTTAAAATAATATTTTGTTGTTTCATCGCAATATTTTCTTTTCGTAAAAGTTGATATTTTGTATACATTGATTCCATTTCAAACAATCTTTCAAGTGTTTTTTGTTCAAGTGATTTAGCACATTCATCAGCTGGATGAATATTTTTATCATGACAAATTTTAAAATATTGATCCCGTGTGGAAAATGGTACAAAATACAATTGATTATCTATGTCAATTGGAATCCCAGATTGATGATACCCATTCGTGGACACATATGAGATGAATGATAATAATAATAATAAATATAGCATATCACAAGTATATTCGTTTCCAATTTGATTCAAATGAGCTTCGCAACAGCCGGCATGCCTTTGATTTCCTTTGATACACACATGTTGAACTGTAATATATGTAATACAAGTTGAATCGACTATAGATGTGTGCAACAACGAATAGTAATAATTTTATATTTTAAATTCGATGTTATTATTTTTTTATAGACATCACTATTATTTAAAGTGGCAACCTTAAATTTGTTTTGTACCAAAAAACGGTCGGTACACTATGGAATCCCACGGGCTTTAAACATCATAAATGTATATTAAGTCAGTTTATAGGGAAGAAATAACAGATAATATAAATTGATAAATTGTCTGGAGAGAGTGTGTTTGGGTGCACTGCAGTCTTAGTCGTCTCAATTCTGTGTCATGGTGGCCACGTCGATCCAGCCCGTGATATTTGTACTTGTTACGCTACAACTAGCATGCTCCACCACAAATTACTTAAATTGCACGATTGCATGTGTTTTATAATCGTAGTTGTGGCAGTTGTTTTTTAGTAGTAGTATAGCAGTAGTATAGTTTTAGATTTTTTATAATAAATAAAATAATATAATAATAGTAAGTGCATAATAAAAAATAATATAAAAAATAATTATGGCTTATTTGAACTTATTATCATCTCACATCATTGAAGAAATAATCATCAATTTTTATTTTTTAGGAAATTTTTTAGGAAATTTTTTTTTATATTTTTTTTTATATTTTTTTTTTTATTATTATTTATTATTATTATAAAAAACAACAACAACAACAACACTACTTTATTATCGCACTACTGGAAATTTTTTTTTATATATTTTTTTTTTTTATTATTATTATTTATTATTAAAAAACAACAACAACAACAACACTACTTTATTATCGCACTATACGTATCTCTTGTTATTATTTATTTATTATTGTTGTTGTGTAGCAGCTACTTTATCCATATGCTACGATACAATGGAACTTGACGATGTACGACCCCCCTCCTTTCCTGCTTTGCAAACGCATGCGCTAGTACGTAAGCCACGTGCACGATGGACAAGATTGAAAATATGTTAAACCACAAAGTGTCAGTTGGTACTATATTAACCACTGGCATTGCAGTTGGTGGGTTAGCGTATTTGTATAATAATAGTAAATTAAAAATTGACAACGCGGATACAGCCAACAACGGGCCGTCAGAGAATAAAACGCCGTTGCGTAAAAAAGATCTTAAACTAGGCGAACGTTCCCCACCATCCTCGGTGAAATCACGCGCATCTTCCTACTACGAAGATTCAGATGTGATACGAGAAAAACTTCGGTCACCTTCTAGACGTAAACAAAAAGAAATACGAGTTTTTATGGAAGGTGCGTTTGATGTTATGCATTATGGCCATGCAAACGCGTTTCGTCTTGGTCGACAACTTGGTACAACACTCGTTGTGGGTGTCAACAGTAGCGAAAGTATTGAAGAGGCAAAAGGCGCACCGCCATTGATGACTGATGAAGAACGCTGCGCTAGTGTAAGAGGCTGCAAATTTGTGGACGAAGTAATTCCAAAAACACCGTATGTTATGACACGTGAATATTTAGACTGGGTCATTAAAACGTATAATATTGATTATGTAGTGCACGGCGATGATCCATGTTTCGTTGATGGCGTTGATGTATATGGTCACGTGAAAAAAATGGGAATGTTTCGTTCCATACCTAGAACGGAGGGTGTATCAACAACAGAAATTATTGGCCGTATGTTGCTAATGACTACGTCTCATCATCAAAGAAAGCAAGCAGAAAATGGAAATAAGAAGGCTCGAAAAAATAGTGGTTCTAACTTAACGAAATATTTTCCAAAGGAAGATCATGTAATTGGATATTATCGGTCATCCCAATTTCATCTTACCTCCCGTGTAATTCATTTATTTTCCCAACCACATCGTAAAATTGAACCGAATATGAAAGTTGTGTACATCGTCGGTAGCTGGGACATGTTCCACGCTGGCCATGTTGAAATATTAAAATTAGCTAGGCAGTTAGGTGATTATTTATTAGTTGGTATCGATAACGATGCAAAAGTGAATAGGCATCGTGGTGAGAATTATCCAATCATGAACATTCAAGAACGTACATTATCTGTCTTGCAATGCAAATATGTTGATGATGTTATTATTGATCCTCCATGGAATGTATCGGAAGAATTTATTGCCGCATTGAACATATCAGTGGTAGTGCGTGGTTCAACAGATGAAGATTCGAATACAATCCGCGAAAAATCAAATAAGGAACATGATGAATATTACAAAGGTGCTATTAAAAAAGGTATTTTTAAGTTAATACCGTCACCAAGCAAACTGACTGTAACAGACATTGTGGAACGTGTTGTTTTGAATAAAAAAAAATTACAAGCTAAAATTGATAAGAAAATGAAAGCAGAAACTGATTTTTACAAAGAAAAACACGGCTTAAGTGATGATTTTCAATTTGGAACAGGACAAAAATAGTTGAAAGTAAGTTAAGTTAAACTTAGAGAGTGCGAAAATAAATTTAAAAAAAATATCTCTCTCGTAAAAAAAAGTACACGCGGAGTAAATCATTTTATAAAATATAATATAAATAATTTCTTACACTCACATTATTTTAAATAAAATTTTATACACCCCCTTTAAACTTTATATACCGCGTATAACTTCTTGTCTTCGTACAATTTTCCAAAATATTACTGAGGCGTATGAACGAATATTTCGTTCATTGTGCAGCAATCTTCTTTATCTTGCATTACTGGCCACATAGTAGAATATTTGGCTTTATTGTCGTACATGCTGTCTCTATACGTCGCACCAGTCACTTAATCAGCGTAACTGATTTGTCCATTGGCCTATGAATCATTCGCCAGTCCAATACTATCTGGCGTCTTTACACCTATACAACCACAAAATACAATATTTATCATACTATTAACATTTATTATACGTAAGTTACTCATCATTTAAAAGCATATCACATTTAAAATATCCAATTTTTTTTATTTTTATACGGTTTGGTATTTCTCTTATAAATCTTCTTTCCAGCTTGGGTGTATAAAATCTTCATGCATATCTTGATGCAAATGTGTCTGTGATTTACGTAATGCTTGATCTGTGTGCATCTGGATCAAATGCCCAAATTCCCGCATTGTTAAGTAACCATCTTTATCATGATCAACTTGACCAAAATCATCATCAAGATTTTCTAGCGTAACCTTCAATACTCGTAGACGATCTACCACAGCTTTGTCACCCTTTTTGCCTTCAAAATCAGCAGGCGCGGCACCATTTTTTAAGCCCCTATGACGTAGTAAATCTACAGTAGTAATACTTATTTCCTTTTTAAAAAATGCCCGTACTTCATCAATGTATATTTTACCATCAACATCACGATCTATTTGCTTAAAATATGGCTTGATTAGTGAGCTAGACACCAGCTCAGTGTTTATACCTGCCATTGGATGGCTTTCATCATAATAGTTTTTTGCCTTGTTCACTTGCTTTTTCGTATGATCTACATTATGTATTGATATGCCAGAACTATAGTGTTGCCTGACAATATCAGCGGCCATGCTTTCAACATTTCGTTCAGAGACACCTTGAGCACGTAATTGATGTACTATTTTTTCATGACTTATATCGCCACCGGGTGTTGGGAAATCATCCATATCATGTGGATGTGTTATATCTGGATGATTATGTTTTGGTGTTTTTAAATGCGATGGAACCGGATCAATCATAGTGGATTTAAATTCACTATGATGTGGATGTGTAAAATCGCGTGTCGCCTGTATCATACGTATATTACACGATCCAATAATAAAACCAATGACCAACAGATGTAGCTTCATGTTTGGCATATTCTTCAACTATATTAAATGCTAATAGTTATATGTAACGACGCTTTTATCCTGGGTATAGATATCGATCCAGATAATAATGTATTTGTAAATATGCACACAAGTAATCCTGTAAATGTATACAAAAGTATGAGTAAATATTGATCCTATATCACGTGAATGATAAAATTAATTGTCGCAATATAAATCATGCTCGCGAATGTCCATAAGATGTGTACAAGGAGGATGATAATATAATAAAACTACGTAAGTAAGATTGGTCAATAATACTACTGGTATATTAATAATATTACTATTATTATTATTAATTATTTATAATAATAATAATAATAATAATAAAAAAAATTGAAAAAAAATAAGAATTAATTATAATAATAATATATGCTATTTTAAAAATCAATAGTGTATCGTTTTATACTATGACAGGATGGATTCTACGAGTATAACACACGCGTACAGAACAAAGCCCTGACAAACAAAACGATTGCTAACTGATAGGTATGAATATTAGTATACTAATAACTATCAAAAATATGTAGCATTGATATATGATATTATAGGAGAATTATAATATTGAATTGATGAGTGAAATGGAAAACAGATTTTTTTTCTCTTTTTTTTTACTATATTACTTATTACACTTATAGACTTTATAAAATTTTAATTAAAATGTATATTATGTAAATTATAAAATGACAGATTTAAGATTTGATTTCTACAACGGGATTTTGTAATTTGTACAATTTAAAACCAGCCGTCGAAAAGTGTAATTTGTTCTTCGTTGTACTTGATACACACTCGTATCATACTTGGCATTTTTCATTGTTGTGTGTATCATAGTATGAAGTATGACACATCTTTTATTTCAACGCTTTTTTCAAACGCCTTTGCAACTGAGCTTTTAAGCCTGTATGATCTAGACCAAGCTTCTTTAACTCGGCTCGTAACTCACCAACTTTTAACTCTTTAACATCAATGGTTGGAGCCGCTTTTTTCTTTGGTGCTGCCTTTTTCTTTCGTCCACGGTTATTTGGCTTTTTATTTTCCTCTTCCTCTTCTTCGCTACTTTCTTCTTCGCTAGATTCATAAGATTCTTCTTCGTCATCTTCTTCGCTACTTTCTTCGTCATCTTCTTCTGAATCCTCCTCCTCATCGTCCACCTCCATCGTTTCAATCTCACTATCGTCGTCACTTTCCTCTTCGTCGTCAGCCTCCGCTTTTGTCCTGCTTTTTGGCGCAGGTGTTTTGCCACCTGCCATAATAACACCAGCTTCTTGTTCCTGCTGTGCTTGTTCAGCCTCTTCCGTTTCCTCCTCCAGATCATCCTCAAATTTTCCAACGTGTGCACGGTCTACACGGCGTTTAAATTCTGTAATTTCCTCCTTTAACTCAGCCCTCTCTTTGTTCGTCTTAAGTGCCTTTTCAATAATTTCTTGGAATGAATTATATACATCGTCAAGCACTAAATGTATTTTATATACTTCGAAATTTTGAATAACCTTCTTAGTGCATTTTAAACCAAATGGTAGTTGTGCCAAACAATATGCAAAATCACAGTACAGGCGTTCTGCACGAGCTTGATCACGCTCATTGCTGCGATTAAATCTTCCACATAATTTTTCAACTAAATTCTCTGTTTGTACATCTTTATCAACATGTTTAAGCAAAAATTTGATAATGCTGCGGAATGTTTGTGAATCAACATTGTGATCTGATGATAACTGACTGATAACGTCAGGCAACATGTTGTAAATTGGGTTACGTTTTGGATCTCGTTTTTTCAACTCTGCAAAGAATAGTCGTGCCAAATCAGCAATTCTCGTTTCGCTATCTTCTAGACAGATAGCAATCTTTGCCATGTAACCACTAGGTTTTAGCATACCATTCAATATTAAATGGGATATAACCATTAATGAATTTTTACGCACAGATATGTTCTTATCTTGTAGGCATGCGTATAAACGATGGCATTGAGGTGCAACAACATTTGGAAAGCGTGATAGTAAATCACCTAATGAAATTACAATATTTGCACGCATTGACGCATACTGCTCATGGTCCTTCATTCCCTCCAATACGTCAAACAAGATGGCAAGCCCTTGCTTACAAAATAATCTTGAAACAGACATGAACTTGCAAAATGTCATTACAGCAGCTTGATTTAAAAAGATGCGACCAACACTTACTGGTGCTACTTCTACTTCCTCGTCTTGGTTCTCCCTAGTTGATTTTGTATCTTTTAAAATTCGTTGGACAATTGTAAATACCATACCACTAAATTGGGATAATAGGTTCTTACGAATAATTTCCTCCTCTGCAATATGTTCAAATAAATCCATTTCAGCATCATCTTCGTTACCTTGCATACCCAATTCCTTACCCATATCGCCAGATTCTGTAGCAGTACCATTCATTTTCGCCTCTGCTTTTCTTGTTTCACGAACTTCCTGGGCTTTAAGGCGCAATTTCTTTGCTTTAACCGACAATTCTTCAGTATGCAACAGTAAGTCAATGGCAACTTCACCGATTAAAAAGAAAAATCGACTCATTTGCGAAGCAGATGCTCTACTGTTGTTTTCATTTGAAAATATGTCACGGGCGCATTGATGCACAATTCTTTCACACATACGATCAGGTTTGAACGAATGTTTGAAGATAACCCGAAGTCCTTGTTGTACGCATGCATACCATGTTGTATTATCCATTTGGTTTGTAGCAGAAAATCCCCACGCACCACAAATTACTTGTTCAATTTTCATTAGTAGTTGGTTTACTTCTTCGCTCGGACCTTTGTCTTTGCTGGAAGGAACTGCGTCCAGCGCAGCACATGCGTAGCGGACAAGTTTGTAATCTTTGCGTGCTTTTGCAGAATCACCAAAAACAATTTCTGACAATAATTTTAAATTTTCCGCATTGTTGATGACAACAGGTTTCGATATGCTCATCATGTGTAAAACTTCCATGGCACCATGTGCAATTTCTACGTCTGCATGATTTAAAGTTTGATGCGTGGAACTATTCATTACAAAACGCCAAAGTACCCCAATAACTTCATCGTTGATCATTTCTTCTTTTACTAATAGACGTAAAATTTCAGAAAAATATTGTTTTTCCTCCATGGATGATTCTTTTATTAAATTGACCAATTCATCAGCAACTAATTTACTACCAGCACGTTCACCCTGTGAACCTGGTTTGTTTAATTTTAGTTCTTGGAATGTTTCAATTGCAGTTGTTTGTATTGTTTCATTTTTTGAAAACGACAGACATAGCATTTTACGCTGTAAAATATCAAACCCACGAATATTAAATGGACAACATTGTTGTAACGAGTTCAACGTTTCAATTACATCGGAGTTACTTTGGGATTTTAATAATGAGATGAATTTTGGAACAGCGCCTTCCAACAGCTCAGTGAATTTCAAAGCAATGCGTAAACGTTTTAAACCAGCTTGAAATTCTGGATCTTGCAATGCTTCGTGCTGCTCAATTGGTGGGGCAGCAACAACTTCCTCCTCCTCTTCTTCCCCCTCAACATCTTTTTCTTCCTCGTCATCTCCCGTGGCTTCCGTCACCTCTGTCGTTTTCTTCGCATCACCTCCATCATTATCAATGTAATCCATATCTTCCTCCATTTCATCATCAAATAAGGTGTCTGGTATATCAACACCCTTTTCCCTTAATTTATCAAGCAATGTCTCTAATTGCTCGTCAAAGTAATCAGGGTGCAAAATAGGTGAAAATGGATTTTTACGTACTATCGCAGAAAATAACTGAATTGCAGCTTTTCTAACTAAAGAGCTATTATCCAATAAATGACGCGACGTCATTTTTGTAACACGCAAGATCATTTTTACTGGAATCGCTTGTGTATCCACCATTTTTGCCCATGTCTTCAAAACAGCTGCCCGTGTAAATGATGTACGGTCCCGGCATCTTTCCATTAATAAATTGATAAGCGTATCGCGTGTTTGTCTTCCAGAGGCTTTATCTTTTACCATGTTTTTAAATTCAGAGTTTGCTGCATCAACATTTTCTTCATTTGTATCTTCCTCGACATTTTTTTGCTCCGTAAATACACCTTTATGCAATCCAACCACAAGGTTACCAAGCGCCTCACATATATAACTTCGCAAAGGATAAGATGCTGTATCTAATTGTGGCAGTATATAACTTAAATTGGCAAGCAAAACAGATGGAGCATTTATGGATAATGCGACAAGAAATTGTCCAATATTTCTACAACATTGTCCTAAACTTTTAGAATCTTGTGCTCCGTCATGCAATGACATTTCACCAATTTCTTTTAACAGTTCAACGGTTAAACCTTTGTCCCCAAACTGAGTTTGTAAAAATGTCATGGTATTGCACACGGCTTCAGCTAGTTTGCTTGTACCTTCTGTACTTTCACGGCTCATCAATTGCAACAAGCCAGAAACAATTGCCGTGCTCATACCTGGAAATTTACGCGCCGTCACGGCAATTAAACGTACAGTTGCTTCTTGCATTTCACCAGGTTTGTGTGTGCTAGATGAACGTTCAAATAGGAAAATACCAGTTTTCCAAAACATGTTAACAAAATTTTCCTCCGGTATACCGAGCGGCCATAATTTGGCAAAGTTGAATTGGGAAATGGTTGACATCGTAGTGATTGCTAATAGACAAATTTCCCCCCATTTTTTCACCATAGCTTTTGCGTCTGCATTGCCTTTGCTTTTCTTGGTGTTTTTCATTTTCTCGTTGCGTTTTCTCTCCTTCTCGGTTTTGTTCGCAGCTTCTTCACCACGGCGTACAATATGCGATAAAAAGAACACATATATAGATACAGCTTGACGATGCGCATCTGACAGCCTGCCATCTCCACCGCCATTCGAAATTTCAACACTTAAAAAGCCAACGCAGTCCACAACAAATTTTGTAAATTTTAGTTGTAAACTAGGACTAAGTCGTGAGAAATCTTTAACGAAAGAGTACATTAAATCAAAATGTTCTGGCGATACAATGTCTATAGTACTACCATCTTTTAATTTTTTTTGAAAATCATTTAAGATCTTTAATATATGTTTATCACCATCGCGAACACTTGAAAATGAGGTAACGTTATTTACACGGAAGTCATTTTCCTCTTGTAACTCCAGTGACTCTAAAGGTCCATCATATGGTTTAAATTCCATGGTAAAAGGCACTTACTAAATTTATTTGGGTTGATATATTTGTGTATATCTACTTCCAACGGATAGCGAATTACAATATTCAGTAAAATAGATTTAAACACAAAACAAGTAGAGAGGTTGTGTATGAAATGAAACAGTTGTCGTGTAGCCAGATACGTATGTCGCTGCTGAAAAACCCCGCACTGCACTTACGTATAATAATATAGCCAAAATGCAATGGATATTATTCTTTGTCGTAGGTGTGTAAAAACATCGTTGATACGTTCCGCATTTATAATGGAAATAATTGTAAAACAAACAAGTATCATTACTATGGTAGCACAATGTAATATATTTTTTTAATAATCGGCAATACAGTCTGAAAATTGTAATTAAGGTTCCTTCATTTCCACCGTTATAAACAAATACCATAGGAATAGCATTGCCCCGTCGATTCCCGCTCGGTGAATGTTAGAGCCGTGATTTATAACGTCCGAATACTTGTTGAAGCATAACAACAAATGGGAAACTCCTTCTTTATTAGTGTTGTTGTACCTATTTGAAATGATTTTTTAT
>JACKZZ010015226.1_pt1 | contig 11802 bp, 4 predicted proteins | sample 8027871 | NCBI WGS metagenome assembly JACKZZ01 (sample SAMN15724774, study PRJNA655200) | protist metagenome | isolation source: fluorescence activated cell sorting (FACS) single amplified genomes of... | place: USA: West Boothbay Harbor, Gulf of Maine | collected 2000-07-19
GTGACATGTAACTGGACAACCATCAGCCCAATAAAGCCCAGATCGTTGAATAGGTGGATTTTGGTATGGATCATCTAAATGATAAATTCCACTGTCATAATATGGACTATCGCATCCAAAATAATTAATATACTTAATATCTGTCCAATCTTCCAATGTAGATGCCCTAAACAAGGTCATCAACGCACGTGATAATGTACCAAAATGCCAAGGGTCGTTGTTGCCGAACAACATGTAGCCGATGATACCAAATAGGTACAGAACAATCATTAATAATAACATAATATATCCAATAGATACCATCCCCCCGACTAATCCCATTATGATCATTTGTAAAGCAGGAATTTTTTTAATTAGTTTTGCCAGCCTCGCTAAACGAACTAAACGCAATAATTTAACTGCACCACCACCTTGCATACCTGGAATCGGCAACGATAATACAACAATGACAAAGTCAAAGTTGTTCCACTTCCACTCTGGTCCTAAATAATACCTCCACGGAGCCGCACCTTCTGCCAGTATTTTTGCTACCACTTCAAAAATAAATATAGCCAAGATTATATTGTCTGTTACAATAATTATCATCAAAGTTTCGCAATATTTATCCGTCTGAAACCCAACAACAAGACCAGCTAACATGATTATCCCAATGATAAAATTGTTAAACCTATCGTCTTCTGTTAGACTCTGCATACGATTAGAAACGTTTACAATGTAACTTTTGCAAAGTCCATTGTAGTTTTCAGGGTCTTGAGCAGGCGTGCGTCTAATTATAGCAGCTTCTTCCGCGGCTTTTTTTCTATCAGCTATCATTTCCCTGATATCGTCGTCTGTCATTCTCTCTTCCCGTGCTAACGCTTCAGCACGTACTCTCTTGGCCGCTATAATTGCTGCTGCAGCCATTGTGTCAAAGTCTATGTAATGAAGTAGTGCTTATCACTAAATCGTGTTTACGTAACCAATAAAAGTATCCGCTTAATGTTTTATTGTGCCAGCAGATTGCTAGTGGATAAATGTAAGGCTCTTATTTTAAATTTCTGCTTGTGCAGTTTATCGTAAAGTAAAACAAACGCCGTTCTTCATCTAACATTAACAAAAGCATGTCCGTAATAACATATATGTATATATATGTAATGCACTAATAAAAATTAATATTAATAATAATAATCACCAGGACAAAAATATAGCCAATCTTTTTTTTGCATTGTTATTCTTTGTAAAATATTCCTTCTTTTTTTTAATTATAAATAAACTCTGTAATAAAATAAATACTGTAAGAATAGTAATGCACTAATAATCAAATTTTTTTTTTAAATAAATGGTGTTAAGCACTTAACAGTTCTTATTATTTAACTGGTGGTGGTATTATTATTACATCGTTGATTTAGCTGGTTTAAATTTTAATCCGATAGTGTAAGTTGTTAAATTCTTTCCAATACTAAAGGCATAGTATTTTGTCGCGTTGATTATTGTGAATGCAAAATTTTACTTTGCCAGAAAATTAAAACGACATACTCCAATTACAATAAAGATAATGCAACAACGAAAAAACCAACTTACTCAGAATAATTTAGATTTAGTACACGAGTAATAATAAGAATTATAATAGCTTCTATTCCCTACGCGTGCGTGAGTTAAAATATCTTTGGCAACCAATGTGACCAGCTGCACCCAGCACCAAATGAAACACAGACCACAGACCACAAATCTCGTGTACTCAGGAAACCACGGCTGCGCTTGAATAGTATAGACTATACACAAATCTCCTTGCCTTATTTTACCGTAGTTTAATTTTGACATTTTGAGTATCTAGCGAATATAAGATGAGGAGAAGTGTGTAATTTTACTAGTATTACTAACAAAAATTAGCGGCAATCCTTCTTAATCATACTAAAATAAGTACATAATAAAATAATTAAGGTTTAGGTATAATACTCGTATATTACATTAACATGTAAAAAATAATTATAACAGGAACAAATATCATTATTACAATATATAATATAAATACAGACAAAGAGAATCGCTGTTTAGTACGTATTAGTATTGAGCATGGAGGTGGTAGTTACAATTAGGGTATTGATCGTAAGCGGGAATTAGTTTGTAGTTTAACGCAGTCACAATCTCTAATAGTGATTGATGCACATAGACAGCTCAATAATTGAAATAGGCCATATAATAATAATAATAAATAATAAATTATTATTATATATAATTAATAATAAAATTGAAAAAAAAAATGTATTATTATTTATTACTACCAGCAACTATTATTATTATTATTAATTAATTTTATTATTGATTGAAAAAAATAATAATAATACATAATACGGTCCAATATCATAGTAATAATAGAAGTGAATACACTCTGTAGTATGGAAATCAATCATGATTATTGTGGGTGTAAGAGTAATCTCGACATTCATGCAAACGTTGCCGCTTTTTGCTGAGACGAAAACTCATGCAATAGCGTTGGGATCACAGTTAAACAGTGTATGAATCTACGCACAAAAAAAAGCACAAAGTATGACAGACGACGAAAGTGCAACTTCACATACAAATTTGCTATCGTCTAAGTCCACTTCTAGCATATCGTATAATCATGTTAGTAGAAAGAAGAAGAAAAAACCTGCCATATCTGCTATCCATGATATATATGGCAGTAACACGTCTTTGAATAGTATATCATCTGGTAACGCGATATCATCATCGTCATTATCATGGCAAAGTATAGCAAACAAATTTACGAATGATGATGATATTGTTGAAGAGGAGAAAAACTTAAGGAAGCAGAATGTAACTTCATATACAAGTTTGTTGTCGTCTAAGTCCACGTCTTATACCACGTATAGTTACCTAAGTCGAAAGAAGAAAAAAAAACCTGCCATATCTGCCACTGAAGACATATATGGCATTAAAACTGCTTATAGTAGAATTTTATCCAGCAATAGAGCAAAATCATCGCCAACACCAAGAAATTCTTCTTCGGACCACTCCGATAACCTTCTTACTCAACCAAAAAAACGTTACAAGAAAACAGTTGCAGGCGAAACTGATAGTCTTATTGACGGTTTTTTCGGCGAAGTAAATTATTCGACCGCTACCACGACCCCAAACAACAATTACGATGTAAATAATCACGCGACTAATGCAACAGCAGCTTCTTCAAATATCATGATAATGAAGCAAAGAGAAATATTAAATATGAATAATGGAAATAAAAGTGAAAATGCTATCCGTAACAAGTATGAAGAAACAAAAAGGAAGAAAAGGGTAAAGGATATTACACCGGGTAGTGGCAGTGGACTTTTAAGAAATTTTGATAGCAACGATAGTGACAGTGATTCTGATGATGCAACTAGCGAGGATGGATATTTCATATGGCCAAAATTGAGTATAAATTCATCCAAAGTCATCCAATCGCAACGTAATAAACTACCTCTTATACTTGACGACGATCCACCTGAGCACCATCCAAGCATGAATCAAATATCATTACCTCCATCTGCAAATGCCTTTCTTCGCGAATACCAGCGAGTTGGTGTCAAATGGTTATACAGTAGGTATAAAAAAAATACCGGTGGGGTACTAGGAGATGAAATGGGGTTAGGAAAAACAGTTCAAGTTATTTGTTTTATTGCTGCCATATTAGGAAAGAGTCACACTATACGAGATGAAAAAATGTGGAAAAAAAGAAAACATTTTGCACAAAAATGTATGGATAAATGCAAAGTACCAAGATTTGAAAAACTAAATTGGCTTCGTCCCATTCTTGTCGTACTACCTGCTTCATTATTGGACCAATGGAAAAGCGAATTTAATGTATGGGGCAGTTTTGACGTTCAAATTGGAAGATCTAGAAAATTAATTGGTAAATATTTAGAAATGGCTAAATTCGGTTTGATTGAAATTTTAGTAATGTCATACGAGCAACTACGGAGTAACATGGAAGGAGTTGCTCAGATTGATTGGTGCCTCATAATATTTGATGAAGCACATCGGTTAAAATCAAATAAAAGTTCATTATCTAAAAAAATTTTACAGCTTCGAAGAGTTAAATGTAAAATAGCGTTAACAGGTACACCTATGCAAAATGATATGGAAGAGTTATGGTATTTTTTCAATATTATTTGTGAAAATGCACTTGGCAGAGAAAAAGATTTTTCAGAGTTTTATCGCAGACCAATTTTATTAGGTCGGAAAGCTAATGCTTCTAAAAGACAGCTTGGTGAAGCTAAGAAAAAAACTGAAATGTTGCATAAATTGATAAACACAATGATGCTGCAACGTAAGAAAGATATTATTGCACATCAATTGCCAAAGAAAGACGAAAAAGTTGTATTTTGTCGAATGTCAGAGCTTCAACAAAGGGTATACAAACGTGTTTTATCGTCAATAGATTACCAAACAGTATTGCGACGAAACGAAGAATGTGATTGCGCCAACAGTTGCGGAAATCGAGGTAAATGCTGCTATTCAACGGTGCCTAGCCCAATTGAATTGTTTGAACAATATTGTAGAGAACATGGGATAGATGATATTAAATATGCTTGGAATAGTTTATCTGATGAAGAAAAAGAGCCATATGAGCGAAATGGTGGAATATTATACCCTTATTATCATCCGCATTGGAAATCGCCGTATAAAGCATCTTGCGAGAAGTGCCCAAGTTGTTTGATGCTTCCATGTACAGCTATTTTAACTAAAATTTCATGCCATCTGGAGTTACTAAAACCACAAAAAAAATCACACCCTAAGGAACAAGAATTTTATCGTAAAGTTGCAAAGATGGCATTTCGTGGAGAGGAGGAACTAGTTGGTGGTATTAACCCATTGTCAAACTTTATGGAATTGGCCGATGTGGAGCATTGTGGTAAAATGAGAACGTTAAATAAACTTATACCAATGTGGCAAAAAGATCACCATAAATTACTAATTTTTAGTAACTACACGCGTGTATTAGATATTTTAGAAAGTTTTTTAAAAGCAAAGGGTGCATCTTTTTTACGTTTAGATGGATCTACTAAATCGAATACCCGGCTTGGTATGTGTGACAAATTTAACAGTGATAAGTCTATATTTTGTTTCTTAATTTCTACTAAAGCAGGTGGTGTTGGTTTGAACTTAACCGGTGCTTCTCGTGTTGTGATATTTGACCCTGATTGGAATCCAGCAAATGATTTACAAGCGCAAGATCGTGCATTTAGAATAGGCCAAAAGCAAGATGTGCGTGTGTATCGATTAATTTCATCGGGTTCAATAGAGGAAATGAAGTATATACGCCAAATGTATAAAACCCAAGTGAATAATACGGTGTTAAATAGCGCAATAGAAATGAGGTATTTTGATGGCGTAGCCAAGGATGTCAACCAAAAAGGTGAAATTTTTGGGATCAATAACTTGTGGAAATTAGAACCGGAGGGACATATGAAAACCTTTTTAAAAAGAACTTCAAAGAAACGTAAAAAAAAGAGTATGTTAGTCGAGGATAATAATGAACCGTCCAATTTGTCGTTACCATCATCAACAACAGGAGCAACGAGAGCAGGAAAATATAGTGTCGAAGAGAACGTTTCTGACCCTGATTTTGAAATTGTTGATGATGTGATTTCGGGAGCAATGGCTTCGAAAAAAAAGGAAATTTCTGAAGCTCATAATAATGGCGTAAGAGATACCGATGATACCAAAAACTTGGAAGGTGAAAGTAATAACCCACCACCTTTATTATCGGGCAAAGACAATATTGGAAACGATATATCTGGTGAAAAAAACAATAACCTGGAACGAACTTCTACTATGGATAATGATGGTGGTGATCTTGACACTGCATTTTCAAGTACAGATCTTTATGGCGCCAACGAAAATGAAAAGAATCGTGTTCGGCGCGCACGAGAAGATTTTGAAAATGGGTTATTAAAAGAAGACACTAATGGTGGGTTTGGTTTATCAAAAAATATTGATGGTGCTTTTCCAGGTAGTTTATCTGGTAATAGAAACAACATTAATAAAAAAAGCAAAATAAATTTTGATAATATTATTGATGATGAAGACAATGCAGATTTTTTTATTAACGAAAACGAGACAAGAAAGTCATCAACAGACTTGAATCAAGGCGCTGCTAAGAATATTGCACTCTTTGAAAGGAAACAAATGAAACAGGCTTTAAAAACTCGGAATCGCAGAAAGAGAACAAAATCGAAGGCAAAACCCTTGGCAAATAAAGATAACAATGATGAAGCTGGGTGTATTTTAAAATTGGCGGTCCCACCAACTAAAATTAATACCACTACACCACCAGAACCGACAAAAGACAATAGGAAACTTAATGATTTGGCGCTTACCAATTCGATACAAGATTTAAGCCGACAATTTGGTGGCGATATAAGTGAAATGGCCAACTACATTAGGAAACAGTTCGCTGAAAAAAATTAAAAGAGAATGAAAGAGAAAACGTATATATAAACTTAACCATATACCTTGGTATGATACCAGTTAATATTTATAAAAACATTAAAGGGTTTTTAGTGTTATTAACTTCTGAATCTTTTAATTTATGGTATTATTTATATAGTAGTAGAGTAGTATATTTAGAACCTTTTACAAAAAAAATATTATATCATTTTTTAGCATTTTATTGAGTCAACTGTTTTACATAATGGTTTGCAGATGGACTAACTTTAATCGAACCAGGCTCATCTTTTGCCCAATTTCTTACATAAGTACTTTTAGACTTCCCACCTTTCGGCGATAGTGCACTTCCATTAGTAGTTAAATTGTCACCTAAACTATTTTCTGTTAATTGAGTTGATCCCTGTGTAGTCTCATTAAACCCTAATGGTAATGTTGCAAATGAGCCATGGCCTTGCGTTTTTGGAAATTGGGGTGGTGGTAAGCGTTTTAATGGTTCTTTTGTAATAAATGGACGATCACGAGGTGGTCTAGAAGACATTTGGCCAAGTGTCTCCCGTCGTTCACGTGACGTTGGTTTATGTGGTAATGGTGCAGGTACTGGATCTTTCCCTTTGACATTGGAGCCCCAATCTGCGGCTTTGATTAATTTAACATTTTCATCTTCTTCATCTTGCATACTCGTTTCTGGCAAACGAGATGCCTGCGCAATTGGTGACGGCGGCCCTAAACCATCGTCGTCCTCTGCAAGCAGTTTTAATATATCTCGATTCGCTTCCGTTGTTTCGCCAATATTTGTTTGAACCTTTTCAGGACTTTCTGCATTACCAACACCAGTTTGCTCTTGATCTCCAGCAGGTTGCGATACCATGGTTTGATGCATTTTATATGTTGCACGACTCATTTTCTTTGGATTTTCTAACAATTGTGGCCCTTGTTTTGCCCCATCTCCTTCTTTTAAGGCAACACCAGCTTGTAAATTCATAATTTGTAACAAAGATGGTTGCTGTGAAGTGGATTCTTTGAAAAATCCACCACCACTTTCATCAAACTCTGCCTGCTTCTTCTTTGTCCTACTTTTTTTGCCTTGTTTTTTACTTGGTGATACAACACTAATTGGTGCAACAATTTCGTCGCCACCACCTTGTATAGATACATCCATTGAATACGCATATGGTGGCATTTTCTCAGGTTTCATTTGTTGAATAACAATAACATTGCCGTTCCTATCAAATACAAAATCTTTACCTTTTAATTCTTTCATTAATTGTTCATGCTTCTCCTTTTCCTCTTGCTCACGTAATTTAGCCTCTTCTAATCGTTTTTGTATTTCTGCCTCTGCACGTTCCATGTCACGAATCGCACGCAAGCGTGCCCGTTCCTCCGGTGGCAGTCGTCGTTTTTCATTTCTTTTCTCCTCTTTGCTTTTTTCCTCCGGTGCATCAAGCTGTCGAATACGACTTTCAAGCGTCGTACCTTTCTTTTTTGATCGACCACCACCTAGTTTACTACGGGCACTTTGACGTGTAGATAAACCTCTACGAGAACCGCGTGTTCTGGCTGTTCCAGCCTCACTAGGTGCTTTCATACTTTCCGCTACCGGTAATGGATTATATCTCACTGGCTTTTTACGTATATTCATTGCCCCAGAGGCCCAAGAATCGATAGGCGCAGGCATTGTTTCCTGTTCTGCCGTCCATCTTTCCTTGCTAATATTGTCTTTATCATTATTATTGCTACCATTATTATTATTATCATTATTATTATTATATTCGCTATTATCATTTACATTATTATTGACTACTGTTTGTGTTCTTTCGGACAACTCTTCCGGAAATGTATTCATCTCACCAGCATCTTTCCCACGATACATCCAATTAACTACTTCAAGTACATCTTTAATAACCTTTCTGGAGGAATATGGAACTTCACGGGATTTTAAATAGTGTTCGTATAATTTTTCCCCACACGTATCGACTAAACTATTCACGATTTCCACTGCTACCGTTTGCCCAGCAACTTTATCGTCAAATGCATCTTGCTCCAATTGTTCTGGCGTTCTTTCTTCCGCCATATTTTAAAATATATCACTATAAATTTCGTACCGACTGTTTGTATAGATTATATTATTAAATAATATATATATATATATGAATATATATCAAGAGTCGGTATTGAAGGAATTTCTCATCAGTGAAACAACAATGACATGCCCCGCGATAATTCGGATTGTTTTCCATTGTGATGATTGTTGATTGTTGTGTCCTATTATTATATTAATTGTTATTATTATTATTATTAATTATTATTAATTTTATTTTTTAATAATATAAATAAAATAAAAATATCCTAAATTAATTACAACGCATTACTATTGGAAATATTCACATTGTAATATGTTCGTTAGAAACTAAAACGCGTTACACGCAAAAATACCCTATTTTTAACACGACATCCACTTGTTTTGATAGGTAACTATTAGTACGATATATATGTATTCTAAAACACGAGAAGTTTTTTTGTAGTTGAGCTATAGATGTTCAAATTATGAGTCTTGAAATTAATAGAAGGATTCAGTATGTATATTATTTTATCAGACGACTCGTTTTTCTATGTAAATTCTTGAGTATTTCATATTCCCGGATCCGTTTGAGAAACGCCAAATGAAGTCATAATATGAGCCTTATCGTATTGCTTTTATTTATACCTCACGTGTCCAGATTATACCAGACAATTTATAAAAACAATGTTCACATTGGATATCTTCATCATCAATAAAACCGTTTTTGTATTTAACATTTTCTTTGTTATGATTACTGTTATGATTTTTATTGTTATGGAATTCTATACGTCGACGTTTATTGTTGTATGTCATCACACCGTTTTTATTATTTTTAAATTTGCTGGGTGTTTTACCAGGAGAAAACATGCTTAATTGGTTTGCAATTTTCTTTTTTAATATTTTGTAGACACTACTATGTATATGCTCCTCTTCCTTTTCAATATAATCTTCAATAATCTTCATTTTTATTCTATCATTGCCTTTCTTAGCTGGTTGACGAGATATTTTCTTTGTTTTTTTTTCAATATACTTATCATTGTCTTGTTTTAATTTACATTTTTGAAAATACAATGGCTGGATTGAAATATTCGATTGTACCGATAAGAGCGAAACTCCATGTCGATATATTTCAGCATCATCAACTTTACATGGAACAATGATGACACAATTTCTTTCCATTGCATTACGTACACCTCTTTCTGTATCATACATCGCACCATCAAATGTTAAACGATTACTAGTGACAAGGCCATCCGTTGGGGCAACAACTTTTATAGCACTAACAGTGGCAATAAATCTATCCCCCCAAAAAAATGTTTGTGCAATTAGTGTACGCCATACGGTATTTAAATCATTTACACTGAAATACTGTGCCCAAAAACCATGATCATTGATAATTTTGTTCCTCTTGCGATCCTCAGAATTCTTATGAAATAAAAACATAGATTCTCTTTCATTTTGTACTAGATCATAATTTGCATCTTTTTTATTATCCCAATTGCCATGAAAATATCGTGCAAATATAACCGACGCTTCATCTTTGCTTAATATTGTTGCATCTTGCGATAAAATTGCAACTCTTGAGTGGCTTGTTTTTGAAAGTTGAACATTTAGAAGGTCTATATGAGATTTTTTCATTATTTGATTATCAAAAAGAACCCAATATAATTTACTGCTATTTTCATTCTCGGATTTATTTTCATCTTGGACGTAAATTTTTTTACGTCTCTGTGATGGAATAGCAAAGACATCTCGACTATTATTATTTTCATAAGTTTCCAGATAATTATCGACACTAAAATCATCATCACTTTCGTAATCTTCATCTGAATTAGAGGCATAAAAATCCCCATATCGAATTCTTGCACCTATTGTAAATTCTGGAGACTCTTCTTCGTGCTGATGAGTACTATTGCTTTCATTAATATTATTTATAAGAACAGCGGGTGGTGATGCCACGCTAAATATACTTGCAGAGCTTTGCTGGGAATTACTCATTATATTGTTGCTAATATTAGATCTTTCTACGTCGTTAAGAGAAGATTCTTCTTCGTCATTATTAGAATTATTGTAGGTCAACGTAGTTACATTTTCGTTTTCATTTAACAAAAACTGTGCAGCAGCAGACACATTATTACCGTTTAAACTCAATGCTGTAAGCAATTGCTGTTCAGGCAATGCGGGAAAAAAATCTCTAAGCTGCTCCATGTAATATTATATTAGAAATGTCACAAATATATTGTACACGATGTATTTATATCGAGTATTCGTCAGTCACTTATCCCCCATGTGCATTTGTTACGCACACGCTACATTGAAATTGAGATAAATAAAATATTTTAATAATAATAATAAATAATAAATAATAATAAATAATAATTAATAATAAAAAATAATTGAAATAATTAATAATAATAATAATAATATTGCACAATAATAAAAATTAATATAACGTCTTTATTAGATGGTGCTTCGGCCCCTATCTCACCCTAAATCGATACCCTAATCATAACACCCATTAACAAAACAAAACCAACCACCAGCATTTTTGTTAACTTATACAGCCTACCACCATGGTAGCCGCCTAGTAGGGCTACAATGATCTGTAAAATATATATAAAGTTGTTACTTCATTGTTGTTCGTGAACTTTCTATTCATGTTACAGCGTTATTATTATTATATAAATAATTTATTTGTTATTAATTATTATTTACTTCTTCTTATATAATATTACTGCTCTACTACTACTACTATTATTAATATATTATTATTATTTAATTATTTTTATTAATAATAATAATAATAATAATAAAATAATAATAAATTATTATATTAAGTTTATATTTATTAAGTTTTTTTTATTGCTGCTATACTCTCAACGCAGCAGAGATATGCACATGAAACGTATATAACTTGTAGTAAATTGTATCAAACAAAAGAAAAGTACACGCACACACGCATATATATATATATATATATGCGCATATACGTACATATACTAATAGAGGCCGAGCATACGATTGAACTATCGTAAAAATGTCGGACTCCGAGATGTCCCAAACATCGGTTAAGCAGCGTGCAGAAAACTATTCAAAAGAAGTTTGTAAACGAGAGGGTTTAGTGTGGGAAGACGACCATGAAAGCATTGAAAATGATTACTATCAAAGAAAAATACCGAAATTATATAAAAAAGCAGAAGATGCAAAAAGTAAATATAAGCAAGTGAAAGCAAATTTTAAATTATATGCTAAGCAATATCCACAACATGTCTTCGAAAATCAAGAAAGGAAGATTCAGTCTCTCGAGGAAGAAACAAATAAAGTAAATAGCA
>JACKZZ010023773.1_pt1 | contig 11801 bp, 9 predicted proteins | sample 8027871 | NCBI WGS metagenome assembly JACKZZ01 (sample SAMN15724774, study PRJNA655200) | protist metagenome | isolation source: fluorescence activated cell sorting (FACS) single amplified genomes of... | place: USA: West Boothbay Harbor, Gulf of Maine | collected 2000-07-19
AAAATTGACGCCTCGAAATTTTTGAAATAAAGAAGCCCCTAAAAAATTACTTAATGACGAAACCCGTGTCCTGCTCACAGCAGACAACTCTGAACTGTACAAGTGCGATAAAATAGAGGAAGCTTGTAAAAACTTGGAGGCTCTTCTTCTTCTTCTTGTAAGTGGATTTTAATTATTGTTTTTTTACAAGTCCTTCTACTTATTGCCAGTTTATTTTCCCAACTGTTTGTGTCGACCCAACTACATCACAGCTCTTCGCAAGAACTTAAGGTGGACAGTATAGGGAGGCTTGTTTATTCCGATGAAATAGAACTGTGTTCACGGAAGATCTTGCTCCTTGCTTCTTCTTCGTGAGATCGTCGATAGTAGTACACAATGCTATTTGATTTTTTTACCGATGGCACTTGTTTATTTCCCCAATAGAATAAACCGAGATGGGCGAGTGCTGTTCAACTGCCTTAATAAATGACTTTAACAAATAGCTACAACTGTAGAGCAAACCGATACAAACTCGATGACAAAATCTGCAACAGACGCTCGTCTACTCTGCGGCCAGGGAGAGCAGCAGTGTGGCAAAAACCGATCCTGATCCTTGTACGAAAAGACAATTATTCCTCTAACTGTGGAGTTATACAAGGAGTCGGTAAAAAAAAAAGTTCATATTCATCCTGACCACAAAATAAACTGAGTACTATGCTAGAAGAACAACCCAGGCGAATTTTTCATCAAAAAGGAGCGACGGCACAATTAGAGGTGTTTCGGGACAAATAGTACAAGAATAGTATCCCGACGACTTCGCTTTTCTCCAGCACAGCTTCGACATTGGTCAGCATGAATCATGCTGACCAATGACGAAGCTGATGACCCGCGTGAGAATAATTTTCTCGTCGATCAACAGAAAATAAATACCGACAAAGCAATAGTGGACAGCGTGAGGCAGAGATCATGAACAAAGAGCAATACAATACAGATGCTTTATTCTCGATGTACACACAGGTCATCTCTGTTGAACATTTTTCTAAGCGGATTTCTCAAGCACTGGACGCTCGACCGAAGGCCGGCTCTGGCAGAATCTGGCTTCATTTCCAAATCTCTCTCTTTTCCATAAAAAAAATAAGGCAAATGACATTGATTTTGGACTCGTTTGTTTTTCACAACTATTATCATAATCATGATGCTCCACTTGATATTCCTGTACTATCTCCGAATCAAGCCGATACTTATGATCACCTCTGTCATCACAAGAAAATCAATTGCCTAAAAGTTCATTTAGAACAGCTCACAATCGTTGGTCTCCGACACGCCCTCCAATATCACAGAGACAGAAGGCCGCCCTCGAGCATGATAAGCAGGGGACAGCTATCGTAGCTTAATCTGCCGCATCTGCGATTTTTCTACACCACACGAAGAGGCTCCTCCGCCTTACAACAACTCTATCCTGCTGCTCGAGAACCTCCACGCAAAGCCGACTAGAAAAGAAAATTGAAGTCAATCATTCAATTTTTTGTGCCCGGCTGCGCCCGTGGCCGATCACCGTACGCGGACCACGTCCCAAATATTTCTTGCCGATGATTCTGTGTGCAGGTACTAAAAAGTAAAAATAGTTGTTGTGATGCTCTGTAATAAAATTATAGCACCTGAAAATCTTTTTCACGACAGCTGTGCGCTGTAAAGCTTTTGTAACTGTAAGTGTATAAAAAAAGAGAAATAAAATTGAAGCCAATGACATGGCAAAAAAGTTCGCGGAAGAAAAATATTTGTACTTTTTTTGATCGAAATTATGCCGTCGACCAAAAACAAAAAGTGCTTTAGTAGAGAGAGAAACTGATTGCTAGCTCGTGGAAAAAAGTACTTCTTCTAGTTCTAGAGAAGCCAGTTTAAAAATGTGCTGGGCGATTGTTAATATTGACACCAGTAAGGTCGTTCTTGTTGCTGTGCACGGGAAATCGAAATGAGAAACAAATAAAAATCGAATGAAACTCTAAACCTGAAAACCTCTAAACCAAAAACAAGTTCGCGAATTATTGTAAAAGCGTAGTTTCCTTTGTGATGCGTATGTTTTTGCACTGGTCCTTGAACGCTGTTCAGCTCAATGCTTCCGCCTTGGAAACATTTTGCCCTCGCACTGGATCATGGTGAGAAACTGAAACAATCAAAAGGCGATAAAATAGTAGGCTTTACCTAGTAGGCCTGTTGCTGAGAAAAAGCAAGCAGGTTTTTAAGGCACTGTGTACATCATCGGAGTGGAAAATGAAAAACCACATAAAATTTTTTCCGAATTCATAGAAGTGGTGGACTAGTAGTTCTAGTTCTCAGCCAAGAAAAACGGCAGCGGGAGGGGATAAAATTTTCAATTGCATCTAGCAAACTAAAACCCAACATTTATTTTCGGGAAGCCGGACGCTGTGCCTGCTATATTTCTTGTTGTGCATCTTCAAAATCGTGTATGGAATAAACTCATATACTGTACTACTTATCCCGATATTGTTGGTACAACTACACGCCTGTCGGAGCTGCTGTGCAGGTACGGGAGGTGCCATGGAAATTATATTCAAGTTCATTTGTCCTCGTTGAAAATATTATAGAAATTCCAAAAGTGCTGGAGTGAACTGAACCTTTCCAGTCGCAACTGCTCCTGGCGACAAGATGTTGAAAGGGTGTCATACATTTAGAAGTACTAGCATGTAAAAACAGCACTCCTTGACGCTGTCGTTGGTGGATGAAGTCTTTGCATTGAACATGAGAAAGTTTTTGCCGAAAATAAAAACGATGAATGCTAAAACATTAATAAAAATGTGGAATTATATTCACGGGTAGTTGTTTATTTTTAGCCAGAACCCCCCTTTACATTTCGTGGTAGAGAAGTACTGTATGAAGCATCAATTTTTTTGCAACATCCACCTATCCAAACTGCTAAGCGAAGCGCGAAGGTATAATAGCTTTGCGAATCAACTATGATGATGCAGTTTTTGTTTTCTGCTCCTGGTCATGTTGTTCTCTCGATAATAAATCGCACCGGATGTTGTTGAAGGCTCTTCTTGAAGTGTCCGATTATCTTTATCAACGCGTCGATCTATAGAATTCTATCTGTCTGTCGTGTTTGGATTCTACTGCGTAGAAAGGGAAACAAAAATTGAAACGGTCGTGTCTGTAAATTTTAGATTTGACAAGACCATCAGGCTACTTGTTTTAATAGCCTTAGGCTCTTCAATGGTGATGAAAGAATATCTATCAAAGTTCTTGGAAACAGAAAGTTTCTATGCCCTGAATCGATGTTGTAGCATCCCGAAGTTTATCAAATGCAAAAGTGTCTGGGTCTGGAAACTTGTAATGCTGTGTTGGGAATAGTGAATGCTCTGTAATGCACAGCCAAGCATGAGAAATATCTGCGCTTCTTTGTGTTGCGTTTCTCGCATGAGAAACTGCGTTTTTGCATGACAGGCAAACGGGTCTCTTCTTGGACACGCATCACAAACTTTTTTGTCATGCCAGACAAGCATGGCAAATCTCGCAATCATCCAGACCCAGACATTTTTACATTTGATAAAGTTCACTTCGCCTCGATCCGGATTTCGTCATGGACGTGCTTGTATGCATTGCAAATATCCACGGATCATGTCTGGAAAGATGCGAACTTGTGATGCGCATTTCACATCACACAAAAATCTGTCATCCATGGAAGCCAACACTTGCACAAATTCAGGCCACTGAAAGAAGGGCTTATTTGTCATGCGGATTACAACGCATTCAGACATCTACTTACTTCTCGAAACCTGTGAAGATGCTTATGCTAGGGCGTCGTGCATGGTAGACCTTGTGGGTCATGATGCCAAAGCTGCATGATCACAAACCTTTGCATTCTTCCAGGTCGTGTCCAGACATTATATTTATGCATTTGATAGCTTACCCGAGTCCCGCACGTCCCACAGGTCACCGGCCAAGCCGAGGTAGTAATCCCACACAGCTGTTTTGACAATTTTTTCGTGTGTTAGTTTCGTACTTATCTTTCGGACCACGACTCTGAGGACGCACGAATTTGAATTTCATCTGTTCCGAAATGAACCACTGCATCAGATAATTCACCAGACAACAAATCTTGTTTATCCCTGTCGTAGTACTACACATTGACCAGTACTAGATCTTTGCATTCAATACCGTTCTACCACAACAACTTGTGGGCGACGGGCACCCGTTTTGCAAAAATCACGAGATCAACATCTTCTTTATCATGACGTCGATTTCAATGAAGTACTACTAGACGATGAAAATGAAACATCATATTCAATAAAAATGTATTCTACTCTACCGGCGACGTTTTGCGACACCTTCTCGCGGTACTTTTTCTATCCTGAGCAAAAACGTCCCCACTCCAGAGTCAAGATGGGGGTTTCGCAACACAAACGTGGAAGTTTTTGGAGTCACGCATGACAAGTTAAAGTCCGTAGAGTAGTGCAAGTTAGCAAGGACAGCCGCATTACAAATCCACCGGCTGATCCAGTTTACAGCATTACAAATTCCAAAACACGCCTGGAAATTCCCATCATGGGGATGCGCATGACAAATGTTTTTGTCATTGCAAATCTGCATGACACCTCTGGGGTGGCGAAGGTTTTACAGAGGATATTTTCATGTTCATATTCACGTCCTGCATGCCCTGCATGAACCCCACCAAGTCCTTGGACGAGTGCCAGCTGCACAGGGTTATCAAATGCAAAAATGTCTGGGTCTGGAAGGATGCAAGGTTTGTCATGCATTTTTCCCATGAGGCCTGATGCCTGTAATGCATGTTCTAGCAACACAGATTTTTAGAGGGCTTCCTAATGCCTGTTCCGCATGAGAAATACCCTCTCCGCGTAACACAAACTGGAGTCCTGTTGCTGGTCATGCAATACAGATTTTTTTGGAATCCAAAGACAGCATTACAAGTTGCAATCTTCCAGACCCAGACATTTTTGCAATCCATATGGGTCATCAGTTCCTCATGAGACTCGGGATCCATCGTTCGGCCCATCGGGTTATCAAATGCAAATATGTCTGGGAGATTGCGAGATTTATCATGCTAGTCTGGCGTGACTCTGAACTTTGTATTGCGAGGGGACCGCGAAGGACTCCTCTTGTCTGTCATGCAAAAACGCAGTTTCTCATGCGCAGTACGCAACTCAGAACCACGGAAAATAAACTTGTCATGCTGGGCAGCGTATTACAGTGCGATCTGAATTTCCCCTCTTGCATCACAAATTTCCAGACCCAGACATTTTTGCGGTTTATACGGGTGTCCCATCATTTCCGCGGTAGTCGCGTCGAAGGAGACCTTCTCGTACGGGTGCGCCGTGTTTTTGTTCTGCACCAGAAACGGCTGGACCCAGGGCCCCGTTTCCTGGCACACCGCGGACTTCCCCCGGTTGTAGAGGAGATACGCGACCTGGAATTAGAAGATTTGTATTGCAAAAATGCTATCAACAGCGTATTTGTATTGCAAAAATTATCTTCATGCAACCTATCATGAGTTGTGATCGTTGCCAAAACTTTTTTCTTCTTGTTGAACAATTTTAGTACCTCGTAGCAGACCGCGTTCTCGTTAAACTTCGTCAACTTGTACTCTTTGAAATCCGCCTCATATGCATTGCAAATATGTGTGGGTCTGGAAGGTGGTAAGTTGTGATGCTGTCTTTGGATTCCAAACAAATCTGTATTGCATGACAAGCAGGAGGAGTCCAGCTTGTGCTACGCCGGGAGGGCATTTCTCATACGGTATAGGCATCAGAAAGCCCTCGCAAAATGTGTGATTCTAGGGCATGCATCACAGACGTCAGGACTCCTGCAAAATGTGCATGACAAACCTTGCATCCTTCCAGACCCAGACATTTTCGCAGTTGATACCTCATCGTCATTCACGATATCTCCCAAACTGAACCCCACAACTACCGCCGGACACAGCTTGGGGAAGTTCTTCATCTCCTCAGACCACCGGTCGCCGAGAGTTTTCTTCTTGAGTTTCACAAACACCACGTCCCCCAGCATGAAGGGCATCTTCGCCCGATTGTTTTTGAGGAAGTCAAAAGTGCACTCCCCGCAGTAGTACGGCGCGGTCTCTTTCACCTATCAAATGCAAAAGAGTCTGGGTCTGGGAGATTCTGAGACTTTATTTCATGCACGTTTTGCATGAGCCATGATGTCTGTGATGCATGCCGTAGCATCACAGATTTTCCGCGTAGCAAAAATTACATTCCCTTTGCTACTCATACATATACAAATTTTTTCGGAATTATCCAAATGCAGCATCACAAGTTGCGTTCTTCCAGGCCCAGACACTTTTGCATTTGATATCAACGGCCCGGATGCATGTCCAAGGCTCCGGAACGCGACCTGGCACATGTCCTTGAAGATCTGCAACTGTTCCCTGTTCGCAGCACTCTCCTCCCGGTCGAAGTGGCAGTACTCGGTAATCTTTTTGAGTGACTATGCATTGCAAATATGTGGTCTGGGTCTGGAAAGTTGTCATGCAAGTTTGGAAACCACAAGCGCTCGTTCTCATGCACAGCCAAGCATGAGAAGGTTTTTATGACGCCTGCGCGCTGCGCCTTGTGCATGACAAAGTGGGTTTTCCCGTGACAAAGAAGCGGAGCCATAGCCATTCGCTAGCTAGCATGACAGAGTTCAGAGTCATACCAGACGAGCATGACAAATTTTGCACTCTTCCAGCCCCAGACATCACGATATTTGCATTTCATATTGCCTGCGAAAAGCCCATTTGCAACAACGACTTCCGCATGCAGCCGGCGTGGATGGCTTTTCCGCACTTCTTGTTGTCGCAAATCATCAGCGGGTTCTTGTCGTACCCAAAGGTGCAGTTGCAGCACGAGCACGCGAAACGCTTGTCGTACATCAGCTGCTGGACCTGTTCCGGATATCCTGAGCAAAAACGTCCCCACCCCATAGGTGTCATGCCATTCTGCATGCTCAAATATGTCTCTCATGTGGAGCCCCATGAGAAGCATTTTCTAGTTGTGTTCTGGAGTTTGTGATGCTCGAATCGGCATTATGTGCTAGATCTGTGATGCTGCTGAACTAGCTAAACAGCATTACGCTACGAGCCCAAATTTCTCATGCGCAACCGCCAAAGCTTGTTGATTTGTCTAGCAGATTTCCCATCTTGACTATGGGATGGGGGCTTTTTTACTCAGGATACCGGAGTCAGGTTGTTTTGCTGTTGGTTATTCATCAAGGCCGTGTTGTTTTTCGACGCCATCTTCATTTTCATCTTCATTTTCGACGCTATCGAATGCAAATATGTCTGGGTCTGGAAACTTGTGATGCATGTCAGTGGACAGAAAGCGCACTGTAATGCACCGCCAAGCATGACAGATTTTCTCGCGGCTCTGTGTTGCGTAATATTCCGCATGAGAAACATCGTTTTTGCATGACAGACAAGAGGAGGTCTTCCGATGGCCCTACGCAATACAGAGTTCAGAGTCATGCCAGACTAGCATGAGAAGTCTCGAAATCTTCCAGACCCAGACATATTTGCAATGCATAGACCCAGTAGCAGTCGCATTCTCCATCGCTTCCTTCTCTTCCAGCAACGCCAAGACGTCTTTCGTGGTATCGTAGTACCGGGCCATCTATCATGTGCAAAAGTTGTATCGTACTCGTACTAATTGCAAATATGCATGACAAATCCTTATCCTAAAAAGGTAAAACAGCATTACAAATTGCAAATTTGTCATGCTGAGCAAATTTGTATTGCTATTCCTACTAGTACGATGCTTTTGCATTGCATACCATCTTGCGGTCCGGCTCCCCCTGCTCCTGCGCGGTGTTGCAATCCGCGTCCTTCACGGCAACATCGACCCGGTGCGTCCTTATCACGAGAAAAAAACGAAAGTGTTACAGTTACACATTGGATTGCAAGCTCACCATGACAGACAACCTCTGTCATGCCCGAATTGCTTCCGAGCTTCATTTCATTCGTGTTTTCCCTTATGGTCTGCGCATTGCAAGTTTTCCCTCTCATGCAGAGGAAATTTGTGTTGCTAAATTGCCAACAAATGATGTGTAACTGTAAGACTTTTTTCGTGGGATAGTCGTGGTTTCTTCGATAGTAGTTGTGGTCAACAGCGTCTTCTTTTCCGACGATTTTTTGCAGCTTTTACTCGTCTATCCAGTGCAAAAGTATCGTACTCGTAGTAATTGCAGTTATGCAATACAAATCTTTTTCCTAACGAGAATCAGCATTACAAATTCCATTTCTCATGCTGAGGAAATTTGTAATGCAATACCTAGTACGATCCTTTTGCAGTTCATATCGTCGTCGTCCCGTTCGGGCTCGCGGACGGTGTGCAGTCTTCGCGGCTGCCCTCGATGATCGGACTCAGCTTATGCATATGCAAATATGCCTCGGCCGCCTGGATTTCTGATGCAGGATTGGAAGGATATTAAAAGCCAGTTCCTTTGTGAAGCTGCATGCATAGAAGAAGCGAGCTTCCTTCTCGTGAAGGAGGGCAGTTGTTTGTCATGCTCTTTGCGAATGAATGAATCCGCAAGCTGAGCAGAGCAAAACTTCTCATGCTGTTGTGACGTACAAGCGGCCACCCTGCATTGCAAGTGCCAGCAACACAAATTTTGGTTTCCAGACCCAGACCACAGTTTGCGATGCATACAGCTTCTTGTCCATGGACTCGTTTAACATGGACGGATATCCTGTGCAAAAGTATCGCACTCGTGCTCGTAGTAAGTAATCCTAATCGCAGTCATGCATTACAAATTTTCATCCCAAGGTAAAACAGCATCACAAATTCCATTTGTCATGCTGAGCTAATTTGTAATGCGATTACAACTACTAGTACGATAGTACTCTTGCAATTCTTAACGGAACCCCATTGTCCAGAAACTGCGGTTCCAGCTGGTCAACACCAGCACTGGGCGTGGTAACGCTATTTGCAGCAGTATCCTCAGCAAAACCGTCCCCACCCCAGAGTTGTCATGCAAATGCGCAATGACAGAAACATTTGTAATGCGCATCGCCATGAGAGGCATTTCCAATCGTGTTTTGGACTTTGTAATGGTGTACACAGAATGAGACGCTGGCTTTCTCATGCGGCTGCCCTTGCTAACCAGCATTACAACCCTGAAGATGGAAACTTGTCATGCACAACGCGAAAAACTTGGACATTTGTGTTGAAAATTTACCAACTTCACTATGGGGTGGGGACGTTTTTGCTCAGGATAAGCAGCCGCACCAGGTGAAACCTTGAAAAGCACCTTGTTTTTCTTCTTGTTCGTCTTCGCCAGCGTTAGGCGTTCTTGCAAGGAATCTTATTCTGTGTAAAAACGTCCCCACGACCCCATAGTCAAGTTGGTAATTGTGCAACACAAGTCTTCAAAATTTGGGAGTTTTGCATGACAAGTTTCCATCTGCAGTGTAGTGCTGGTTAGAAAGGACAGCCGCATCACAAACACGCATGCTTATCCTTTTTCCAGCAATACAAATTCCAAAACACAATTGGAAATGCCTCTCATGGGGATGCGCATTGCAAGTCTTTCTGTAGCTGCAAATCTGCATCACAACTCTGGGGTGGGGACGTTTTTACACAGGATAAATCTGTAGAGAGGTTCAACACGTTTTCCTCATCTTTGTCCACCCCGTCAAACAATCCCATCTCGGAGTCTGGCATGAGCGAAATCTGCACCGCGCCACCAGTCTCCTGTGCAAAAGTATCGCACTGCTTGTAGTGATTGCATTATATGCATTACAAATCCCGTTCTCAAGCTGAAACCGCATGACAATGTCCATTTGCAAGAATGCTGAGCTAATTTGCATTGCAAAACTACGAGTATGATAGATACTTTTGCAATTCATAACCAGCGTTACCCTTAGCCTGGACCAACGGAGCCGCTGCTGGTGCGGGGGTGGTAAAATTCGCGCCCCCGACGACCCGATTTTTGTTGTTCGGCCCGGACTTGGATTCCGCCATACTGATCGAGGACCGCTTCTGTTTTTTCGAGGTATTGTGGGCAAAAACGTCCCCACCCCAGAATCAAGATGGGAAATGTGCTAGAGAAATCTGTCAGCTTTGGGTGTTGCGCATGACAAGTTTGGCCTCATAGTGTTGCAATCCTGTTTAGCTTGTGCAGCAGCATCACAGATCTAGCATATCGTGCTGATTCTAGCATCACAAATCCCAAAACATGACTAAAAACTGCTTCCCATGGGTCCCTGCATGAGAAACATTTTCAGCATGAGCATGCAGATTTGCATTACAACTCTGGGGAGGTGGGGACGTTTTTACAAATGATACGAGGGGTGATGGGCTTTTTCATCCGACGAAGTTTTGGTTTTCATCTCCTCTTCGTTGTCCGAATGATCGAGATTCAACACGGCGTTCTTGTCGTTCATTTTGCTCGTCTTCTTCGCACCACCGTTGTTCAGCGTGGCCAGAACCGGGGTCTTGTCAGCATTCTTTTCCACCTCTTCTTCATCCGATGACTCCGCTACGTTAATCTTCTTATTCCGCTTGAGTTTCTTGAATGCTTTGTTGTTCAAGGGTTTTTGCGGTGACTTTCTCGGGATGGAATTATTGGCAAAATTAACCGGTGGGGAAGTGATGACTTTTGTTTGTTTATTGGCACCACCTTCCGTGGTCGGCGAGGTGGAGAGGTTTGTAACGGTTTTCGTTCCCACGTCGTTCCCCTTCGGCGGGACAGAGCACAGGTCGTCACCCACTTGTTCTTCCAGAGCAGCGGCGTTAATATTCGGCTGATCTTTAGTGCCATCAGACGTTGTTGTCGCAAAAGGGGAACTAGTACCCGCCGCAGCCGACTGTTCTTTTTGCTCTGCAGCAAGAACATCGGCGTGGTCTTTCATTTCCTCATCCTCATTGTCATGGACCACGTTTTTGTTATTCTTCTATCAAAAGTGAAAATCCCCCCTCCCCATATCGACAAGGAAATTTGTGATGCTCTATTTGAGTACACAAATCGACCTGTATTGCTAGAAGGCCAAGAGACCCAGTACCAGTTGCGGCCTTAATTGGAGGCGATTTGTCATGCTGTTTCCCATTTCCAGTTGCCTCCTGTCATGCTGAAGATGCAACGCTTTCCTACGCCGCCCAGCACGACAGTCCGCTTCTTTTGCCTTCTAGCATGACAAAATGATTTGTGGTCGCAAATCATGCTACACAAATCTTCGTTCCAGTATGGGGAGGGGGGATTTTTCATTTTGATATCTTCCCTCCTTTCTTTCCCCGTCCCTTGGTACCTTTCGCTTTCGCCTTCGCAGCGGGTTTTTTCTTCTCTCCCGATTTCGCCGTCAGGGCTCCTTTCGACGCAGTGGCTTTCTTCATTTTGCCCTTGTTTTTCCCAGAGGTAGAAGTGGCCGGGTTCTCATCTTCTTGTTGGTGATCATCAGCATTCTCATTGTTGTTTTCCACTTCTTGTACTACTGCTCCACCAACAGCAGAAGCAGATACAGTTGTACTAGTACCCGCGATAATTTCCTCCACAACTACCGGCGTCGCGGCGCTGCTAGCCGGCTCCACATCGTACTGCTTTTTTTCGTCCACCGGGGACGCAAAGCGAACGTGTTTTTTGTCGTGTTTCTTCTTGTCGTTTTCAGCATCATGAAGATCGGTAGCGGATTTTTGATCAGTTTTCGCAGCAGCAGCAGCTTCATCACCCGGGTGGACTGCAGCAGCTGCCGCCGGTTCCTGTTGAAAAGCGTCGGTCATCTCCACATCCTGTTCATGATCCTGCATTGCATTTGCGGCGTCCTCGCTACTGTTGTTTTCCTTCTTTTGCTGTTC
>JACKZZ010004356.1_pt1 | contig 11797 bp, 9 predicted proteins | sample 8027871 | NCBI WGS metagenome assembly JACKZZ01 (sample SAMN15724774, study PRJNA655200) | protist metagenome | isolation source: fluorescence activated cell sorting (FACS) single amplified genomes of... | place: USA: West Boothbay Harbor, Gulf of Maine | collected 2000-07-19
CCCGGCACCACAGGCGATTCATGCGAGTTCGTCTTCCTCTAGCGACGGCCAAGGCAATGTCCAGACGAGTACACAAACGAGCGGTCCCGGGGCGACAGCTTCGGCGAGTGGGCAGAGCTCGTTTCTGGCGAGAGGAGCGGCGCCATTGGGAGAAATCGAACGTGGTTCGGAAGGAGACGTGGGAGGAGAGGAGGGGGACGAAACACTGGTGTTGTGAGGTGGAGGAGGGACGGTGTGAAGAAGAGATTGTGGATATTTATTACTTCTTCGATGGAGGAAATGGAAAGCGGGAGGGCTAACGAAAGGGACGCATTTTGCGGTTACTTCGTGGAGAGATTGGTGGAAGGACAAGGGCGCATTTTGCGTCGGAGTTGTGGTTTAATAGAGAAGCAATCGAAAATCGCTTTACTAATTTATAACAACTGTTTCTGTTATTTGCAAAGATAAGGAAGTCACACGTTACAGGAATTCAGTTACTGCGAGAGGACCATCATACTAATAAAATTTCTGCGACAGCGCGAGGACAAACGGCTCCATTACTACTAAAACGAACGTACAGCACTCACATATACCGAACTACGTAGATCATAGCAAAGCTCTCCGAGGTGAAAATTACTGTTTAACATGCTAACCGAACGTTTTTCTATTCATTGCAACTTCAACTGCATCAATCTTACAGAAGTCCACGTATACTATGTTTGTAATACTATGTTCTACGCAAATAAAGCCAGCACTGTACCAGAGGAGAACGAGAAAAAGATCTCTACGAGGCTGTTACATAGAGAGGAGCTATCGAAAAAAAGGAAGTGTGCGTAACCCTCACACAAGAACACAGAACCCTATTACAGATTCCCAGCAGCGAAACCGTGGAGTCAGAGGAGGATGTTTTGGCCCCACTACTAGATGTATGCCATACTGTAACTGTCAGAAAGAGGAGGTAACTTTGAGAAATAAAAATCAAACCAGGTCGGAGGGCGCTTGCACGCGCTTGCGAAAACAACTGCGCGGGGCGGAGGCTGTGACTCGTGTTGAAAACAGCGACGGCTCTTTTTTCGATCACGCTCGCAGCAGCATCGGTGACTATCACTGCAAGAAGTCGGAAAACTATGGCTCGTGCAGGTGTCGTGCTCGTGCGGTGTATTGTTTCTTCTCCATAGCGGCCAGAGGACGATATCCCTCGCTCCATCGAGATCTTCGCTAGATACAAAGGGCCTCTATGCTCTCTACAGTTCTTTCTCATTCAAAACGCTTCCAAAAAAAATGTTGGCGGTTTCGTCCTCTGCTACCTTCGTGTTTCTCACACTGGTCAGCTTTCCCGCCGTTCCGAGTAGTGCGACTGTGCTCTCCGGCGAAGGAACGAAAAACGGCTGCCAGGGCGAGATTTTCCCGACCGCGGCAGACGCTTTCTACCTGCCACCGCCAGACCCAGATGGCGGGCCAAGGGTTGATCGGTTGGCGATATCGCTGCAAGAATACGTCAGCTGGGAGCAAACTACCTTGACAAAATGGAGCCACGTTCGAAAGCTCCTGGTGCAGCATCAGGGGGAGGATTTTTGGGAGCTCTGGAAGGCAGACAATGAAGCTAGAGAACTGGTCACATTGTCCAGATTGTGGCAAGAGTTGAGGATCGGGTACTTATTGTTGTTCTGGTGTTTTCTACTAAAAGGGTGGTAGGTGGTAGTGGTATCTATTGGTAGTGCTGGTACAGATACAGACTTGGTTTTGGATGTTTACGAGTGATATCTCTACTGCTATCCGGTGCGTTAAGAAAGTACATGAACGGCAAAACAACGGCTGAACAGCTAGGCAGAGCCGGCGGCGGATCGCGCCGCCGAAGGCGCATACCGTCTTGCACGCTCGGAATACGCAGCAGCACGATAGTGGGGACAAGACCGACGCGCCGTGCTTCCTCGGCGAGCTGGCTTTGCTGCTTTCGACGTTTGTGTTTCTGCCCCGAACCGAACTCCGGTCAGTGGTGAATGAGACGAGGCAGCACTTCTATCAACACGCGAAGCAAGAAGGAGAAGCACCAACTACACCAGCATCGTCCGCAGAACAAGGACGCGAATCGGCGTTCTTCTTTTCGCCGGCTTTCTTCGATCGACAGCGCGCAGACACAGTCGGCCACAACGCGAACGTTCTGATAGAGGTGTTGGAGCGCCTCCTTACTGTGCCCCATTGGGCCTACATTGCGCTTGGCGGATCCCCTTTCCCTCAAGAATTGGGCCCTAGAAGTACGTCTGAATCTGCTTCGGGTACCGGTGCTGAATCTGATTCTGATTCTGGTACGCCAACCACGGGAAAAATCTTTCTCTCCGCTTCTAGCACGGTATGGCCAGTGTTTGCGCTTCTCTCGAGCATTTTCTCGCGTGCTACAAGTGGGCAGACCGGGGAACATCACATGCAGAGGATTACGTACGGCATGTATGGGTTTCATCATCACGGTGGAAGCGGAGCATCGGCAACTTCGGCTGCTGCGGCCGCGACGGAAAGTTTCTGGCCGACTTGGCAGGAATTGTATACGGGCATTGTGGAGGAGGAGACGATGACGAAGCGGCGGAGCGACAGAGACGAGGTCGAGGCTACGAGCCTTAGCCATGAGAATGAAAATGAAAATCGTCCCACTGCAGTAGCAAGAGCAGAACCGCCCATTACTGAAGACGGCGTCGATGTTGAGAATGGAAACGATAGCGAAGCACTCGACGTCTTCCGGCACACGCGATCTTTCTTCCAACACGAACTGCAAGAATGGATATACCATCCTGCTTTGTGGCCCTCAAGCGCAATGGAAAGCGTCCACTACTGCAACCAGCACTACAAATTCAAGGAGCTGGATTTAACTCTGTCCCGCATAACCTCCGAAGGGCTGCTGTTCGGGCGGTACAAATCCGTGGAAGATTTGGAGCGATGTTTGGTCTTTGGCTTGTTTCAGCTGGCGAATCTGGCGTTAAGGTTGAAGCAGCAGAACGAGGTGGATGATCACCTACTGTGGGAAAGGGGAGGCCGAAATGGATATGCAAGCGGAGGTGAAAGGGAGGTCGAGAGAAGTACAACCGAAGAAGAGGGTCAAGATGAATACGACGACGAAGACACAGAAACCGGGTGGTACGGAGACGTGGCGTCCATCATAGCCTTCATCCGCGAGCAGGTTGCGCGATATTTTTGGATCGTTTTCGACAAGTGGATGTTGTGGGAGATTTTGGCGCATTTCGGCCTTCACCAAGTCGTGCGAATAAACGGACTGCCGCGAATACCGTTGCCAGTTGAAGATGATGGGGACGAGGAGGTGCATGAAGGCAAGAAGCAGCAAGAAGTGGTGGAGCATGTGTACAGTCCGTCGATTCCTTTACCGGCCCGAAGCGAGGTTTTGCGGCTCGGACGGAAGTTTGTCGGTAGATTCCACTGGAGTCAGCGATTGGAACTATTTTTCCGGCGGCTTGTTAATAGCGGCATTTCTTCTACGTCTACTTCCAGTTTCACCGGTGAATCCCCATCTCGCTCCACAACCACCAGCTACCTGCAAGTCATCTATCCGCGCTACCTCACCTTCAACGGCGTTGTGTCATCGGCTCTGCGGGCGAAACAAACCCCCTATTGCCCCCGCGAGTTTCAAGATGTGATGCTGCGAGTCGTATTGGACAAAAAAGGGGGAAATAACGTGGAGGTAATCGAGGTGGGTCCGCACCTCGGCGACTGCATGTTTTGGAGTCGAGCTTTTCTGGGACAGTACTTCGAAAGAAGAAATCTCCGCATACGCGGAGTGGATATTGATCAACAAGTAGTTGACAAGTTGCGGAAGTCAATACGGTTAAACAATTGGGAGCGGGAAGTGACCGTGAAACTCGCGGCAATCACGGAGGAGCAGGAAGGCATATCATTATCAACAGCATCAAGGACGTCTGGTGGAGGTGGGCGCCAAAACCGAAAGAGCAGTGGAAAACATGCGTACACGCACACCCTCGATGAACTCTACTTCCGCCCGCAGCTGCCGTCAGCAAAAGTAGACCCGCATTCCGCCTCAAGAACTTCCGTCTTGAAGATCCACGTGGTCGGGCGTCTCGAGCACCAGATTTTGTACGGAGCGAGCCAGTTGCTTGCCTCTCGGATCGACTACGTTGTTTTGCACACGGATTATCCGCACGTCCTGCGAAACAGCGCGCGCTTTTTGATGCTTGCTGCCGAGCGTGGTTCGCCTTCTTCTGCTGAAATTGAAAATAAACCTCCGATGTTTGCGGTTGGCCAGGTCTTACTCAAAGGTTTGACCTGGGGCGAATACGTGCAGCTGCGACGGTTATACCATCAGACAATCGTGCAGCTGCTGGAAAAAAGGGAGTCGCCCAGTCCTACCGAGACCGCTTTGGACAAGGAGCTGATGCTGAAAATCGATGAGGACGCGGACGAGGCGCAATTGCACTTTTGGCTACTAGATCGGATAGCAGAGGCGGCAGCAGAAACGAAGATTTCTTCAAAACTGCGGATAGCGACGGAAAACTTTGTGGCCACGGAGAAGAGGCTGGCACAGAAAATGGTGGAGGATGAAGCGAATGGTGTTGGAAAGGATGACGCTGAGGATACGCATCGGGGGAGACGAGTGAAAGGGATGGTTGAATTACCGGAGAAAACGGAGTGGTATCTGAGTCTGCATCCGTGGTTTTTGTCGGACAGGCTGATGCACTACTTCTTTTTCTCGCTGGAAGTGAGACAAGTGCTGTTTGCCAAGAACGTGGAGAAAGGTTGATGATTTGAGCTTGATCGTGGAGGAGAACGATATCGTCGTCCGCGTTAGCTTGCTGGGGGTCTGCTGGAGCGGCAACCACCCGCTCGGGAACGATGCGAAAAACCATTTTTGTTTTGAAAATCGTAGTAGAAGGTGGTCTGGGTGCACTTAATGGGTCGGCATCTTTAGTGTCAGATTTTTGCCAGTTTCTAATCAATCTGCCTCTACTGCCATTGTGTGGTCGGAGTCGGTATACACATTTTCGCCTGCTGTTTTTGTTGTGATTGGTAGCCCCTTGTTCATGGGTCGTTGGCGGCAAATTGATTCGTATCATACAGTGAAGGTGAACGGCAGCTGGACGACGTCTGTTAGTAAATCACTGTTCGCGCTCTCTCGGTTGAACCATGTGCATGTTAAGGGTGCGAAGGACGAATGAGCAGTGTCGTGCGAACATCTGTCGAAAATCGATCGAGAAAAGCCACTTTATCGAATCGCCGCACAGCAATTTGCGATTTTCACACGCTGCAGTGATCAACAGCACTCACAGCTCTTTCCCTGTATGAGAGGAGATTGTCGCTAATTTGTCGCTACAGATAATTCATGTCGTCTGACGCTGGGCTAAAGTTTGGAGCTGGGCTACAGACTGTCTTCGTCGTCGGAGCTCGGCGAGTCCGCTCGCGCTGGGAAGACTAAATCCACTTTACGTTGGTCGGCTTCATCGTCGCTACTTTTCTTATCCGTCTTTGATCCTTTCGCCCCTACGCTATCCCCGCCAGAAGCATCATCCGCTTTGTCCGTTTGCGCAGGCTGTATTACGTTGAAGTACTCCCCACCTTCATAAGCCGCCAGTAGTTCCCTCATCACCTTCTCCACCAGATCGCTATCTATCGCCTTCCCCCCGTCATCTCTCAAACACCCGAACATACCCACGCCCACCTGGCACTTTCTACCCGCTAATTCAACACACGCTCTTAGTATCACTCCGGAAGAGTAGCGGCAGCATAAGCTCGTCCTTAAGCTGTCGTTCGCAAACGCAACCGCTTTTTGCAAAACCTGCTCCCTCTGCTGAACGAACATTTCCTCGTCTGCGCTCTTCCCCTTTTCACCCCTTGCATCGTTTACGTTTACGAGTCCATCGAACGCTTCGAACAGAAGATTGTGCACGTGAGCCCCTGGACAGAAGCTGCAGTACTCGTACAGCTCGAACCCGAGAAGGCGTAACATCCTGTTCTCCATATCTGCGACCTGCGGCACGTGGATGACCGCCAGCATAGCACCAACTGTTGGGGCGGGCGAAGGCATTCCCATTGCAGACACACTACTTGCTGTCTGTGAAGATGATGATGCAGGTCCCGTCTTCGTCAGAGCGCTGCTCGCTGTTGAAGCATTCAGGTTCATGGCCAGGAAGTGGTTGACGAGCACTTTGATGGGGGTTCTCACTTCCTCCACCTTACAGGAGAGAGAAATAGCGGCGACGGCGGCGAGTCGGACATCCTCGGAGAGAAAACTTGCGAAGCAGTAAAAGCTTTGTAAGATGTGACAGGCGGTGATCATAACCCGGGCCGGCAACTGTTTGTCTGGCTTATCCGCGAAGTTTTGCTGGGTGAAGGCGCACAAATTCTGGATGAGGAAGGCACCATAACTGCGGTGGAGACGTTCGAAGCCGGCTTGGTAAGCGGTGGCGCGCGAGGCTTGCTTTTGTTGAAGGGTCTTCTGAGCCGCTGACTGTTCTGCGGTTTTGGGCTGCTTGGCGGTTCGTGGCTTGGCGGTGTTGGGCCGGGACTTGCTGCCGGCGGCCCTTTTTGTGGTGCCGGGCATCTTTTCGCTCGGGATTGATGAGGAAGTAGTGGCTATAGATGGAATGATAAATGAATGGGGTGAGTTACTTCGAAGTGGAAGTGGAACTCGAAGCCGTCTGGCCCTACAACTACACAGGCGTTATCATTGTCAAAATCATGTCACTCTGCCTGTGATACAGGTTTACTTGCACGATGAAGGTGAGAAGCCGCATGGAAGCTACACATTACGATGATGTGATAGCTGTTTCACGTTGATCGGTGTCTTTTGCCGGTAGTCAAACCGCGATGATGAAGGACCGGTGGCGAACAGAACCTGATTTTCGAATTCGCGGACCCCAATCGCAGAAGTGTTCGAGATTAAACTTGCTTCTTGACCTTGACCTCGTCAGTCTTTGTAGCTGCTAAAAATGCTTTCCACATGCACCTGCAGCATCAGTTTTCCCTTCCGCTGATGACTCCCATTGGGTATATCGCGCCGCCGTTGCGGATGTAATTGGCCCAGAAAATGGGCTCGGATCCGCGATACGGCAACTTCTCCAAATTCGGATCGTCCAGTCTTATCCAGCAAGCACCCGCGCTTTCGTAATCCGGAATCGTCTTCGGCACCGTGCTGCCACCGAACTTTGGCCGCGCGTAATAGATCACCCGGAGCCGCACACTGTTGCGCGTGCTGCGCGAAGGTGGAGGTGCTGCGGGGGCTCCTGCAACATTTGATGTTGTAGAGAATCCCTGTTGCACCCCCGGCTGCTGCTGCGGTTGTGAATTTCCAGTTCCAGCACCCGCAGGTACCGAAGCAACCGCAACTGAGTTGCTATTTCGATATTGCATCTGCAGCACTCCGACCAACTCAATCGCTACCCCTGCTTCTTCCTCGCACTCGCGAATCGCGGCGGCCTCCAACGACTCCCCCGGATCCACTCTCCCCCCAGGCAGCCAGTACCCGCTACTCGCAAATTCTTGAACCAACAGCATCTTTCCCAAGCCACCTTCCCGTGTGTCGACGCAAACGACGAGCGCAAAAGCATTCAAACTCGGCGGTCTCTGCGAAGTTGTGTATTCGGAAAGCAGAGCGAGCTGATCCTGGCTGTGTCGATTTGGATCGCAGGGGCCGTGCGCATTACGGATGTGGTACTGAAGATTCTCCTCGCGATGGACGTGCTGGCCCTTCGAGAGGCAGACAGGACACGTCATCTTTAGCGGACGGGCGGGGGAGCTCCTCGCACCTGCGTTAGCGTTTGTTAAACTCTGCGCTGCAGCAACAACAGGTCCGCCGCCAGCTGTTGCAGGTTGCTCTTTCCCGGCGCTTTTCGAGGATATGTAAGCACCGGAAGTAGAAGACAGTGTTTCATCACCAGGAACGTGTGCATCTTTATCCTCTCCGCTCGCAATTCCAGCCTTCGCCTGATTCCGTACGGGGCTTGATGACGGCGACGATCGCGAAATGTCGCCAATCACATTACCCGCCGCCTGCTGCGGGGGCGGGTCACTGCGGCGCACCGCCTGCGGCCGAAAGTTGATGTGATAGAGCGGTGAATGAAGCCACAAGGCATCTTCCGTCAAGTTCTGCATCCCGCAAAAAGGACAAGCAAACAGCTCCGGCCTGCGAAACGAGGCCTTCTGACGTGGCGGATTGCGACTGCGTTCCGCGTGTCTTCCGCCCGGACCGTAATCGACTGGTGGCGGCGAATCAACTTCCATGGCTTGCGAGGACCCATCGCTGGTCGCCTGAAAACAATTATTCAGCGCGCTAGTCGCCGGGGCTTCCGACGTTCTTTTCCAAAACGCCTCAAGCACCTTCGATCGTACCAGTTCCGGTCTGCCTCCACTCGTATCCTTATTCTCTGCAGCTCTGGGCCCCACTTCTCGCAGCAAGTCGCCCAGAGTCGGCAACGCCGCCAAACTCTCCGTCTCTACTGTAGGGTCCGCGACAAGGGTTCCAGTTAGCTTTATCCACGCTATCTTGACGAGTACGGTCCGTAACGACTCCAGATCGTACGTCACCATGTTCGCGCCGTTAACGGACAGGTGCCAGCGCATTGCAGCATTCGAACTAGCGGAGAAGCTCCATACGACGAGAAAGGTTCGTTTCCCGTGACAGGCTTGAACCGCTTGAAGTAGATGATTCCCGTTCATCGAACTTCCTTGGGACTCCCGACCGAGCTTCGTGACAACGACGTCGAAGAAAGGACGCTCGCTTCCGGATCCGACATGTAAGGTATTCGGATTCGCGACGTCCTGCGCAAGAGAAAAATACCGCCCGATGGCGTCATCGGTGGATTCGCAGTGCGTCGTCTGAAACCCGTTCTCAGCCAGGAGGCGGAAGAGGTCCGGCACCTTCGAGTCCGCGTCCGCACTGCACACGACGAGGGCCCGAAGCATTTTTTGACTGAGCGCGCAGAATACTGTCCTCAAGATCACCACACTGATTACGAAACGAAGCCCTTGCTTCAGAGAGTACTGGGAGCTAAAGTTTAGTTTCCGTGCAAGACTATAGAGCACCGCGAATCTTCTACTCGCAAAGTCGGTTTGATGATCGCGATAAGGTATTCGCAATTCGTGCTAGTTTCCTCTCGCAGTCAATCCGAACCTGACGCATCAGTCAATCTGAACCTGAGGCAATTGTATCGCATTTGCACAGTCTCTCTGAGTCCTCGTCCCTATTGCTCTCCAGGGTCGTTCCTGTGTGCTTCTATCGCTCATGCGAACGTCTGTCTCAGTCTCAAACTTAGTTCTAGTTGGGTAGCGATCCGATTAACGAGTACAAAGAAACCGCACCGAGACGTCTACTCGATCTCCTGTGCATTGCGCAATTACGTACATATCCGGACAGCGACGAGGTCGCAAAAAACATAGCAAATGAGCTTCAACAACGCGTACATTTCACATGTGCCGAGGCTCCGAACTACGACCGACATGAGACAGAACGCTTTGCACGTCGGACATTTACACGAAATCTGAGCGGGAAGCAGGGACACGGCACGTCAAATGCTCTTCTGCCCGGCGGTCACAGCGTGCGAGACCGTTTTCAGGCCTTGCTGAAGCATTTTTTTGGTAGGTAGCAGCAGTCAAACTCAAAGCGAAAGAAATTGGATCCCTTAGTCCCCAGAAGTGTTCAGTGCACTCCAATCGAAATTCACGAAAGGCTCATCCCAAAGCTTAGCTTTTTACTAGTCGTATCAAGCGTGTCCCTAAGCAACTCTCTTTTTCCCGTGAGATTTCTAAACAGCAGTTTAAGTCACTCAATTTCAGTACAGAAGCTTAGATAGTCCCGAAACAAACCTTCTCGCAAATTCTCTTCTAACGCTACAAGTTCTCAAACAGTAGAATGTCACAACCATTTTTCTCCACAACTGTCCGTTCTTACCAAACGAACTCTTCCGTCGTCCCTCCGCGTGAGCATCCTCCCGCTAAAATCCCGAAATCATCGTCCCCTCAACAATCCAAACCTCGTCACAGCAGCTCCAAATCTCCCAAAATAATCCAAACCGAAGCTCAGTCTTCCCTCATAGCTTAGGCTTTGTTAGCTGCCTTGCGCTCCAGCAGCGCCTTGCGGTCCTTGTCCATCTTGATCTTGGTGATCACGACCTTGGACGGGCGGATCGGGAGCATGACGTTCTGGTTGTTGGCCTTGTCGCGCATGACCCGCTCGATGTGGACCACCCACTTCTTGCGGAAGACGCCGGTGACCTTTCCCTCGCGGGCGTTGGCGCCACCGCGCTTGATGATGACCTCGTCCTCCTTGCGGATGGGAAGGGAACGTACCTTGTACTTCTCCTGGAGCTCCTTAGACAAAGGAGCCGACATCATGATGCGGCGCTTGTGCGCCGGCGCATTGAAGTGAGCCTTGCGGCACTTCCGACGAGAGGAAGAGACGGTGGTGGAGAATTTCATCCTTCTTGTGTTGATGATGAGGAGTTCTACTGCTGCTGTAGACCTACTGCTCCTCGAAGCCCCTGGGGTGGAAATGAATGAAAAAGGCGTGAGAAACTCCGATTTAGATTCTCAGTTCGGTAACAGTGCGTCATTAGGTAAGGCGCAATAACAGGATCGCTTCACGAAAGGTCATGATCTTTGGTAGCGAGAATTTTCACCGAAGACACGATTTAGATCTCTTGCAAAAGGTGACGGATCGTCGATTTAGATCTTTAGGGCATCGGAATGGACGGAAGACTTTTGAAGCATGTGATCTTGCACGAATGACGGCTTTGATCTCTATTCACGGCATTGGATCTCTGGCTCACGAGAGATTTTGAGATCCTCAAGCGCACGATGCCGATCGAAAGAGCTGATTATACCGTGTGTATCAAGACACGACAACCGAAGTGTAGCTTAGCCGCACAGCGAAGCCGAAGCCTCAAACTCAAGATTTAGATTTAGATTTTTAGATGAGACCCCTTAGCGGCCATTGTAGAACTTTTAGGGACCTGCTCTTTTCCTTTGCAATGTGCTATCCACTTTATCGTGCCTGTGCTGAGAAACCAGGAAGCACAATCTGCGTTGTTTGCAGTCGTCCAGTTCAGATAGAAGCATTTCGCACAGTCGATACTCACGTGCCATTTCCATGCGTCTTCCTGTGCTGCTGCGGTCTCGCTGCAGAAGTGTCTGGTCAAAGAAAAAGATAACTCTTCCATGGCGCTGTTTGGCCATTTTCCTAAAATTGCTGAGTGTTCCACTAAAGTGTTTCCGTTGCGCGGCCCCTCACTTGAAAACGTCGTTCGAGGGACCCGCGTCGGTCCTCACGAAGACCGCGTTCTCGCCGGGGACCCGAATCAATGAAAACCGGCACTATCACGCAGCCTTCACATATTCCTCGTTCCTCTAAATTCCCGATCCCTCTTCGTCAAAATTTCTTTGTCGTCCCTCCCATTTGCCGCAGCGATGTAGGTGTCATGCGTGGCCGTCTCCCCCTTCGCGAAACGCGTGGCTGCGTCCATGTACTTCGCCAGATTCCTCCCGGTCAAAAAGTACGCATCTCTGGTCGACTGCGGGAAGCTGGATTGGCCGTGCTTTTTGAACACCAGCGAAAAGACACTTTGGTCGTCGTTGTGGTTCTTGAACGCGGGATAGTTCGGAAACCCCAGAACGTTTGCCTCTTCAGTCAGTATCCTTTCGTCCTCGGCGTATTTCAGCCACTCCTCCATGATGAGAAGGGAGAGAGGCGTTTTTCTGACTAAGATAACGCCGGAGGCGATTTGGGACATTTCGGCGACCGTGGCGTAGTCGAGGTTGGTGAGGATGAAAGCGTCCCTTTTTGTGAAGTCCGCCTCCATCATGGGCGTTT
>JACKZZ010015845.1_pt1 | contig 11796 bp, 12 predicted proteins | sample 8027871 | NCBI WGS metagenome assembly JACKZZ01 (sample SAMN15724774, study PRJNA655200) | protist metagenome | isolation source: fluorescence activated cell sorting (FACS) single amplified genomes of... | place: USA: West Boothbay Harbor, Gulf of Maine | collected 2000-07-19
CAGTGATAATACTCTCCACCAAGCATATACGTTCTACGCCAAGGTAACTGCGACTGGGGGATCTTCAGAGTTCTTTGGCCCTTATGTCCTCAACGTTGGCTGCAATTCAGCTTTCGTCACTTATGCTGATAATGCTGGGTTTGTCACAAGCGTGGCGAAGATTGTTGGGGCGTCTACAAGCAGCGCATACACACTGCAGCAGCCTACTTCCACTCAGAGCTATTGCACCCCTCAGTCAACAGAGATTGTGCAGACAGATGGATCGGCTTGGTCAGGGGATGCTAAACTGACTGGCACTGGCTCTCAGCCATATACAGTGTTTAATCTGGCTAGCACAACGAGCCCAGAGACCATTAGCTTCAAGTTGAAGACCACCTTCCCTGGCTCTTTCACTCACATCTCAGCTCAGGCTTCAGTGACCATAAGCTGTGGCAGCTCTTACGATATTATCTCAGCAGAAGCCACTTCCCCTCAGTTTGTGATGCACGGAAACTCAGCTTTAGGATTCACTCTTCCAGCCTATGCTTCAGCTCAACAGACAGGCTGCCCTGTCAATGACATCGTGATCTCAGGATCTGGAAGCTCTCTCACTACCCCAAGTGGAGTAGAACAGGAAACACTGGTGAGTGGAAATTACCTGGTCAAGCCGTCTGATACAGCATTCCACTAAGCATATACGTTCTACGCTAAGGTGACTGCAACTGGAGGATCCTCGGAGTTCTTTGGCCCCTATGTCCTCAACGTTGGCTGCAATTCTGCCTTCATCACCTACGCTGACAACTCAGGCTTCGTAACAAGCGTGGCCAAGAGTGTTGGGGCATCTACCTCCAGCGCTTATACCTTCCAGCTCCCCACAACGACACAGTCATACTGCTCTTCACAGACCACAGAAATTGTCAAGGCGGATGGAACCGCTTGGTCTGGCGATGCCAAGCTCACCGGCACAGGGTCTCAGCCAAAGACGGTCTTTGATCTCGCCAGCACAACCAACCCCGAGACCATTGTTTTCAGGGTCAAGACCACATTCCCTGGATCTTTCTTCCACACCTCCGCCCAAGCAACGATCACGATTGGCTGCGGGAGCATCTACGATATCCTGGCTGCAGCCATTCAGAATCCCCAGCATGTCACTCATGGAGATTCCTCTGTAGGCTTCACTCTACCAGCCTTCACCTCTGCCCAGCAGACAGGGTGTCCTGTCAATGACATCGTTATCTCGGGGTCTGGCACCTCTGTGACAACCCCAAGTGGAGTCCAGTAGGAGACCTTGGTGGATGGAGACTTCATTGTCAAGCCAACTGACAACTCATTGCACCAGGCTTATTCATTCTACGCTTAGGTCACCGCAGCTGGTGGTTCATCTGAATTCTTTGGACCATTTGTCTTGAACGTTGGCTGCAACTCTGCCTACGTGACATACGCTGATCACTCCAGCTTCGTCACAAGTGTGGCGAAAAGTGTTGGAGCATCAACAAGCAGTGCCTACACACTGCAGCAGCCGACTTCCACTCTGAGCTATTGCACCCCTCAGTCAACTGAAATTGTTCAGACTGATGGTTCTGCCTGGTCTGGGGATGCCAAGCTGACTGGCACTGGATCACAACCATACACTGTCTTTAATCTGGTCAGCACGACAAGCCAAGAGACCATCAACTTCAAGTTGAAGACCACTTTCCCTGGGTCGTTTACTCACATCTCAGCTCAGGCCACTATAACAATCAGCTGTGGAAGCTCCTATGACATTTCCTCGGCAACAGCAACCACCCCACAATACGTGACCCATGGGGACTCCTCAGTCGGCTTCACTCTACCAGCCTATTCTTCAGCTCAACAAACTGGCTGCCCAGTTAACAGCATTGAGATCTCAGGTTTAGGCACTTCAGTGACAACGCCAAGTGGTGTGTAGTAAGAGGCATTGGTGGGTGGAAATTATCTGGTCAAGCCATCTGATAACTCCTAGCACTCTACTTATACCTTCTATGCAAAGGTTACTGCAGCTGGAGGCTCGTCGGAGTTCTTTGGACCATACGTTCTGAATGTTGGCTGTAATACTGCCTACGTTACCTATGCTGACAATTCCGGATTCGTCACCAGTGTTGGCAAGAGTGTTGGAGACTCGACTGCAAGTGCATATACTCTATAACAACCAACTTCAACCCAGTCATACTGCACGCCTCAATCCACAACAATTGTCAAGACAGACGGAACAGCTTGGACAGGAGACGCCAAGCTTACTGGCACTGGTTCTCAGCCTTATTCAGTGTACAACTTAGTGAGCACGACCATCCCTGAGACAATCAACTTCAAGCTGAGGACGACTTACCCAGGATCATTTAGCCACACATCTGCTTAGATAACAATCACTATCAGCTGCGGAAGCTCTTATGACATCTCGGCTGCTACAACAACGACTCCTCAGTTCGTCACCCATGCCGATGCAAATGTTGGCTTCACTCTGCCAGCCTTCACTTCTGCCCAGCAGACAGGTTGTCCAGTCAATGACATTGTTATCTCGGGTTCAGGTAGTTCACTGACGACTCCTAGTGGTGTTGGGCAGGAGACCTTGGTAGCAGGAAACTACATGGTCAAACCATCTGACACAGCCCTTCACTAGGCCTATACCTTCTTTGCAAAGGTTACAGCAGCTGGTGGCTCCTCTGAATTCTTTGGTCCATACGTCTTGAACGTTGGATGTAACAATGCTTATGTCACATACGCAGATAAATCCGGCTTCGTAACCAGCGTTTCGAAGAGTGTGGGAGCCTCTTTGACAAGCGCTTACACCTTACAGCAGCCGACATCTACCCAGAGCTACTGTACCCCGCAGTCTACTGAGATTGTTCAGTCGGACGGCACTGCATGGTCAGGTGATACAAAGCTTACTGGCACCGGGTCTTAACCACAAACGGTGTTCAACCTAGTGAGCACAACCAATCCAGAGATGGTCTTTTTCAAACTGAAGACAACTTATCCTGGTTCATTCAGCCATACCTCAGCGCAGGTCTCAATAACAATAGCATGCGGAAGCTCATACGATATCTCTTCAGCCACTGCAACAACACCATAATACGTAACTCATGGCGACTCGTCTGTTGGGTTCACATTGCCTTCATTCACTTCTGCATAACAGACAGGGTGTCCAGTCAACGACATTGTTATAACAGGTTCAAGCAGTTCAGTGACATCACCTAGTGGAGTTGAACAGGAAACACTTGTGGGTGGTAACTACCTAGTCAAGCCATCTAACACGGCCCTCCATCAGGCTTATACCTTTTATGCAAAGGTTTCTGCAGCTGGAGGATCGACAGAGTTCTTCGGACCATACGTTCTGAACGTTGGCTGCAATACAGCTTTCATCACTTATGCAGACAATTCCGGCTTTGTCACAGGTGTCGCCAAGAGTGTTGGTGACTCTCTCACAAATGCTTATACTTTTCAGTAGCCAACTGCCTCTCAGAGCTACTGTACACCCCAGTCCACCGAGATAGTCAAAACAGATGGAACAGCTTGGTCAGGTGATGCCAAACTTACAGGGACAGGTTCTTAGCCGCAGACAGCCTTTAATCTTGTAAGCACAACCAGCCCTGAGACTGTCAGCTTTAAGATCAAGACCACATTCCCTGGCTCATTTAGTCATACTTCTGCCCAAGCATCAATTGTCATAACTTGTGGTAGCTCCTATGATATCCTTTCAGCAACTGCTACAACCCCTCAACTCGTAACCCACGGCGATTCATCTGTTGGATTTACTCTCCCAGTCTACACTTCAGCCCAGCAAACGGGATGTCCTGTGAATGACATCGTGGTATCTGGTTCAGGAAGCACTTTGACAACACCATCAGGAGTTGGACAGGAGACCTTGGTTAGTGGAAGCTATGTAGTTTAACCTTCAGACAATGCTCTTCACCAAGCTTACACCTTCTATACGAAAGTCACTGCAGCTGGCGGCTCCTCGGAATTCTTTGGGCCCTACGTTTTGAATGTTGGCTGCAACTCAGCCTACGTGACATACACTGACAACTCTGGCTTTGTGACAAGTGTGGCAAAGAACGTTGGAGACTCAACAACAAGTGCGTATACTGTTCAGCTGCCAACTTCAACTAAGTCATACTGCACGCCACAGTCAACAGAGATTGTCTAAACTGATGGATAAGCATGGTCGGGTGATGCCAAGCTAATTGGTTCTGGTTCTTAACCAAAGACTGTGTTCAACTTGGTCAGTACAACGAACCCCGAGACTATAACATTCAAAGTAAAGACCATGTACCCAGGCTCATTCATCCACATATCTGCCTCTGTATCTATAACGATAAGCTGTGGGAGCTCCTATGACATTACTGCAGCTGCTGCCACTTCTCCATAGTTTGTTACCCATGGTGACTCCTCAGTCGGCTTCACTCTGCCAGCTTATTCCTCAGCTTAACAGACTGGCTGCCCAGTCAGCACAATTGAGATTTCTGGATCAGGCAACTCTGTTACGACCCCAAGCGGAGTAGGCCAAGAGACTCTTGTAAGCGGCAACTATCTGGTTAAGCCCAGTGATAACACTCTCCATCAGGCCTATACGTTCTATGCCAAGGTGACTGCAACTGGTGGAAGCAGTGAATTCTTCGGTCCGTACGTGCTAAACGTTGGCTGCAATTCAGCCTTCATCACCTATGCTGACAACTCAAACTTCGTCACAAGTGTGGCCAAGAGTGTTGGGGCATCTACCTCCAGCGCTTATACCTTTCAACTCCCGACAGCGACCCAGAGCTACTGCAGTCCACAGTCTACAGAAATTGTAAAGTCAGATAGCACCACTTGGTCTGGCGATGCCAAGCTCACCGGAACAGGGTCTCAGCCAAAGACGGTCTTTGATCTTGTCAGTACTGCCAATCTTGAAACAATCAGCTTCAAGGTAAAAACAACTTATCCTGGATCATTCACTCATACATCTGCTACTGCATCTATTACCATCAGCTGTAGCAACTCGTTTGACATTTCCGCAGCTGCTGCCACTTCTCCATAGTTTGTTACCTATGGTGACTCATCTGTTGGCTTCACACTGCCAGCATACACTTCAGCTCAGTAAACTGGATGTCCGGTGAATGACATCGTAATTTCAGGTTCAGGAACTTCAGTGACAACGCCAAGTGGAGTTGGTCAGGAAACACTGGTGAGTGGAAATTACCTGGTCAAGCCGTCTGATACAGCATTCCACTAAGCATATACGTTCTACGCTAAGGTGACTGCAACTGGAGGATCCTCGGAGTTCTTTGGCCCCTATGTCCTCAACGTTGGCTGCAATTCTGCCTTCATCACCTACGCTGACAACTCAGGCTTCGTTACTAGTGTATCAAAGAGCGTTGGTGCTTCTACATCCAGCGCTTACACCTTTCAACTCCCGACAGCGACCCAGTCTTACTGCACTTCCTAGACAACAGAGATTGTTAAGGCAGATGGCACTGAGTGGACTGGTGATGCCAAGCTCACCGGAACAGGGTCTCAGCCAAAGACAGTCTTTGATCTCGCCAGCACCACCAACCCAGAGTCCATTGTCTTCAAAGTAAAAACCACTTTCCCTGGATCATTCTACCATACTTCTGCCCAAGCAACGATCACGATTGGTTGTGGAAACATCTATGACATCGCTGCAGCAGCTGTTTAAACCCCATAATATGTCACTCATGGTGACTCCTCTGTAGGATTTACCCTCCCAGCTTTCACCTCAGCTCAGCAAACAGGTTGTCCAGTAAATGACATCGTTATCTCAGGATCAGGCTCCTCAATCACAACTCCGAGTGGAGTCCAGCAGGAGACTATTGTAGATGGAGACTTCATTGTTAAACCTTCAGACAACTCCTTGCATCAGGCTTATACTTTCTATGCAAAGGTCACTGCAGAAGGAGGTTCATCTGAGTTTTTCGGGCCATTTGTTCTAAACGTTGGATGTAACACAGCTTATGTTACTTATGCAGATCACTCCAATTTTGTTACAAGCGTGGCAAAGAGTGTTGGAGCATCAACTTCAAGTGTTTATACCTTGCAACAGCCAACATCCACCTAGAGTTACTGCACACCACAGTCAACTGAAATCGTGCAGACAGATGGGTCGGCTTGGTCTGGAGATGCCAAGCTTACAGGTTCAGGCTCTTAGCCACAGACTGTTTTTAACCTTGTAAGCACGACGAATCCAGAGACAATTAGCTTTAAGATCACGACAACATTCCCTGGCTCGTTCACTCACACCTCTGCTTAGGCTTCAGTTGCCATCAGCTGTGGAAACTCATACGACATTTCATCAGCTACTGCCACCACTCCACAGTATGCTACTCATGGAGATTCAAATGTTGGGTTCACTCTGCCAGCTTACACCTCAGCTCAGCAGACTGGTTGTCCAGTGAACAGCATTGAGATCTCAGGCTCAGGCACTTCAGTGACAACGCCAACTGGAGTTGAACAGGAAACACTTGTGAGTGGGAACTATTTAGTAAAGCCTTCAGATAACTCACTCCACCAAGCTTACACATTCTACGCAAAAGTTACAGCAGCAGGTGGCTCGTCAGAGTTCTTTGGACCATATGTTCTCAATATGGGTTGCAACTCGGCTTATGTGACATACGCAGACAACTCTGGCTTCGTGACAAGTGTTGCAAAGAGTGTTGGAGCCTCGTTGACAAGTGCCTATACTTTGCAGCAGCCAACATCCACTCAGAGCTACTGCACCCCACAATCCACTGAGATCGTTCAGACTGATGGTTCTGCCTGGTCTGGGGATGCCAAGCTGACTGGCACTGGATCACAGCCATACACTGTCTTCAATTTGGTCAGCACGACAAGCCCAGAGACCATCAACTTTAAGTTGAAGACCACTTTCCCTGGGTCTTTCACGCACACATCAGCTTAGGTTGCAGTTACGATTAGCTGCAGCAGCTCCTATGACATCTCTTCTGCAACAGCTACCACCCCACAATTCGTGACACATGGGGACTCATCTGTTGGCTTCACTCTACCAGCCTATTCTTCAGCTCAACAAACTGGCTGTCCAGTAAATGACATCGTGATCTCAGGATCAGGAAGCTCATTGACAACACCAAGTGGTCTAGAACAGGAAACACTTGTGGGTGGTAACTATATCGTCAAGCCCTCTGACACTTCTCTCCATCAGGCCTATACCTTCTACACAAAAGTCACAGCAGCTGGTGGCTCCTCAGAGTTCTTCGGACCTTATGTTTTGAACGTTGGATGCAATTCAGCCTACGTCACATATGCTGATAACTCTGGATTTGTGACTAATGTGGCTAAGAATGTTGGAGACTCTCTTTCGAGTGCATATACCCTTCAACAGCCAACATCCACCTAGAGTTATTGCACTCCTCAGTCAAGCGAGATTGTTAAGTCTGATGGATCACCCTGGTCAGGAGATGCAAAGCTTACTGGCACGGGATCACAACCACAGACAGTATTCAATCTGGTGAGCACGACAAGCCCTGAGACTATTACTTTCAAGGTTAAAACCACCTTCCAAGGGTCCTTTAGTCATACATCTGCATAAGTCACAATAACAATTAGCTGTGGGAGCTCTTACGATATAATCTCAGCAACAGCAACGACCCCATAGTTTGTCACTCATGGAGACTCGGCAGTAGGTTTTACTCTTCCAGCCTATACTTCCGCTCAGCAGACTGGTTGTCCAGTAAACAACATTGAGATCTCGGGATCAGGCAGCTCTTTAACTACACCAAGTGGAGTCGGTCAGGAAACACTAGTCAGTGGCAACAACATTGTCAAACCTTCAGATAACTCACTTCACCAGGCTTACACATTCTACGCTAAAGTTACCGCAGCAGGTGGATCAGCAGAGTTCTTCGGACCTTATGTTCTCAACGTTGGATGCAACTCTGCATTCATTACGTACGCTGATAACTCTGGCTTTGTAACAAGCGTAGCAAAGAATGTTGGTGACTCGACTCCTTCTGCCTACACTTTCCAACAGCCGACATCAACTCAGAGTTATTGCACTCCCCAAACGACTGAAATAGTACAGACAGATGGATAGGCCTGGTCTGGGGATGCCAAACTCATAGGTACAGGAAGTCAACCAAAGACAGTGTTCAATCTTGCCAGCACTACGAGCCCAGAGACAATTAACTTTAAGGTGAAAACAACTTATCCAGGGTCGTTTACTCACATTTCAGCACAGGCATTAGTAACAATCAGTTGCAGCAGCTCATATGACATCACATCTGCTACTGCTACGTCTCCTCAATACTTGACACATGGAGACGCCACAGTTGGTTTCATTCTCCCAGTCTATTCCTCAAGTTAACAGACAGGTTGCCCAGCCAATAGTATTGAGATATCTGGCTCCAGTAGCTCAGTGACAACTCCAAGTGGAGTTCAACAGGATACCTTTATCAATGGCAATTACTTGGTCAAGCCAATTAATACTGCTCTTCACCAAGCTTATACTTTCTATGCCAAGGTAACTGCAGTTGGTGGATCATCAGAGTTCTTTGGCCCTTACGTCCTGAATATTGGCTGCAATACTGATTTCATCACTTACGCTGACAACGCAGCCTTCGTTACAAGTGTGGCAAAGAGCGTAGGAGAATCGATCACGAATGCCTATACCTTCAAGCTTCCAACAGCTTCTCAATCTTATTGTACTTCCTAGTCAACAGAGGTTGTACAGGCTGATGGTTCTGATTGGGCAGGGGATGCAAAACTCACTGGAACTGGCTCTTAGCCACAGACAGTGTTTGATCTTGTAAGCACAACTAACCCGGAGACAATCAACTTTAAGGTGAAGACAAACTTTCCTGGCTCATTCAGTCACATATCAGCCCAAGCTTCAATTGTAATAAGCTGTGGCAGCTCGTATGACATCTTTTCGGCAACTGCAACCACTCCATAATTTGTTACATACGGGGACTCAGCAGTTGGCTTCACTTTGCCAGCATTTTCATCAGCACAATAGACTGGGTGCCCTGTCAACGACATTGTAATCTCAGGGTCATCAAACTCTCTGACCACACCCTCTGGATTAGAGCAAGAGACATTGGTAAGTGGTAACTACTTAGTCAAGCCAACCGATAGTTCGGTACATTAAGCTTATACCTTTTACGCTAAAGCATCGGCTTTGGGTGGGTCATCTGAATACTTTGGTCCATACGTTCTCAATGTTGGCTGCAACACTGCTTACATTGCTTATGCAGACAACTCTGAGTTTGTTTCAAACGTTGCTAAGAGTGTTGGATCTCCTACAACAGGGTCTTACACTTTCAAGCTTCCAACTTCTGCACAGAGTTATTGCACTCCACAGACTACTGAGATTGTCAAAACTGATGGCACTGCTTGGTCCGGGGCTGCAAAACTTACTGGGACTGGTTCGTCACCAAAGACAGTCTTTGATCTTGTAAGCACGACCAACCCAGAGACATTCAGCTTCAAGGTGAAGACTCTTTACCAAGGCTCTTTTACTCACATATCAGCCACAGCAACTATAACAATCAGTTGTGGAAGCTCGTACGATATAACTTCTGCAATTGCGACAACGCCTCAGTATGTTTCTCATGGAGACTCCTCAGCTGGATTCATTCTCCCAGCTTTCTAATCTGCCCAGTAAACAGGCTGTCCAGTAAATGACATGGTGATCTCAGGTTCGGGCTCCTCTATTACATCACCAAGTGGTGTCGAGTAGGAGACACTTGTAAGTGGAAACTTTATCGTCAAGCCCTCTGACAACGCTCTCCATCAAGCCTATACCTTTTACGCGAAGGTCACAGCCACTGGTGGTTCATCTGAATTCTTTGGGCCATATGTTTTGAACGTGGGATGCAATACAGCGTATGTGACTTATGCTGACAACTCTGGCTTCGTAACAAGTGTGACAAAGAGTGTTGGAGACTCTCTGACTAGCGCATATACCCTATAGTAGCCAACTTCAACACAGAGTTACTGTACACCACAGTCCACTGAAATTGTGCAGACAAGTGGATAAGCTTGGTCAGGTGATGCCAAACTCACAGGGACTGGTTCTCAGCCACAGATGGTCTTCAACCTAGTCAGCACAACCAACCCCGAGACCGTAAGCTTTAAGTTGAAGACAACTTTTTAAGGATCATTCACTCACATTTCAGCACAAGTTTCAATCACTATCAGTTGCGGTAGCTCATACGACATCTCTTCTTCAACAGCCTCTAGTCCCTAGTTTGTATCCCACGGTGATTCAGCAGTTGGATTCACTCTCCCTGAATTCACATCAGCCTAGCAAACGGGTTGTCCTGTAAACAACATAGAGATTTCGGGGTCAAGCAGTTCATTGACTACACCAAGTGGAGTTCAACAAGAGACTTTGGTAGGTGGCAACTACATAGTCAAGCCAGCAGACGCATCGTTGCATTAAGCCTACACCTTTTACGCAAAGGTTACTGCGTCTGGTGGCTCATCTGAGTTCTTTGGGCCTTATGTCTTGAATGTCGGATGTAATACTAATTACGTTACCTACGCAGATAACTCAGGGTTTACTTCAAGCGTAGCAAAGAGTGTTGGAGACTCCTTAACTGGCTCTTATACTTTCCAGTAGCCGTCATCAACCCAAAGCTATTGTACTCCGCAGTCAACTGAGATAGTCCAAACTGACGGAACAGCATGGTCAGGAGATGCCAAGCTAACTGGCACAGGTACTTAACCATAGACTGTGTTTGATCTAGTGAGCACCACCAATCCTGAAACAATCAACTTTAAGATCAAGACCATCTATCCTGGATCATTCAGCCATACATCTGCTCAGGCTTCTATAGCTATCACCTGTGGGAGCTCTTACGATATCTCCTCAGCAGCAGCTACCACTCCACAGTTCGTGACTCATGGTGATTCAGCTGTTGGCTTTACTCTCCCAGCCTTCACATCAGCTCAGCAGACTGGCTGTCCTGTCAATGACATAGTAATCTCTGGGTCAGAAAGCTCTGTTACAACCCCAAACGGCTTGGAATAGGAGACCTAAGTGAGTGGAAGCTACATAGTCAAACCATCAAACACAGCACTTCATCAGACCTATACTTTCTACGCAAAGGTAACAGCAGCTGGAGGATCGACAGAGTTCTTCGGACCCTATGTTCTGAATGTTGGCTGCAATACTGCCTACGTTACCTATGCTGACAATTCTGGCTTTGTCACAGGTGTCGCCAAGAGTGTTGGTGCTTCAGTATCCAATGCTTACACCTTTCAACTTCCGACAGCGACCCAGTCTTACTGCACTTCCTAGACAACAGAAATTGTCAAGGCGGATGGAACTGCTTGGTCTGGCGATGCCAAGCTTACCGGCACAGGGTCTCAGCCAAAGACAGTCTTTGATCTCGCCAGCACCACCAACCCAGAGTCCATCGTCTTCAAAGTAAAAACCACTTTCCCTGGATCATTCACGCACACCTCTGCCTCAGCTACAATCACGATAAGCTGTGGCAACAGCTATGACCATTCAGCAGCTTCAACCACAACACCTCAATTCGTTACTCATGGTGACTCAAGTGTTGGATTTGTTCTACCTGCCTTCACTTCTTCTCAGCAGACTGGTTGCCCTGTCAACTCATTGGTGATCTCGGGTTCAGGCACAGCTGTAACAACTCCTTCAGGATTAGAACAGGAAACTCTTGTGAGTGGCAACTATCTTGTCAAGCCATCTGATAACTCACTACATCAAGCTTACAGCTTCTTCGTATAGGTTACATCAGATGGAGGATCAAGTGATTTCTTCGGGCCCTATGTTTTGAATGTTGGTTGCAATAGTGGCTTTGTCACATACGCAGACAA
>JACKZZ010002844.1_pt1 | contig 11790 bp, 11 predicted proteins | sample 8027871 | NCBI WGS metagenome assembly JACKZZ01 (sample SAMN15724774, study PRJNA655200) | protist metagenome | isolation source: fluorescence activated cell sorting (FACS) single amplified genomes of... | place: USA: West Boothbay Harbor, Gulf of Maine | collected 2000-07-19
CTAATGGTATAGATGATGATGATTATCCTCAAAACAATACAGCTATTGGACACAGATCTATGGAAAAAAATATTAGTGGAAATCAAAATACAGCAAAAGGATCTTTAAGTCTTTTACAAAATAAAATTGGAAGTAATAATACTGCGATTGGTTATAAATCTATACCAAATGCTAAGGGAGATTATAATACTTCTTTAGGTGCTTGTAGTGGTTTAACTTTAGAAAATGGTGAAAGAAATACTATTTTAGGTAAACATAGTGATGTATCATCTTCAACAGCAAAAAATAGAACAGTTATTGGTCAAGGTGCTGTTGGTATGAAAGATGATAGTATTACAATGGGTAATTACTTAGTAAAAGATGTTTATTTTGGACAAGGTTTTGAAACAGGTTATAATAAAGAAGGTAAAGTAAAAAATTATATTAAAAATAATGATGTAACATTACATGTAGGAAATTTACAAATGTATGATACTAATGGAAATAAAACATTTTCATTACCAAAAAATGATGGAAAGAAAAATCAAGTATTAAAAACAAATGGGTCAGGTAAATTAATTTGGGATTCAGTACAAAGTGCTGGAGCAAAATCTTTAAATGATTTAACTGATGTTACACTAGATAATAATATTTTAACTTTCGGTGGTTTAACTGTTTCAGATATTTATATGAATAGTAATAAAAGTGCTAATATTCATGCTGGAGGATTTACTATGTATTCAGGTGGAACTTCTGAATATTCATTACCATCTTCTGATGGATCAGAAAATCAAATTTTAAAAACAGATGGAAGTGGTTCATTAAGTTGGACAAATACTCTTCCTTCTTTAACATTGGGTGATTTAAATATTACAGGAAATTTTCAATATAATGGTACAACAAATGTAATTAATACAACAAATGTACATATATCAGATAATTTATTTGGATTAAATAGAGGAATTACTGCTCCAAATTCAAATGATTCAGGTGTTTTAATTAAAAAAGCAACAACTGATAAAAATGCTTTTATGGGTTGGGATGCTACAAATGATAAATTTACTATGGGTTTGACATCATCAGATTCAACAGCAACCGGAAGTTTAAGTATTACACCTTCAACTTTAGTTGTGGGTAATATAGAAGGTACAATACAAACAGCTTCTCAACCTAATATCACTACTTTAGATAAAGTAAGTTCTATTGGTGCTAATGTACCAACTAGTGTTACAGGAGCACCTACTGTTACTATTGGTGATGGTAGTGTATCAACTACTATTGCAGGTGATTTAACTGTTATGGGAAATACTTCATTGGGTAATTTTTCTAGTAATGTAGTATTTGAATCTGGTGCTACTGTTACTGGTTTAACTAAAGGTATGGTTGGATTAGGTAATGTTGATAATACTGCTGATGCAGATAAGACTGTAGCATCAGCTGGTACTGTTAGTGCTGCTTCTCAACCAAATATTACTACTTTAGGAAATATAAGTTCTTTAGGTTCAACATCTGGGGAAACTTTAAGTGTATATACTAATGGTGGAACTGATGAAAAAATACAAATAAAAAATCAACAAGGTGATAAAAATGATTCTATAACTATTGAATCAACAGCAGGTGGAATAAAATTAGAGAGTGGTGATATAACAAATGGTATCAAAATTGGTACAGAAACATCAGGAGTTCCTATTACAATTGGTCATACAACATCAGAAGTAACTGTTGGTGATAATTTAAATGTTACAGGAAATTTAACTATTGCTGATGGAGCAAATGATTTTAATATTGCTTCTCATGATGGAACAAATGGTCTTAAATTAGGTGACACACTCGTAACTGCATCAGCTACTGAATTAAATATCTTAGATGGTGTAACAGCTACTGCTGCTGAATTAAATCTATTAGATGGTGCAACATCTTTAGGTGTATCATCTTTAGATGGATTAAGTGATGTATTAATTGAAAATAATTCATTGTTTGTTGGTGATAACCCTTCTACACATTCTGGCTCAAATAATGTATCACTTGGAATAAGTTGTATGGAATTTATATCAAGTGGTGCCTCTAATGTAAGTATAGGGTTCCAATCATTAAAATCTTTAATAAGAGGTAATAGAAACGTGTCAATAGGAACTAAGGCAATGGAGAGTAATGAAACGGGAGATGATAATATTGCGATTGGAGATAAATGTATGTACAAACAAAATAGTGGAGGCCATAATATAGCACTTGGAACTCAAACATTATATGCAAATGTATCTGGTATCGGTAATGTAGCTATTGGTAAGAAAGCTTTATATAGTAATAAGTCGCAAGATAATGTAGTTATAGGTTACCAATCTTTTTTATATAACACAGGACAAAATAATACTGGTTTAGGTTCAAGATCAGGGCAAATAAGTTCATTTACTGGAAGTAATAATACACTTATAGGATGTTTAACAGAACCATCTATAGCATCTGCTTCAAACCAGACAGTACTAGGTTACAATGCTACTGGTCAAGCTAATAATTCTGTAACATTAGGTAATGCTGATGTAACAGCTGTTTATATGGCTCAAGACAGTGGAGCAACAGTTCATGCTGGAGGATTTACTATGTATTCAGGTGGAAGTTCTGAATATTCATTACCTGGTACGGATGGTACAAGTGGTCAAGTATTACAAACAAATGGATCAGGTACATTAAGTTTTACAACAATAAGTAGTGGTGCATCATCATTAGATGGATTAAGTGATGTCTTAGTTGAAAATACTGGTTCTACCGCTTCAATTTATATAGGAAATGATCCATCAAGTTCAACAGATAATGCTCTAGGAAATTTAGCTCTTGGAATAACAGCTTTAGATTCTATAACAACAGGTGATTATAATATTGCTATTGGACCGGATACTTTAACAGCAAACACCTCAGGATCTAATAACATAGCAATTGGAAATGAAGCAGGAGATAATATAATAACAGGAAATAATAATATAATTATTGGTAAAAATGCAAGAGTTACTTCAACAAATTCTGATAATAGAATTGTAATTGGTCAAGGTGCACTACTTGGAGTTGATAATGCAATATGTTTAGGTAATTCAGATGTAACAGCTGTTTATATGTCTCAAGACAGTGGAGCAATAGTACATTGTGCTTCTGTGAATCAAACTTCTGATGAAAGATTAAAAGAAGATATCCAAGCAACAAATTTAGGATTAGATTTTATTAATGAATTAAATCCAGTTTCATATAAATTTAAAGATGATAAACACGAAATTAAACAAACACATCAAGGTTTAATTGCTCAAGATGTAGAAAAAGTCATGAATAACTTAAATATGAGTAAAGATGATAATAATTTAATTAACTATAATGAAAAAGATGATAAATATGGTTTAGTATATACTGAATTAATTGGTCCATTAATTAAATCAGTACAAGAATTAACTCAAAAGAATAATGAATTACAAGCAAGAATTGAAGAATTAGAAAAAAAATAAATAAATTATTTGTCTAATATTTTTTTAGCTTTTTTCATATCAACATTCTGCATTTGACATATGACTTTTAACGATGTTTCATAATCACTTCGAAATTTTAGAATATCATTAGTTGACCACCATAAATCATTAGATAAAATTTGATATTCTTTTCTGTGAGGTATCAAACAGACATTAACAATTTTTTTGATGCTTACTTTTTTAGTGATCATATAATATATAATATGAATTTAATTTTATATATTAATAAATTTCATTTTAAAAAATATTATTTTTTAAAAATCCATTTAAAATAGTATTATTGTAATTCATTATGAACAATAGAAAAATTATATTAAGTTTGTATAAAACTAAACTTAAAATATGTCAAAGTCAAGGTTATAAATTAGGAAATTGGACATATATTGAACCTCAATTTAATTTAGGAAAATCATTGGTTCAATTAAAAAGATTTAAAAATAAAAAATATAGAGCTACATTTGTTATGAATCATATTAGACAAGCATATAAAGATACGAAAAATGTAAAAGATGAATTTTTAATAAATGCATTTATTGACGAAGGATTTTTAACATTAAAAAATTTTGATAATTTTTTAAAATTAAAAAAAAAGAAACCTAGCACTGAAGATGATACTTTTATAATTCATTTGTAATTCATTTGTAATTCATTTGTAGTAGCAATATTAATTAACATTTAAAACAACCTTTAATTTTATCAATTAATGAGTCAGAAACATCAATTGAAGTTGTCAATAAATCAACACACAGATCAATAATTAAAACTATATTATCTTTATCATTTACTTTGATATGATCTAACTCAATTAGTAACAATATTAGATTTTTAATAAAATTAATTGAGTCTTCTAATGTAATATTTCCAATAGATTTTAATTTTTTAGAATCACTGAAATTTTTATAAACATTTTTAACTAAAACAATTAATTTAGGTACATCAGATGAATCAATTACTTTATCAGCTACAATATCTGCTATAGAATCATCAATTTCATCTAATAATTCTGGTGATAATTCACAAATTCTTTTTAATAAAATTAAATATTCTGGTCTTAGATTTAATTTAACTCTTACTTCACTTAATTTAGATTCTTCAAGTAATAACCCACCTAAAATTGTTGATAAATTCATTAATTTTTTTTGTTTTACTTCTTCTATTTTTACATCTTCTAGATTAGTTGTTTCAACAGTTAATGCTGTACTCTCATTTACTGTATTTTCTTCTACGATCTGTTTTACTGATTCACTCATTTTATAATTTTATATAGATAATATTTTTTTATATATAATTAATTGTCTTTATAAATTAATTTTAAATAATAATCCGAATATTTTATAACTTCATTTTCTGTATTTTCAAATAAAAAAGGAAAAATAGAATGAATCATAATTTTAATAGAACTTACTCCAATATAAGTACCTAATAAAAATGTATTAATAAAATGTGTTCTATAATCCATATTCACTTCTTTTAGATGTTTATTAAATAAATCAATAAATATCATTAATTATAATAAAATAAAAAATATAAATTTCTATAATTTTAAAAATATTTTACCATAAAATCACCATTATTCTTTAAATTGTGATTAATATTATATCCTAATTTACGATAATAATTTCGTGTTCCAACACCAGCAATTACTATGGATCCGTCACATTTATTATTTTTTGCGATTTTTTCAGCTTCAAACATTAATTTCTTACCAAATCCAACATGTTGTGATGATTTAATATTATTTTTAGAATATGTATCATTCACTCTTCCATAAACATGAAGTTCTCTAATTTTTGCTTTATTAATATAATCATCAGAAAAACAATTTTCATATTTATTTTTATTGATTCTTAAACGAAGAAAACTATAAATTTTATCTTCATTTCCGCATCCATAATAAGAAAGATTAATTCCAAATAAGGATAAAAGAAAATTAATAGTTCTATGAAAGATATAACGATAACAAATTTTACAAGTACATGATTTATGACTTAAAAAAATATCATTACCATTACTACCCAAATAGTCAATTCTTACTAATTTAGCATTTTGTATATTTGAATAATCTGTTTTAACTTCCATATGTCTAATATCTTTTGATTTAAAATTATATTTTTTAATATGATCATTAAGCATTTGTCTTAAATTAGTGAATTTATTTCCACCCTCAATGTAATTTCCAGGAAAGTCTCTTTGAATTCTATTTACTCGAATCCATGGAGGAGTATTTCTCAAAACCCATACAATCATATCAAAAAAACCATTAAAATTAGATTCAGCATAAGGTTTGTAATCACCATTGTCATACCATTCTTTAATTTTAGTAAATTCTAATACATTACATGGATAAATTTTCCATTGATCAGCCTGATATTCAGTACCAAATATAATTTTTTTGAACATAAAGTAGTCCATTTCAATATTTGATCCAGGTAAATCTGGCATTATATGTATATCTACTTTAAAACAATTATCCTTGAGTAATTTTATGGCATTTATAGTATCTTTTTGATAACATTCTCTATTAATTTTTTTTAAAATAGAATCATCAGTATGTTGAATACCAATTTGAACTCTTGTAACACCATATCTTCTATATCTTCTTAATTCGTGCTTACTAATTTTATCAGGTCTGGTTTCAATAGTTACTCCGATAATATGAGCTAATGCGTTTTCATTAATTAATTTTTCTTGTTCAATGTCAAGCATTTCTCTTAAATTAGATTGATCTTCGAATACATTATTTGCAGCATAAAATAGACTACAAATAAAATCTTCACAAACTTTTGGGTCATAACATGAAAATGTACCACCTAAAATAATAATTTCAAGTTTATCTATGTTATGTCCATTAATAAAATAGGATATAATTCTTTCATGAAATTGTTTATATGCATTAAAATCATTTCGTGCTCCTCTCATAACTGTTGGTTCTCCATGATAATAGCTTCTACTATATCTTGGATCATTAGGACAGTAATGACAGTCATATTTACATGAAAAATTATCAGGAGGCATAATTACAGATACAACTAAAACTCCTGAATGTGATCTCATTTGTTTAGTAATTAATAATTTTTCGAGTTCAGTATTTTCTTCAATAATTTTTTTATATTTCCATTGACGATAAATGAAAAAAACTTGTGATTTTTTTGGATTAAATACATATTTTTTTCTTAATTCATTAAATAATTCATTGTATATTTTTTTATTTGTTTTTTCATCAAAATCTAAATTTATTTTCAATAAATCAGATACAAAATCTTTAATTACTTTTTCATCTTTTTCAGGTATAAGTGTGTTTTTTCGAATATCTATTTGATTATTTGAGACAATATCTTCAATATCACCTTTAGTTGAATCGCATACATAATCTATTCCATAATTAACCATTGTATTGTTTTTAGATAAATTATGAAATAAATCATTTTTTATTTAAATAATTATAGAAATAATATATTTATATATATTAATGCTATTTAATGTTTTATTTACCGAGCATCTAAAAAAAAATTATATACAAATAATTACTTTTATTATTGTCATTGGTTTAATATATCCGTTACAAAGTGTAGGTTTATCTAGATTATATGGTAATTTATTTGATATAGTTCATAAAAATAATTCATATGAGTCATTTTTTGATATTAAAAATATTTTTAAACAAAATGTTCCTGGAATTATGATATTAATATCAATAATATATATTGTTTTAGGAATTTTATATATGACAAGAAATTACTTAGAATCACTAATAATACCTAATTATTTTAAGTATTTGCGTAAATTATTTTTTAATAATTTTATAAAAAAATATTCAAATAATTTTAAGGATGTCAAAATAGGAGAAACTTTATCAAAAATATTTGAATTAAACATGTCAGTTATATATTTATTTCAGTATATGTGTAATTATTTTATAGCAACTTTTATAGGATTAGCATCAATTACTATATATTATTATGTATTAGATTGGAGAATTGGAACAATATTCTTATTAACTGTTATAGCAATATTAATTTTATATTATTTTAATGGTAAAAACCAAATAGTAAATTCTATGAAAAAATTTAAAATTTTATATGATAATAATGAAAAATTAACTGATAGATTATCTAATTTATTAAATATTTATATCAATAATGAACAGGATAATGAAATTTATAAATTTGTTAAAGGTGAAAATAAATTAAGAAGACAATATATTTATAATTATTGGGTAGAAAAAACAAATATATCAACAAGTGATTTTGTCATTATATCTTCTGCCATATTAATTTTAATAACTTCTTATTATTCATATAAAAACAAAAATATCAGTACAGTTAGTTTTATTTCTATTATTGTGACATTAGGTGCTGGTGTTGATTATTTATTTAATTTAAATGGAGAAGTATCTAATTCTATTTATCAACTAGGTATTATTAAATCTAATGAAGAACTTTTATATGAAATATTGGATTTAGAAAAAAGGAATATAATTAATAAAAAACTAAATAGTGGAAAAATAGAGTTTAAAAATGTTTCTTTTGGATACGAAAATAAAAAGAATATTTTGAATAAATTTAATTATACAATTGAAGATAAACAAAAAGTAGCTGTTATTGGTCAATCTGGATCTGGTAAAACAACAATTATGAAACTTTTAATAGATTTACATGATGTAAATGATGGTAAAATATTACTTGATAATACTAATATTAAAAATATTGATACAACATATTTAAGAAGTAATATAATATACATTAATCAAAGAACAGTATTATTTAATAGAACTATTTTAGATAATATGATTTATGGAACAAATAAAAATAAACATCAAGTTATAAATTTATTAAATAAATATGATTTAATGGTAATTTTTAATAAATTACCTAATTCAATATATACAGATGCTGGAGTAAATGGTAATAATTTATCATTAGGTATGCAGAAAGTAACAATGATAATTAGAGGTGTATTAAAAGATGGTTTAATTTATGCATTTGACGAGCCATTAACATCTTTAGATGGAAAATCAAGAAAGAAAGTCATAAAAATGTTAATGAGTGAATTAAAAGATAAAACATTGATAGTAATTACACATGATAAAGAAATTATTCCGTATATGGATAAAACATTAAAAATGAATGAACTTAAGAATTAATAAGTTTTCTGATTTGATCTTTAATTTTTAAATTTTTATTATAATTTACAGTTTTTACTTTTTTAATTAAATTTTTACTAATATAACTATTTAATACAACATGTACAGTATTATGTAATTGCTTAGATACTTCAACAGCACATTCTCTAATTATTTTTTTTTGTTCTTTTTCAGGTAAATTTTTAAAATTCATATCTTTTGTATAAGCATTAAAATAATGTAAAAATAAATAATTGGCATTTGTCATTCGTAAATCTTTATTAGTTACATCAAATTCTGATAAATATTCATTTACATCATTATTATTTACATGTTTTAATTGTTTATTTTCATCGTAATATGAAAACAAGTATTTATTTTTATTACATAATAATCTTAATATTTTTTGAATATATGAATGTTTGAATGTACAACTATTTAATACACCTTTTTTACCAGTAAATTCTATAATAGTTTTTTCTGATTTAAATTTAATGTGTTTTTTTTGTAATGTTGTTAATCCGATTGATCCATATTCTTTTTCGTAAGTTTCATTACCTATTCTAAAATTACATATTTTCATTAATTTTAATATTGTTGCTATTAGTTTATGTTTTATATTTTTACCTTTTTTTAAATCATATTCTATTTTTTTATCAAGTTTATCATTAATTAATATAAATTTTTTTAAGTTATTAAATTTTTTATCTTCTCTTTTTTCTTTAAAATCTTCATTATAACTATATTGTGTTCTACCTTTACTATCTAACCCAGAAGCATATATTTTCTTTTTTAAACAGTAAAATTTAATATCTGAATATGTTGGTACGATATATAATTTATCAAATTGATCAATAATTTTTTGACTTTTCAATAGATTACCATATTGATCTTTATATGTATTTTTTGTTCTATAAGTTATTCTAACATAATACCTCATATATTATTATAATATTTTTATTTTATACAATATAATTTTAATTTGTTATAATTTTATTTATTAAAGTACATGACTAAATTTTACAACAGTTCCAAGACATATTGCATCATCAAACATTGATTTAGTCCCAATTTCTGTAATATGTACTTTTTTTTGATTATTATCTTTATCAATAATATCATAAAAAATATATTTATGACCTTTATGGTTTATGTTATTATCAAATTGTTTTTGTGAATACCAAGCATATGTATCTAAGTATTTATGTCTACACATGGGACAAGAAGACTTATTCCATCTGTCTAAACATGATTTGTGAAAACTGTGATTACATCTGGTTGTAATTGAATCATTATCGCATATATGTTCATAACATAATGGACATTCATTTTCGTTAATACTTGTACTCATCTTAGTAATATTATATTTTATATTGTTTCTTTTATAAGATGTATCAATTTTTTTATATAAAAATTGATTTATAAATATATATCTAATATGAAATTATGCAGTATTATTGGGATAATACAACATATATAAATGTTTTAGAACGATTTTCTACTATATGGAAAGGAACTTTAAAAAGTGAAAATATTGATAATAATTGGATAAAACCTGATCAAATAAGAGAATTAGAAGATTTATTTACAGATTTAGCTGAGAGAAATTTTTATCTACATTTAGATGAAAATCATATATATATAAGTTTATGTCAAGATTCACCATATTATTATTATGAATTTGAGAAATTTTCAATAAAATTATTAAAGGAAATAGAAAAAAAGTTTAAAGTAAAAATAAGCGAAGGTGAATTTTTTTGTTGGGAATGTAGGCCAATGGCAAATTCATATCGATATGTAGTATATAAAAAAGATAATAAGTTTAAAATTAAAAAAACTGTACTAAATTGGGAAAAATATGATGCTAAAATAAAAAAATGAAAGTTCTTAATGATTTATTATAATAATAGGATGAAATAATGAGACTATATATTTTTTTTTTACTAATAGTTAATGTATATTCATTAACGGAAGTTATTATTATTTTAGGTTGCTCTAATAATAGTATTCAAAAAGAAAGGGTACAAGCTGGATTAAATTATATTAATAAATCTAAATTATCTAAAATTTTATATTTATCTGGAGGAATTAAAAATGATATACATGATTCAATTAGTGAATCATCTAAAATGTTAAAAGAAATAAAAAATCATAAAATTGATGCTACAGTTATTGTTGATGAAAAATCAAAAAATACTGCTGAAAATTTTGTTAATTTAAAAAATTGGATTAAAAATAATCATGTATATAACTTATTTAATTATGTTATAGTTACATCTGATTTCCATAAAGATCGAGCATTAAAACTTTTTAGTGGAATTTTTGATAATATGAAAGCAAAGATTATATTAAGTGAAAGTAATTGTATTCAATGTTGGAATGATGAAAGGATACATTCGAAAAACATTAAATCTGATATAATGGATGCTCTTATTTATATGAATTAAAAAAATCGAAAAAAATTATAAGAACAATAAAAATGGGTTCAGGAGGATATATTAAAAAAAGTTATCAACATGATAAATATGAGAAACATAATTATGATAATTTTATAGCAAATGATACTATAATTGAAGAAACAACCGAAGAAATGAATGATTTTTTAAATGACGATAATCCATTTGAATTAATAAATGATAGAGATTATCAAAAAGATTTATGTAAAGAATTTTTTTATATAATAGAAAAAATTTTTATATTTTTGAATGGAATAATCAGTAAATTATTTAAAAAAAAAAATAAATAATTTTTATGTTATAATATATTATATATGAATAATAGTTCAAATGATACATATGAAAATAAAGAATATGATCAATTATTAACACATAGAATATCTCGTATATCATTTATATTTGTTTCACTTGTAATTATTGCTGGTGGTTATACTACTCAATTACTTTCTTGTAGTACTCAAAAAATATTGGAAACAAATATTTATGCTAAACATCTAATAGGTATATTTTTAATTTTTATGTTTATTATGTTAGAAGGTGGATGGGAATTTAATTCTGATTTATCAAATCCAACAACAAGTAATTGGTCAAATGGTAATTGTTTATCAAGTATGGTATATGCTATATCTATTTATTTAGTATTTTTAATGTCATCAAAAATGAGATTTAACTATACAATAACATTTTTTGTATTATTATTTATATTATATATAACAAATACACAAAG
>JACKZZ010009150.1_pt1 | contig 11790 bp, 6 predicted proteins | sample 8027871 | NCBI WGS metagenome assembly JACKZZ01 (sample SAMN15724774, study PRJNA655200) | protist metagenome | isolation source: fluorescence activated cell sorting (FACS) single amplified genomes of... | place: USA: West Boothbay Harbor, Gulf of Maine | collected 2000-07-19
TCGCTTTGAGGTTGCTTTCGCACTGCATAGCCACGAAAGGAAACTTCATGTTAATGCGTTCCATCTCCGCCGCATTGAGTGACGCCAAAGTGGCGATTTCGTGTGATAAAGTATGCACACGAAGCCTGGTCTGTCGAAGAGTTAGGGCATTCTTCACCTCTTCGCTCTTCGTTCCGTCTATAACTTCCTTGGTGACAGGGTCGTGGTCAGGACGGCCAATCATGGAGATGATGGAATTGCGAGAATGTGCCACTTGTGCTGCACGCCTCTCCTTCCTTTGACGCTTTTCCTTGGAAGATGTTATCACTGCATTAATATCCGTATGAAAAGGTGAGTTCTTTGTTAATCTCATTCCTCTCTCTTTCAGTTCTTCTTCGCGTGCTTGTAACGCGCGGCATTGCCGTCGGAATTCTATATCAATAAGCTCTTTCGCACGATCATTACGCTTACGGATCTTTTCGCTAATAAGTTCATTGTCTCGTTTAATTCTCAATCTGCGCTGCTCTTGGAATTCGCGCTCCTCTTCCAAAGTCCTCTCTGTTTCTCTCATACTTGGGTTTAAATTGATAAGAATCTATTAAATCAGAATATTTTTTTATTCTATCACTAATACCAGCAATTTTTCAGACTCTCAAACAACTTTAACCCAAAATGTTTCAAAAATGAGCGAAAGAGAGGTAAAGATCAAAAAGACGTAACTTTCTAGTTTCTAGCCAAAAAAAAAAAATTATGCATAAACTGGGAAATCCAGAAATAATTGCACCTTAACACCCCCCCTTTGATTCACTGCTCAGCAGTCCGTCTACGATGTCTCTGCGTCCCTGCATTGGTACGTTTGCTCGGGTTGCGAAGATAGTAGAGCAAAAACTACCATTAAGTCGTAGATTTTTGTCATCATCTTCTCAAAATACATTCGATCGTAATGCTACGAAAGCCGCAGTAGTGAAGGAGAAGGAAACTCCTTCTTCTTCTTCTAAACTGTCGGACGGGATAGTGCGGGCTACATCTGCAAAGACTGTAGCTGGCAAGGCATCCAAGGTAGCTCGCAAACCCCCAGTAGCTGTGGAAGGGGAGAGCTTGGCTCCATCTACGTCTACAACTACGTCTGTTGCTGGAGGAGAGAGAGTGAATGAGAATCCTTTAGATGAGTTCACCCGCTTGCTGCAGTCAAGAGGCAAAAAGACTGACCAGAAGTACAATGCAAGTAAGATGTTACTCGCTGCCAATCAAGCTAGGCTGACACATGGGGACTCAATAGCGCTGACCCACAAGCATGCCCTTATAGCCATATTAAGCGCCGTCGAGGCCTTGCGCAATAGTAAGGAGCGCCAGCCCGTTTGGCTCTCGCAGTTGACTCTTTGGGCAGCGGAGAGACTTGTAAACGATTGGAAAGCGGCTGGTGCTGATAGTGGTGCTCCAGTGAGCAAGATTTGCCTCGATAGTGCCTTTTTGTACTTCCAATTCATGTCGCGGTCACCAGATAAGAGGTCAATTGAAAGAGGAACATCTGCTGCCAAGGCGCTTATGGGAGCCATTCGTGCTGCTGGCCATCCTATTGAATTTTCCACTACCTGTCTTTATATCCGTGTTCTACTGGAGACCAGGGACAGGCAGGACTTGATGAAGGAGTACTCACTGCTGCAGAGCCATGCTGACTTCCAGAGCGGCACGTCTCCCGACTTTTGGAGATTTGCTTGCACTGTTGCTAAACCTTGTTTCTTATCACGCGAAGTGCGGTGGGGCATGCGTCGAAAGAGTAACACAGCGATGCGGTACCGAAATGATGTTCTCGGTGTTTTGAATGATTTGGCCCATCCTGATTTACAAAAACACATTGTCAGTAATTTGCCGTGGCTAGAGGATTTAGTCCGTTCTGCACTACTCCGACGCGATGAAAATGCTATTGCGCTTATTTTCGAGAAGATCCATCCCAGTCCAGATGCGTGGGATGCCATGGCGGCCGATATGCAAGCTGCTGCTGCTATTGTTTCTACGAACACCCTCGGTAATGCCCGCCAGCCGCTATATCCGTCCTTCTCAGAAGGGGTAAGGGTCCAGCTCATGCATCTTGCTGTGAAAATGGAAAATTTCGATATGGCTAAACGCCTTTTGAATTGTTGGAAGCGAGCTGGTGCTCAGCCTCGTCCTATTGACTATGTTGCTGCTGTGTCTGTTCTGAGTCGGAATCGTAATAAGAACTCCGATCGATCTTTACTCAAGGAAATGCTACTCTTGCTAGTGGATGCAGCAGATGGTATGGATTCTCAACCGCTGCTTGCACGTTCTGTTGAATCATCCTTCTCAGAATGGCTACATAGCGCCCCTTGGCGTGTCTCCTCGCTGGAAAAGATGCTCGTGGATATGACTCGACAAGATAAATTAGTACCTAAAGTAGCACTGAACGCTCTTATTATGAGTGCTGGTCGCGGTCATATGATGCCAGTTGCGATGAGGATATTCTCGAACTACGAGGGGCTATTTGGAATCAAACCGGACTTGAGCGCATGTAATGCCTTTCTCTCTGCAGTGACGTCTAGCTTCAAGCCTAATGCCGAGATGATGCTCCGCTTGTTGGAGGAGATGGAGATGGAGGGAATGGAGCCCAATTCAGAGACCTACACCCATGTCGTTAGTTTACTAGCTGGTGGTGGAAACAACAACAATAACAAAAATAGTCATAATAATAATTACGGCAATAATGGTAATAACCATTCTTTTGCTTTTGCGAGTGGGGAGGTAAGAGGAAAGGAGGATCCTAATACACTCTTCTTACATGCCATATTTGAACGTATGTCTGCAAAGGATGTATGGCCACACCCCAATGCTCTTCGCAAAGCAGCTCTCTTCTTCGCGCGACAGCACGATGGACAGATGGTCAACCTAATCCTAGACTTGCTCGCTGAATCTTCTGATGCTTCTGGGGTGGCCGCTGGGACCGCTGGGGTAGATACCAAGGCGGTGGCTGTAGATCTTAATTTTTTGCTCGCCAAATACAGCAACAGTAGTGGCGATAGTGGCAGTGCTAATGATGCGAAGTTTGCTGATGAAGTTCGCGTGGCGTGGAATGGAGCAGGAAAGTAGAAGAAATATCCGTAGAAGGCAAGGAACGGGCTTGAAGATATTGTAAATACCGTACTTTAGTTATCGTTTTGCCCTACGAAGGCCGGTGCGGCACGGTGCGGCACGGTGCGGTCCGTTGAAGCCTGCGCTAGTGGTAAGGTTGAAGGAAGGAATACGTCATAGTTTTTACTTGGAATATTTAGGAACGCATTTTAGCATAGCATTGTTGATAATGCCTCTACGGTAATAAAATAAAACAAACAAACGAAGTACCATTTTTTACGAAATATAGAGCAGCCTTTTGTCTTTCAAATATTTAGAGAGTCCCTCCTTCTCTCCAGTCATCAATTTTGGCAAAATGAGAAATGAAACCCCAAATTATTTTGCACGATTTTAAGGTCCCCTTCCTTCCTAATGGTTCGTGAAGAGCAATCGAAGCGGGCATTTGCTCTTGACTCTCGAACAGTATGGGTTGAGCAGGCGAATGTGAAGGGTATGCTTCTCCCAATAGAGAATTCGTCCTTAGGTCCTGCCGAGTACTCTCCTCATATGATTCCTCAAATGACAAAACATGTTGGCACTCCTAGCTTAGGAAAGCGTGGTAAGCCTGACAACTTTCACCCATTTCGTAGTAGTGTATCACGTGGAGGTTCTTCGCCAACTGGCAGGATTCGCGGTGGAATAGCCTCAGAGTACTCTATTACAGATGATCGATCGATGGGCTCACTGGCACAAGGAAGCTCCAAGTCTCTCACAGGGGAATATAGAACGATTTATCATGACCAAGACCGACGCCAGCCTATTCGAGATGGGCGCACTGAGACTCCCGGTTGTTATATCGGGTTTGATGACATCCTCCAGCCGCACTCTTTCGAAGGGGGGTTGAAACATGTGACGGCTATACATTTCGGTAATGCAAAGTTAGACAAATGCCCTGTGCGAGAGGCGCTTCCAGATTACTTTGCCGACTACACTGCGGTGGAACAAAGGCTTAAACTTGCGAAGATATTTCCTGGCGAGCGATTTCGGTATAATGTAAAGCGAGAGAAAAAAGTGCCTAGGATTGAGTCTTCCCTGCCATTCGGCAAGCGCCCCCTTTCCCCGGCCCGCGCCCGTGCGATGGAGCAGCACATTATGAATTCTCCAGCAGGCGCGGCGGTACATCACCAGCTGGATCGAGTGCGAGGCCCTGCGCCTACTAACATGCCTCCTACTGGGCTCTCTACTGTATCAGGTGGTCCCTCCCTATCTGGCCTGTCGGGGGGGGCATCTATGCTCATACAGCCCAGTCCTATTAAGGCTGTCAAACTTGGCTCCAGGGCTGCACGGTATGGTACTCTGACCTTCGACTCGTCCAGCTACGCGCGAACTAGGAAGCCCCCACCGCTGACCCTCAGCCCCAGTATCATCTCCAGGGCGGCAAAGGTAGGTGTGTTTAAGAATATTTTGACTGTGCGACGGGAGATGCCGCCTCAACGGGCTGTAGGTTCTATGGTGTCTGAACGAGTTAAGAAGTACAATGACTAGAGTCATTTGATTTTTTGTGTACATTTCCTTATGTTGTTGTTTTTATGATTTTTAGTGTGGAAATAAACGTTGCCTGATGTCGCAAATTTTAAAACGGAATATTTAAATCTAAAATTACAGTAGAGTTAATATTTATAAAATCAATGTGAAGTAAAAATATCAGTTCTAGTGAGACAACTGTTCGCCACTTCGTACTTTATTTATGGTTTGGTTATGCTTATGTTGGGTACGAATTATCGTACGACTCCAAGGTGGCCTCACCCGACAGTACTTGCGAGAGGAAGGTTAGGCGTACTCCGAGGTCTTCCGTGGGACATTCTCCAGGCCTGATCTCAAGTGAGAGAGAGAGCAGGCGGTCGCTGACCTCTTTCGAGATAGTTTCTGCATTCGTACTTGCATTTGCATTTGCTGTTGTTGGTGCTGGTGCTGGTGTTGCATTGCTGCTATTTCGCCAAGGTGTACTACTCAGCCACTTTGGGCGGTTTATTTCTGGCATTTTCGGCATTGACGGTAATTTAGGTAGTCTATCGAAGCTAAAGCGAGATTTGATCTCGCTTTCTGAACTCCTCGGCGTCACTGTTTCACTAGCACTAGCACTAGCGATTTGACGGGGGGACTCGACGTACTCTCCATCTGCCGCGTACACCTCGTCTTCATCATAGTGTAGAAGAGGGGGTACGTATGTCCCTGATGCGAGTGCCATAGCAGTGCCTAACACGTTCTGTTCGAAATCCGCGTCTTCTAGCGGTGGGAACTTCATCAGTACAGACAAACAGTCCCCCAAGTCACCTCTACACAGGACGTTTCGGAGACGTAGCAGCATTGCTACCATGATATCCTTCAAACTCGGGATGATAGACTCCCCTCCACTACACTTGAATAAATAGTCCCACAGACGCAGTGCTTGCTGAAAAGGCATCTCTCGTCCGAATAATAGTCTAATCCAACGCAAACCATACACGTTCGCACTCACCCCGTTCTCCTCAAGATTGGCAGCAATGGAGTCGTCTATAGCATTCAGCCTTTCAATCTGGCAATTCTCACAGAATTCAAAGACAATATTTGGCTTTTTAGGATCATACATGATGGCGAGGTCTTGCATGATGCGGTCATAGAGGAAATAGGTGTAGGCCTCCAATTTCGCTGCGGACTTGTCGAAATGAGTTCTGCCAACATCGTCTAATGAAAAACCTGAAAGAAAAAGAGCGGAGGAGGAGGAAGAAGGAGAAGAAGAAGAAGAAGAAGAAGATGATGATGATGATGATGATGATGATGATGATGATGATGGGGATGGTTCAGAAGCAGAGCCGGGAGGGGTGGGCAGTGTGGCAGTACTTGTTGCAAAATAATCAATTTCCGATTCAAGCACATGAATAACAAAGGCCACGATTTCATGCATCCCTTGCCTGTATGCACCAGTTTCTTGGTGATCCATCGACCATATGAAGAGGATGTTAAGAATCATGTCCTTGCGAGAATCCACTTGGAAGTACTCGTCGTCAATACCAGTAATGTACAATCGATCCAAGTCCTGACGTATGAACTTTATGAGCTCCAAATCCTTATAATAAGAACTCCATTTGCCTTCGCCTCCCAGCAAAGGATCCACATCCATATCCCCTATTCCAGGCATCTTGGTGGCCTTCATATCCGCATACTTCTTCACCTGAGTATCCAAAGATGCACCCCATGTTGTCGGTGCGCCTTTTAAAACACCAAGGCTTACACGCCATTCCAAACCACGCAGACCATCTATCATTATACCTATATTTAATATATATATATCCCCAAAAGGAAATTCAATCTACAATGATAAGGAAGGAGGAATCAATGCAATCAATCAAAAATATTGAGTGGCAAATTTAACCACCTTCTGCGACCTGCGGAAAAGAGCCATCTGCTCAGGTTCTAAAAAGTCATCAAGCCGCATTACCTTGTGGGAATTAATTAAATGTTTCTGCGATTAATTTTTTCTGTCGCTTTGCTATCATCTATCATAGCAGCAGCAAGCTTAGCACCTTATTTGGTAGTTTCGCTTCCATTTTCAATCGATAGCAATAAATTCAGCGTTCTGAAATGGGATAATACTACCATCGATGCCGTTCCCGGTAGTGAATTCGATCTCCAGAAGGTTTCTGAAGGCACCATCACCTTTGTGAGAAATGGGGAAGTAGGAATGGTCGCGACGGACAAGGGCAAGGTGGGCTTATTCTCACTCGATTCGCAAGGCACTTCTACTGTTATTAATGACGCATATCGCCCTAAAACCTGTTATGCGGATAGCGTAGTTGCAGACCCTAGTGATAGCAGTCGTGCATTCATTCTCGACGTAAACAGCGATGGTGGTATTTGTGCCGTGGCCATAGATAGTTCCAAGAATATACAAGATTCAGGTCAGCTCATCTCCCTCGTCAACCCGAAGAGGCTCCTCTTCCCAAGCGCTAATACTAACATAGCTGCAGTTGTGAGCTTGACTGGTGTAGTCTCCATCGTCGATCTTGCTGCAGGCAGCACCCTCTCCTCCGCCTTCGCCTTCGACACGTCCAACAGAGATGGCAGCGCTGATGCGCTGGTGAGCGATGCCGCGCTGACGGCCGACAACAAATACATATTAGTTCTTGATAATAACTTCGTTACAGGTACCATGCGCCTCTCAGCAGTGTCTGTGGACACTACTGTCTCGCCGCCAGCCATCACACTAGTACAAGTGATAAACAAACTGAACGATCCAGCCGCGATTGTCCCATCTCCCTTCAACGATGCGGCCCTTGTGGCATCTGCAGAGGGAAATGAGCTTATCCTCGTGTCCTACGACTCCACCAGCTCCAGCTCCACCCCCCTCGCAATTCTAGGGCCTATCGAGACCACTACCAAGCCGCAGCTGCCGTCTAATCTTGTCGCTATGAGTGGTGCAGAGGCTACACCGGGTCTCATCGCAGTGGCGGAGCTACAAGGCGTTCGACAACTGCAGTTCCATCCCTCTTCCGCTTCCGCTTCCTCCTCCTCCTCTCCCATGCCGACTGTAGAGGATCTTGGTCTCTCCACGCTAGGGGAGGGCAGCGGTAGCATAGTGGGCGCTATTGGGGCCCAGCCGGTGCAATAACAATTGTAATAGCGGTGCAATAACAATTGTAATAGCCTTGCGTGTAGATAGATGGATAGATAGGTATACACTGAATGGGATATCTGATTTAGTTATATACCCAAAATTCACGGCTACTTGTAATAACATTATTATAACTTCGGCTCGAGTATAAGTATTTATATCAAGTAGCCGTGGGTTTTGGGTATATTACTAAATCAGATATCCCATTCAGTGAGGACCACAATGAATCGGTAAGAGTGCTAAATAGACGTTGATAGACGTTGTACGATTTGTATAAATCTTGTAAATAATGAGTTTCGTTTTTCCTAAATTTTCTGGGTTTTAGTTAATGCAATGTGGTGAACTTCCCGGGCCTCTTTTCCTCTTTTCCACCTGGTTTTCCTGGTTTTCCAGGTTTGATGGGGTGGGTTGAAGTTTCACTTTTTGCTGTATAAATTTGTTTGTAGTTTGATTGATTTTCTATCATATTTTGTAAAAAAAAACAGAAAAAATAAGTAGATGAAGGATCGTCCAAGTTCAAGTGATCCTGATCCGAAAGATTTCGACTTTCTTCGTCCTCGTCCGTCATCGCCTCAAGCAGGTGGCACGCCAAAGATTCCAATCATAGAGCGAATGGAATCAAGTGGTACCCATGGTACCCACAAATCAGCGCCACCGAGTGAAATGGTGTTATTGGCTGAGGAACGTGACAAATTACTTGCTCGTTGTGCTGATTTGTCAGATGAACTCAAGCTAGCTCTCATGGCGGGTGAGGACATACGTGTTCTCAAAGCTAAGCTACTGCATCAAGTGACCAATCTGCGCAAGGAGAGAGAGTCTGCTCTTCATATCCAGCATGAGGATGAGAAGACTCAGAAGATGTTGGTAATGTATACTGATCACATTGAAGTACTTTTGAAGCAGCTGCGTATAAGTGAACAGAAACGCTACCTTGCTGCTAAGAACGACAGAGCGCATGCGAGTCAGACGCGTGGGTTGATGAAGCAGATCTCACTCATGAAAAGAAAGATGCGGACGAAGGATAAGTTAATATCTCAAATGGAGCATACGATTCGTTTACTCAACAACCAGTTGCAGTTGGAGGACGGGGAGTTGATGAATGCTCGGAACCAATTGGACAACGCCCGTATCCACCAAAGGACTACTGTCGATCGTGCTACAAAGGAAGCCAAGAACGTGCGGACCAAGTTCGCGAAGATCACAGGTATGAGCATAGATGAGGCGAAGGATGACTTGATTATGTCAATGAATATGACTTTCTCCCCAACGGGATCCCCTTCCCCTACGAAGGGTCATGGTAAAGGGAATAGTAGTGGGGGTTTCAGTCCCACTCCGGGCCGTGTGCGGCCCCAGACTGCTGGGGTAGGTGGCAGAGATGGCACTCCAAAGGGGTCAAAAAGCCCTCTCATCAGGAGCCCTACTGCTGCTTCTGGTGGTGGGGTGGCTTTTCCCGGTATGGATATGCCAGAAAACTTTAGTAATAGATTCTCCCTTGACGCTGCAGCGGTGAAAGAAGCTGCACGAGCAAGGTCTGATGCTGCTGAAGCGGCAAAATGGAAGAAGAAGGAGAAGGAATTGAACAAGTTGAATCCTGAGCAGAAGGAAGAGGCCTTAACTGCTGTGATGAACAAGATCGACGATAAGCAGCGCAAGGAGAGAGGGGAGGGCCTGGCGTGGACCATGGACAGCATACAAGATCTGGCCGATCGCAAGGAACGCCGTCGTCCAGTCACCGCATCGGAGTGACTTTGTGAAACTGTGGCCTTTCCTATGATTATTAGAGTATGATGGTATGACATGACATGACGGAATTTTTTCGTGGACTTCATTTGTTTTCTCTTTATTTATTGTGTTGTTTTACGTTTTTAGTAATTTTTATAACTTGTTACAAATGAAGTCCGTACCACGGTCCTGGTAGTTGGTTTTCAAAAAAATAATCCAGGATTTTTACGCTAATTTGTTTACCTTCTGCCAAGCCTACGAAGCAATGCCTGGGTCGCTAATCCGCGGTGTGAAGAATGCTCTTCCCTATATTGTAAAATCATCTCACGGCCACCTTGTTCAGACTGCGTGTGGCAAAGAGTTCCTTGATCTTACTTGCGGGATAGGTGTTACAAATCTAGGTCATTCTCACAAAAAAGTAGTTGCTGCGGCTCAGAAGGCTTGTGAGACAGTTGTTCACGCTCAGCAGAACATCATGCGCCACGAGCCTATGATGCAACTCATTGACAATCTCTCTTCCACAGATCTAGCCAAAAGTGCTGGGTTAGATGCTTGGTTCTTGTGGAATGGTGGCAGTGATGCGGTTGAGGGTGCAATCAAGATTGCGAGAATGGCAACTGGCAAACAGAACATTATTACTATGAACCTCGGGTACCATGGCCGTACTTTCCTTACAATGGGACTCACAGCGAGTGGTACTATTTACAGGAGTGGCTTCGGGCCTCTCCCTGGCGGTATATTCCCTGCACCATTCCCTTATGTGACCCGCTCCCCCCTCGCTAACGCTAACCGCAGTCCTTGCAATGCTGCTACCTGCAAGTGTGATGAAACATGTGCAAATTGCAATTACTGGGGCTGTGAGTCTCCAGAGCTTGCCGAGCGCGAGGTGTCGCGTTGTCTACGGGAGTTAGAGCTACTGCTCCGCACTCAAACATCACCTGCAGAGACCGCGTGCATTATTCTGGAGCCGGTGCTTGGAGAGGGTGGCTATGTGCCCCCACCTCCAGGTTATTTAAAGGGTCTCCGCGACATCTGTGACAAGCACGGAATGCTTCTGGTGATTGACGAGGTCCAAACTGGGTTCGGACGCACCGGCAACCTGTTTGCCTCAGAGTGGCTGCAGGTCAAGCCCGATATCCTCATCTCCGCCAAGGGTCTCGCCAATGGCTTCCCGCTCAGTGCAGTAGGGACCCGCAAGGAGCTGGCTGACTACCAGCCGCCCGGGAGCATGGGAGGAACCTATGGAGGAAACGCCGTAAGTTGTGCGGCTGCGAATGCTGTTTTCGAGGTTATTAAAGAGGAAAACATTCTGGAAGGGTCGATGGTACTTGCTGGACAAGCGCGCAGGCAGTTAGCTGGCATCAGTGCACGTTTCCCTGGGTTGATTCGTGAAGTTCGGGGGCGCGGCCTAATGATAGGTATAGAATTCAATGCGGCACATGCCACTTTCCCAGGGCCTGATGGTGCGGTCGAGAGTGGGGTATTTTTTCATGCTGGTCATTTCAGCTATGGGCAGTTTGCGGGGAAGGTAGCGGCGAAGTGCTGGGAGAAGGGTTTGCTCATACTGACATGCGGCCCGTATGACGTTCTTAGACTCATACCACCTCTGAACATTCCTGCTGATGCGCTGCAGCAGTCGTTGGCGGTACTTGAGGCCGCCATTGCGGATGTGGTGAGCGAGAATGCGCATCATGTAACAACACGTTAGAATTTATTACTTCGTAGGAAAATACAAAAATAGTTTGTATAGAAATTTTCGTTGTAAATTAGTTGTAGATTTGTATAGAAAAACGTATTATTCTGTATTTCAAAAATGTATATTTACCATATCACCTAAATAAAAAACAATTTCATTACTTCGTATTATAATAATTTAATTACCCAATCATCTTGGCAAGGTTTGGCGGTATTCCATACATTAGTCGAAGTGAACCGACGAAGGGGAGTCCTCGAGAGGCGCGCATTCAACAGCTGGAGTGTCAGTGTCATGCATGGCTCTCGAGGAGTTCCCTTCGTACCCTTTAACATGTCCTAACGCTTGTGTAACGTAACGTGTAGTGCGTTAGTTAGATTATAGCGACATGAATTAGTATGTTCGCTTCGAACAATATATTCTATAACCACCGTAACTTAGCCCTTTCATTGGTGATCCTTGCCCTTGACTCTATCCAGCCCAGCCCAGTCCAGCCCAGCTCAGCTCAGTCTATCGTTGTTACCAGACCATTTAGAGCGCTTGGGCTTATTGTGGTGGTCGCTGTCCCTGCTCCTATCTCTGTCCCTATCACCGCGACCAAACGACAAATTCGTCACTATGTTGGGTGCTGCGTACCCGCCACTATAGCCGCTGGCACTGGCACTGGCACTGGTGCTAGTAC
>JACKZZ010009151.1_pt1 | contig 11790 bp, 5 predicted proteins | sample 8027871 | NCBI WGS metagenome assembly JACKZZ01 (sample SAMN15724774, study PRJNA655200) | protist metagenome | isolation source: fluorescence activated cell sorting (FACS) single amplified genomes of... | place: USA: West Boothbay Harbor, Gulf of Maine | collected 2000-07-19
AATCCTCTCGAATCGCTTGCCGCCATCCCGTCTGATAGTCGAAGAATAAGTATGTCCCTTGCTCGTAGTCATCGGAAATGGCCTTAGGTTCCTCATGACGCTGGAACCATGTCTTATATTGGGTGTGGAACCTCCACGACTTGTGCTTTAATTGTTTAGCGGCAAGAAACTGCTGGAAACTATTCTGCTGCTGGTAGAAAGCAAAGAACAATGTGTCCACAGACAATTTCTCGAATAGAGCAGGATTCTGCAAGATTGCAGGTGGCTGTGCAGGAAATGGAAGACTTGTGTTGATAGGATTACGTGGTTTATAACGAGGGATAGTATCTTCTGCGCCACGAGGCATACAGCCCATAGAGTGCTTCAACATCATAAGATCTACTTGTGACTTAGTTGTTCTAGTACTAGCCACACTAGTTGGCTGCTGTTGTTGTTGCTGCTGCTGTTGTGGTGGTTGCGTTTGTTGAACTTGTAGTTGTTGTTGCTGCTGTTGTTGGGTCGGTTGGGTACCTGCTTGTTGCTGTTGGCCTTCCGCAGGAGCAGGCCAGTTCGATGCCGATGCCGATACGGCAGCAGTAGCAGTAGCAGTAGCAGCAGCGGGAGTAGGATCAGTAGGGGCAACTGCTGTATTTGCAGATGCAACCCCACTCACTGCAGAACTAAATTGTTTCACGGGCAACGTAGCAAGTGCAGGTGCAGGGGTAGGGGTTGGAGCACTTGTGGGACCCTTCGGCGAAGCTGCAGCAGCAGCAGCAGTAGCAGCAGCGGCAGCCCAAGAAGAGACAGGACTATCTTTGCTTGTTTCAGAGTCCTTTTGCGGTGTACTGACTGCACCCTTCTTAGATACTAGCGCTGCAGCGGGTGTTATACTAGTAGGAACAGGACTATTTGGAACAGCTGGTGCTGGTCTCGACGCTAGAACAGGGGATTTTACTGCTGAGGGAGCGGGACCTTTCGTTGGTGTAGTACTCGCAGCAGAAGCTTTCACAGGCTGTTTACTTCCTATTAAAGGCACACCAATTGCAGCAGCAGCAACAGGAGCAGAAGTTGTTTTTTTCGATGAGGATGATGTCGAAGTAGTTGACTCGGCCTCTGTCTTATCACCTGCAGCACCAGCATCACCAACATCATCCAAGCAAAGCTCCTCATAGATATCGAATTCGTCTTCTACACCTAGGTCACCATCATCTTCAGCGGCGGATTCGATATAGTAATCTACTCCATCCTTCACACCATCTATGGCACTTGGTTCCAATTCATCACAATCCAATAGTCTAATAATCTTTTCTAAAGTGGAGCGATGCCATTGATTCTTCTTGATTCGCTTATCTAGACGCTCTAGTTGCTCCTTATTCTTCGATCGACCCCTTCCATTTGCGAGCTTTTCGATATCAGCTTCAATAGAATCGATTAAATCACTTAGTTTTTCAATGCACTCATTTAACCATTGCCTTTTATCTTCTCGTTCCGCATCGCGGGGATCGGACCGATCACCACGAGCTAAACCTTCTTTAGAAAAGGCTTTCGTCTTAGTATCCTTCTCGCAAATCTTGAACTGCTCCATCTTAGTTTCAATTAATTTCCTAGCATCTAAAAGCGATGAAGTGTCCTTGATATCCCCGCTCCCAATCCAAGTCTTGATTTGATCACGTAATCGCTGCAATTTCTTAATCTCCTTCTTCAAATCACCTTCATACTTCTCCTTCAGACTCTGCTGACCGGCATTATACACTTTATCCCAAATATCATCAAACAACTCTACACCTTCCTCAACCTTTTTCAAGACGCGATCTATCTCTGTCTGAAGCTTGCGATTTGCACTCATCCTAGCAAACTAATCTAACCGAAAGAAATCTGACAATAGAAAACGAAAGGTAGGTAATCTAATAACTAGGGCGAATTTATACTACGAAACGCCAAAAAACCCACAATCTCCCTGCAAAATGGCTCCACGTTGAGCTGTGGTGATGGTTTCTAAAAGGATTGGTGGACATTCATTATTCATAACACCGCAACACTAGCAGATTCATTAAAATATGAGTAGCCATTCACTTTCCGATTTGCATCTAAGCTCGAATCCATTCATTCAAACATCATTCCCAAGGTCCCTTCAGTACTTGAACTTCATAATTTTGATTTATATCAATGAGAATTGAGTTGGTTTTCATTTTCGGGATGCTGAAGCTCCTCAGTCTGGCAGTATCGCAAGATATTGTCCCTAAAAATACTAATCCTTATAGTTTTAAAGGAGTGATGGATTCAACTACAGAAAGTGTATATTCATGCTGGGAGTGGGTCTCGGAGAGTACAGGACTAGCTTCTCCCACTTGCCCATATCGGCCAGATTTCCTGCAAACGGTAAAGACTCACCTACCAAGATATATTACTGCTCAGGATGAAGGAATAGAGATCATATTTAAGGCTGTTGCCGCTTGGGAGTTTTCCAGAGCATCTGGCCTACGCACCCCTCTCGTATTCGCCTTTACAGGCCCCACAGGTGTAGGTAAAACAGAGACTGCACATAGATTCGCAGAAGCTGTACTCGCTCGCAAGAAAGCAGGAAAACCTCCTGAAGGTGTGCTGGTGTTTCGTGGTGGTGCTTACTCCCAATTTGAGCAGAGTAGAGGTAATTCTATTGGTAAGCTACAGCAATCACTTGCTAATTCGCTTGGACGGCATCTGAAGCGCTGTGGCGGTACTGCTGTAGTGATTTTTGATGAGGTACAAAAGGTCATTCCCGGAGTGCTCGAGGGACTATTGCAGGCACTAGGTGAGAGAGGGGAGGTCACTTTTTACAGCAAAGATTCTAAAGGAGGAGCGGAAGGAGCAGTCATGGAACGTGTAAGCACAGCTGATTGCATTTTTATCTTCATCTCAGATATAGGGTCGGGCAGCATGATCAATCTCCTTTTAGGGTCGCGCAGGGTAAAAGAAAGTAAAGCGCAAAATCAAGACGGTTCTGCGCTGGTCACTCAAAGCCAAGACCAAGATTGCCCTGTTGGAGTGACTGGCGAATGTGATAGAGCTGGCTCTGGCACTGGGAGAGAAGGAGGTGGAGGAAGGAGTGGTATACCGATCATGCGTCTGCGGAAAGATGTCAAAGCGGCACTGGAAGAGCACGCTAGTACGTCTGAAATTGCTCGTTCTGTCCAGGAGATCATCCCTTTCTTGCCTATGGAGCGTTTGCAGATAGAGAATGTGCTTGGATTGAAGTTGTCAGAGATGTCTTCTACTTATAGTGCAGTGTATTGGAAATCCCTGTTGGTAGATTATAATATAGTTACTCTCATGAGCGGCCCAGACTTTATTAAATACTACACGAGTGAGGTAATGGTACGGGTGTCAGCTGGCGGTGCTCCCCAAAGCGTACGTGCCGACTTTGCTCTATATGGTGCACGGGCACTGAAAGAAGGAGGACCGTTGATGGATCTCCAATCTCTGCTATTCAGACATATGCAACCATGGCGTCCCAATCTGTCATTGAAGGTGGGGTTATCTGATCGGGGCGACATCCAGTTATCGTGGTGTGACGAGGAAAGCTGTACTCTTGAGTGGTCAGGCCCGCTAGTATAACTGATCATAATTACGAGGAGAGTGAGAATGAGAGAAGTAAGAGTATATGATTATCCTATTACGTAAAACCATTTTAATCAAAATATGTATTTTGAAGTACTATGTATATGAATTTCACTTTGAATTGCTTTTATTCATTTTGTTCATACATGTGTTTGTTTATTTGATTAGTATAGAAAGATCATAAATTTATGAATTGAATTGACTTGGATTGAATTGAATGCATTTCTGCCTAGGGCACATGACATGAATATATATATATTCGAGGCGAGATGTCAGCCCTACATTGGAGCTCTCCTAGTGCCAAATAAATGAACCAGGGATTATTCATGCAATCAAAAAGGAGTTAAGTTGAGGTCTTGATAGCCTCAGCCATTTATTTATTCAAGTGGGGCAGTATAGTGTCATTCACTCACTCACTCACTCACTCTGCCCGTGTGCTGCCTTCACAGTGGAGCATGTGGTATCGACTGTGTGAGCTGTGTGCGCTGGAGAGTGAGGAGGGGGTGGAGATGGGGTGTCTAGACCTTCTTTCATCTGGGTAGTGGTTACCTTTATTCCGTACTGACCAGGCGCAAGAGACGTGTCATCATCTTCCCAATCCCCACTACCAATGCTATCAACACTGTTGCGTACATCCACAGTGCTATTGCTAGTACTGGTACTGGCGCTAGAGATGATAGGGGACAAGTTAGGTAGACTTAGCGGTGTAGGCGTCGCAGGGCGTGGGAGAATCACAGGTCTGGATGGGGTTGGGCGAGAAATATACTTGTCTCGATCTGGTGATTGGATGGGGGTACTGCCGCCAGGGTCACCGATATAGAATGACATGATTTCATCGTCTTGATCGCCATGTGAATGAAGCTTGCTTTCAGGTCCTTCTCGATCTCGCATCCAAATAGGTCTATCTTCTGTATGCTTTCCATCGTAAGCAAGTCCATTGAGGTCATTCATATCCAATGCGAATGGTTGATCATTAGGAGGATCATAATCCCTGTGATCAATTCTCGCCACCGTCTTATTCTGTTCGACCTCTGGTGGTGGCCCTCGCCTCTCTTGTGGAGGAGAAGGAGCGAGATCACTTACACTGAACTTCGAATGATCCTTCGCATCATCAATGCTAATGCTAGTGCTAGCAGCAGCAGCAGTAGCAGCGGCGGCGTTAGTACCGATGGGACGCGGGAGTGACTTAATGTAATCAGACATTTCACCATATCGAGCGGGAGGTGGATAGGGTGGCGGTGGGGCCCTTAGCCTAGGTGCGGTAAGGTTAGTTAAACTCACTGGGTACTCATTACCAGTCGACTCTTTGAAAGAGTTAAAAGAAGACAAATTGAACGAGCTTGAGTTCGACGATGGCGAGGTTGCGGTTACAGTTGAATTGGAATGCGTAGTATGACTCGATGTCGGCGCATATGAATGCAAATCACTCGCTATATCGTCCAGAGACTTGCCGTGGCCCTGACCGTGGCCCTGGCTGTGGCCCTGACTCTCCTGAACAGCTGAAGACCTGTAAGGTGGGCGCATGGTAGAATCATCAAATCCTCCCGAGAAGGGTGTTCCATTTTTCACATTCCAATCCCATAAAAGATCACTCCGCCCGCCCGAATCCAATGATTGCTCAACTTGTCGGCTATCTGCTATTGGAGGCATAGGATGCATTTGAGACAGAGGGTAAGGGCCCGGCATCTGTTGTTGATTCATCATCTGAGTTTTCACAGACTGAGATTGCTGTCTCATGTTTGCAAATGCTCGCTGCTCTTGTTGATACTGCTGCTGCTGCTGCTGTTGCAATTGATGCTGCTGCACCTGATAGGCGTTTCCCACATCAGATCGTCCGGGGTAGAAGGGTGGAGCAAGATGACTTACTGTCGGAACTTGGGACTGGGTGGTCCTTGGCCGAGATGTACTTTGTAGACTAGAGGCTCCACTGTTTCCACTATCATAACCACTCCCCATTGTACTGTAACGATTACTGGATGGCATCAACCCACCGCCAGTAGGTCTGAAGGCTGCGAATATCTCTGGACCTGGGCTGTAAAGTGAGTTCTGCTGTTGGTACTGTGCTTCTCTCTGATCGTAGGTGTCTGTGGTGATGACGGAAGGTACAGTAGAGACAGAGGATGACATAAGTGGCATGCCAGCACCTCGTCCGCCCAACCCCCAGATTGTACCTGGGTCAGAATTATCCATGCTATACGGCGTCGCCAAGCTATCACAGATACTGTCTTCACTTCCTTCCATTCGTGGACGAGTTAAAGTATGCAAATTGAGATTAAGTGGCGTGGTTAGCTGCACCTGTGCTCCTTGCTCACTTCTACCTGAGCGCCAATTAGAAGAGCTATCTGCAAGACTAGGTACTATACGGGGATGCCCAGCCTCTCTCTTTGCCTTCTCCTTGTCAACAAGATCCCTATTTGCGAGAAATTCCTTGGCCTTCTCCAATGATTTCTTTTGTCCCTTCGCTTTTTCGTCAGTTGTAATTTGACTCTCCTTTGCTTTCTCGGCCACTTCATCTTGTTTCATAGCGAATTTCTTGTAATCTTTAGAGCGAATATAAGCAGTGGCAAGTTCTTCGACTCGATTGCATTTCTGCAACCAGGACGCATACTCTCCACTTTGCTTGTTCCACAGCATCGTTTTCCAGTCTTCAGAAGAAAGATGACACTCACAAGGCTGATATCTACTACCCGATGTGGTTGATGCTGGTGCTACATTGGAGTGAAGAGGAACGGGAAGCTCCCAGCGACCACTTGCAAACTCTTTAAGGAAAGCATCATGTTTTAAACGAATATCTTGGAATGAATTTACATCCTTCGCAAGAGAAAGGATAGCTGGAGATGAGATTTGCGACTGTTGAAGTGGTGGTGGAGCATTACCTGAACCCACCTTAATAAACGTAACCGAGCTCATTCCTGGGACAGAGCTAGTGGTAGTAGCCGCGGTGTCAACCCACCTAACATCTTCTCCAACATGTTGAAGACCAGGAAAATTGTTTTCATCAAGGCCAGCATTCTTCTTGTTCTGGTATGCAGCAGGGTGAACAACACCACCATCATCGCGATAGCCAGTCGTAAGACACATACTATTCTTCATCACTGCTAGAACACCACGAATCTTCGTCTTACTAGCTTCAACAAACTCTGGAACAAGCTTCAAAGTAGAGACAAGGTGGGCAAATTCAATGGCCTCTCGGTGAGCGAAGAATTCAAATTCCTTCCCTATAACCATGAAACAGACAAGTACTAAGTCGTGAAGCTGTTTAGGGAAGATGATATCCATGCAGCTTGGTTGCTTACGCAACTGTGCCAAAAATGAAGACATACCATGGCTTTGCTTCACAACTTTCGATGCCACTGAAGAGACTGAATGTGACGAAGTTACTCTGTTGTTGTTGCCGCTGCTCTTTTGTCCCCAACCGCTTTCATTTGTCGTCATGGATTCTTTATCCGTGCGCACGCTTTTCAAGGCATCAGCATATCTAGATGATTCACTATCCTTCTTGACACTTGATCGCAAGACACTATCTCGGTAGCTTTTCACAATGTTACTGGGAGGAGTTTGTATTTTCGTGTGAGCTGACATTGGTGAACCTAATGCCGATCCTTCACTTGGAGACAAGGTTGACATTGACAATGACGATAAGAAGCCGCTATCTTGCTGATTCTGCTGTTGTTGTAGCTGCTGAGCATAAAGACGATTAGAACCTTCAGATGGGGATACACTAATCAAAGGATTTCCCAGACCTGGTGGAGTGGTCGTGGCTGATACGCCAGTCCACGCGTTTCCGAAAGAAGACGGTGGTTCAATTTGTTTCATCTGCTCCCCAACAATATCAGCAGTGATGCTAAATGATGATGGCGTTGGCTGCTTTTGGTAATTCTGAGAGAGAGCAAGGCGCTTAGAAGCATACTCTTTTATGGAGTATATGAAGACATCACAACGCATGCTAGTATCTTTCAAACGGAACCCAAGAGTGGGACCACTATCTGTATCCACGAACACTCCAGCACATACGCTTTCTACAAGAATATCGACGACACTGTGTATATATGTAGGGGACTTATGCTCACTTCTTAAGTCAAACTCGAGCCGAAGTAGTCCACCAAGATCATCCATTGAGACTGGTCCGTTTTCCACAAGTAAAAACCGGTACATCTTCATTAAAATCACGAGCAAACTCGCACATGGCGAGGCCAAGTCACTTTCAGCCAAAGTTGCTTGCATTAGGAATAATGCACTCCCTTCTCTCTTCTAGAACGAGGACGATATTCGCAAAACTAATGTCCTTTGAAAAGCGCGACCCTTGACGAAGGAAGCCAGGAAGCCAGGCGAAAAGCCAGGAAAAATTGAAAAAAGTTTTTTTATGGGTTAATCGTGTCTCTTGAGTTCATTTTATTCCTTTTGTTCCAATTTTATAAAGTTGACAAAAGACTATAACAAGCAATATTAAATCACGTTAAGAAGTATCTAGGTTATCTAATTGAAAGAGGATTTCTACCAGAAAGTACTACACAGAATGGGTTGCGGTCCATCGAAGATAAACTATGACTTTCAGGCTCACAATGAGAGTGGGAAAGTTCGTGAATTAATACAGAAGTTATCCATACCTGAAGATGTAATAAATGAGTTATGGACAGCCTACCAAACGATAAATATGAAATATTTCGATCCACCATATTCCACAGCGATTGATATTGATGCGATTCTTCTCTTTTTTGATTTACCTAGAGTTCCATTAACAATTCAAATCTTCAAGATGTTTGATTCGAAGAAAAAGAACCAATTTGTGACTTTTGAAGAGTTTGTATTTGGAGTGTGGAACTTTTGTTCGTATCAGGCTGAAAGAGAGTTTATTGGTCACTTTTTATGGGATACATTTGATTTCACGTATAGTAATAGCCTTACTGGCGAAGAGATATTCTTTCTACTAACTGCATTTATGTATGGTCGAAGTGTACCAAGCATTATCATACAATCCTTACATAATCGAGTAAATTTCGAAGCTGATCGTATTTATGATATTCAAGATTTTTTCCTTGTTATCGCGAAAGATGTATCACTTCTTATTCCACTCATGCAAGCGCAATCACTTATACGTCGACAAACTGGTGGCGAAATTATGTGGAAAAAAATAGCGAAGAAAAGATCTTTTGATACTGGTTCTACAACTTGCTGGGAAATGGTGGATATCGATGATGTTGAGCATATATATTCATTCTTATTAGGTCTTCGAGGTGATTTGACGGCTTTATTTCCGGTTACATTAGATAAAAAACTTGCTAATTACCGCGACGCTCTACAGGATAATATAAAGCGAGATTTAGAAGCGAAGAAAAGAAAAGCTGATTCCAAAAGAATTGCTGATCGAGCAGCAGCAGCAAAGGCTAAAACGACTGGTAGTAAAAAGACCGTGTCAAAAACGAAACAAATGATGGCCGAAGCAAGGCTAGCAAGTTCTAATATAGTGCGTAGATTGAGTGTCACTTTGAATTTCAGTATCCCAGATCCTACCCAAAGATTAACAGAAGAGCAACAACAAGTAGAATATGAACGCGTCAATAAGATCAAATCGATGAAGAGGAAATCCTCGATATTTAGACAACGCGGCATCGCTGGTCAAATGGACCAAGGAAATAAGAATAAACCGTCTGTTTATACTCGTGTTCGGAGAATGTCCAATCATCTTATCGAAGGAGTCACTGGTAAGTCAAAGAAGAAGAGCCAAATTGCTGTTGCAGCTTCAGACCAAATGGTTGAAGCCTCTATAGGCACAGGGATCTCAAATCCAAATTAAAAAAAGCCTAGGATATAGGAGGGGGTAGAATGATTTATTTTTTATAGTAATATCCGTAGCGTTAAACTTAAATTTCTTAAAAGTCAACAAATTTCGTTTAAATATGTCAGTGACTGCTGAAAATTAGAGTCGTGCAATGAGCTATTTAAGAGAAAAAAATTAAAGTTGAATCACCCGTTCTCGAAAGGATATTGCAGTAACATCGTCTATAAGGTGCGGAAGTTTATCATCCCTAGTGAGTATGCCAAGCGGACAGCAGATCAGCATTGCAGCGAATGTTGCAAGGAGCTCTGGTAGCTTCACATTTCGTATAGGAGGGTTTCCAGCCCTGGATGAGGCAGTTGGAGAATGCACAGAGTCTCCTGAATTCGAATTGTGCTCACGAAGATGGCAGCTGAGGATTTTCCCGGGTGGATCTCTCCCTGCTCATCAAGGGAAATGTAGTTACTATTTGGCATCCAAGTCTAATGTTCAAACCCGAGCTAGCTATAAACTTGTGGTTGTTTGTCAGAATGGAGGGAAAGATGAGGTGTTCCAGAGTAGTGGGATAAGGCGATTTGAGGCTATGGGTGATGGAGGGAACAGCGATGGATGGGGTAAGGACAATTTCATGGATCGGAGTTATCTTTTAAACCCTAGGAATGGATTTTGTCTCGATGATACTGTAATATTTCGGGCATCGGTAACAGTTTATGGATCATTTAATGGTGCCTCTGGTTTCGCTAGCTTGCATGTCTTTGGCACTGGCAGTACGACACTAATGGAAGACTTATCTACAGTGTGTAGGGAAGTGATACAAGAGAATGATTATGCAGTAGAGGAGACAAGAGGACGCAAAAAGCATATCAAATCATCATCAACAACTTCTACTAGGGTTTATCCACAAGCCAGTTCCGACGAGAAGAATGATGGAGAGGGCCATTGCAGCATGGAGGATACACCGTATCTCCACTCTCCTATGTCTCCTTCTTATGATTTGCCAGGGTTCCACGATGTTTCAATTCATGTCGAAAATCAAATCTTCCATGCTCATCGCTTTGTTCTTTGCGTTAGATCACCTGTTTTCAGAGCAATGCTTACATCATCTATGCTCGAAGACGAATTAGGTCTCATTCATATATCAGACTTTAAGGCTAAAGTGATCAAGGCTCTCCTCAAGTTTATGTATACAGACCAAGTGGACGAAATGCTCTTGCAAACACATTGCACTGATCTTCTTGGAGTTGCTACGAAATACCAGGTACTTGCTCTTGCTGAAAGATGCGAGGAAGTTTTGTGCGCGGCAACTTCCACTGATACAGTCATTGAAATCTTGAGCATTGCAGATTTGTTTGATACACCTGCCCTCAAAGCGCACTGTCTCTCATTCATGGTGAAGCATGCTAGTGAAGTGCTTTCCAAAGGGAAAATGGGCGATCTCCCCCAATTGCTGCGCCAAGAAGTGCTTGCGGGCATCCAAGAAGCGCTCAGCAATCGTGATGACTGCGATGACGGACTAAAAAAGCCATCTTCATGTTGCATTCAATGACTTTCTCTTCTCGTCCCTTTTCTTGTCTCGTCTCGTCTCTTTTCTTGCGTCGTCCCGTCTCTCAGTCATTATATGTTTCATATACTTGTTCTTATAAGACTTTATGCGTGTAATGTGTGTGTCAATGTGTCAATATTTATTACTTTCGTATATTGGTTCTTCAATAGGTTTACGCGTAATTTTTTTAAGTACGTACGTGTTCAAAATAAAATAAAATGAATAAAAAAGGGGTTCCGGCATGCACATTAATCAAGCAAATCTAAACATACTTCGCAATAGCGAGTGTTGCGCTACAATAACGAAAGGCCATAGTAAGTTAATCGATATTGATGTGGGTTCATTTACAATCCATTGTACGCGTTTGCTTTCTCTTCAGCTTTTTTGATGTTCCTCGCCTTGTCCTTCAAGTCCACCGTAGTGCGCTCACCAAGTATCTCACCATATTTTCGCTTAATTCGTTTCCAAGGGTCCTTGCACCTATCTAAGAATTCCTTCATTCCTTCCTTGAGTGCGTTTGTTTCGACTTCACTCCAGGGCATCTTCAGACGACCCCATGACCCGCAAGGAACAGATCCAAGCTCTGCTATTGTCGCATGAGTAAGGCCACAAGTATTTGAAGCAGAAACGTCCTTAACAGGTTCCGAATTTGATTCCGTGTCGCTCTCTCCGCTTACTGTGGTGTCGGTATCTACGCAAACACCACTTCGCCATGCTCCTGTTACCAATTCAACTGCAGAAGCTTTTGCTTTCGCTCTCGCAAACATGGCTCGCTTGGCTTTGTGAGGAGGAGGAATGTAATCATCATCATTCTCATCGTCTTCATCTTCGGCATCACCGTAAAACGCACATTCCTCCTTTAGAACTTTCCTCCGCAGACGAATTTGTGCAATAT
>JACKZZ010016052.1_pt1 | contig 11789 bp, 10 predicted proteins | sample 8027871 | NCBI WGS metagenome assembly JACKZZ01 (sample SAMN15724774, study PRJNA655200) | protist metagenome | isolation source: fluorescence activated cell sorting (FACS) single amplified genomes of... | place: USA: West Boothbay Harbor, Gulf of Maine | collected 2000-07-19
AAACTTACTAGTAGCAAATTTTTCTCAAATGACTTCGGGTCAGAGAAGAAATATTCAAGGTGCTCAAGACAAGGCTTTACAGTTTAGTTCTTTTTCTGGGTACGGTAATACTTTTATGCGCCACCAAATACTAAATAATGCAATGGTTAAAAAAATTGGTGAAGATGAGTATAATCGTAAACACACTTCAGAACTAAAGAGTCAGAATCCAGTGTTAAAAATGCATCAACCTGTTATAGATCTGTATTTTAAGATTGAAAAACTTAGAGCTCAAAATATTGATAAAGACATATTACTACATGCAGAACGTCAAATGGTAGAAACTGCACCACTCCCGCTAAAGCTTGCTGTCTAGCATAAGTTCCTGCTCCAGGGTAAACAGTTTGCGGGTGCTATGAATACTATTGCTGAATCTTTCGGCAGCGCTATAGGTAACTACTTTAACGACATATTCATGAACAAGAAACCTGAAAAAGGAGCGTTTAGAAATACTTTAGCACAGGGTTTTGCAAGTGCTGGATCAGGGTTAATATCTAATACTATACAAAAACAAGTTTTCGGCAACCAAGGTTTCGTGGCAAATATTGCTAGAAACTTCTTGAGTGAAGAAATGATAGGGGCTATATTTCCAAAAACTCAGCTTGAACTAGCTAAAGAGCGTCGTGATTTATTAGAGCAAATTAGAGATGGAGTATACGCAATTGCTCAGAGCCCAACTGGGACTGTATACCCTGGAGCAGGAACTTATGCTAGACAGCAAGCGTTAGCGGGAGTGGGGCAGTTTCCTTACGGAGGAGGAACCAGAGGAGGCAGCTCTATGAATGACTTCCTTAGAGACCATTTAAAAAATAGAAGAGGCTCGTTTACAGTAATGGACCTAATAGGTGAGGAGATGTTTAAAGGTGGAAGTGACTCCATGTTTAGACGTCAGAATCTGTTAAACACTAAAGGATACACTCCTTACACGGGTAATGGCTCTACTGCAAGTAGTATGACTTCTTTATTAATTAAAGCTCTGTTTGGGGGTTTCTTTGCAGATGGTGGTTACTTGGGTGCGGGTAAGTTTGGTATTGCTGGAGAAGCAGGGCCGGAACTTATTCAAGGGCCAGCAAAGATTACTCCATTGGGAGTAGGCGGGAATGTTACTGTAAACGTAGCAGTGGACGCTAATGGTCAATCTTCAGTAGCTGATAGTAGTGGAGACGGAGCCAGGGAATTAGGGCATATGGTATCTCAAGCAGTACAATCAGAATTAATAGAACAACAAAGACCAGGAGGGTTGCTTAGTGCATTTTAATAGATATGGCTAATTTTAATACAGATGTAAATGTTATACCAGACAGAGGAGTTTCCACTAGTCAAACGGCTCGTGTATATAAAGCTACTTATGGAGATGGGTATGAGCAAAGAGTAGCGGCAGGAATTAATAACCTACCAGAAGAATGGAAACTAACTTGGAAAGGTAGAACCGTAAACGATGCCAATAAGATAATTAAATTTTTAGAAGACCACGCAGGAGTGACTGCATTTGACTGGTATCCCCCAGATACAGAAATATCTAGTACTACTACTAGTGCGGCAACAAATAAACTAATAGATACATCTCAGATATTTACTAATAGACTTTTAAATCAAACTGTTACTGACCAAGGGTCTAACACAGCAACAATTACGGCAATAGATAGCACTACTCAATTAACTCTTAGTGCAGATTTAATGGCTAATAATGAAAACTATACTATATATCCTAATAAAAAATATAAGTGTGAAAAATGGTCTACTACTATACCATTTTCGGGGTATAGGACTGTAAGTGCAACTTTTGTTAAGGTATTCGAACCATAATGTCAGATAAGATTATAAGTGATATAAACGGGTTAGAGCCTGGGCATATAGTAGACTTATTCGAGCTAGATATGTCAACGGGTACAGCATCCGCTTCTCAGCCAATATTCAGATGGCACTCTGGACAAAATGAAAATTTGCAAGAAATAGTTTGGCAGGGTAATAGATACTCTGCTTTTCCTATTGTAGCAGAAGGTTTTGAATTTTCTGGAAAAGGAGCTATACCTAGACCTAGTTTAACAGTAGCTAACATAACTACTTTGCTAACTTCAGTTATAGAGTCGTATGATGATTTAATCGGCTCTAAAGTTAGCAGAAAAAGAACCTTTGCAAAGTACTTAGATGCTTATTGTTACTTAGGGGGCTATCCTTCTGGAGGAGTATGTAGTGGCGAGTCGGGAGGAGCACCTTTTAGTTTAAGTAAATCCGATTGTTTAGACTCTACAAAAAATGGGGGTGTAGGTACTTGGACTGCGTATACAGAAACTACTTGTGGTAGTTGTAGTGTTGCAGGGCACACTACTAAAACAGCTTGTGAATCTAATTCTGGTACTTGGACTCAAGGTATATGGTACGCAAGTGCTTTAGCGGATGATACCGCAGACTTTGCTGAAGAAATATGGTATGTTGACAGAAAGGCGTTAGAAACTAGAACCCATATACAGTTTGAATTAACTGCAGCACATGATGTTCAAGGAGTTAAATTACCGGCTAGATCAGTTATTGCTAATTTATGCCCTTGGAAATACAAAGGTGTAGAGTGTGGGTACTCAGGAAGTAATTATTTTGACCTAGATAACAATAGTACTAATAGTGCGGGGGATGTCTGTGCAAAAAACTTTAGAGCATGTGAACTTAGATTTCCAGAACCTCAAGAGATACCTTTCGGAGGGTTTCCTGGAGCAGGCATGAATATGGGGTAGGAAATGGAAGATACTACCTTAGAAGAATTTAGAACTCATACTAAAGAAGAGTACCCTAGAGAAGCCTGCGGGTTTGTAATAGTAACTTCTAGAGGTAGAGAGCAGTATCATAGGGCTAAAAATGCTGCTGAAAACTCAGAAGAACACTTTATTATAGACCCTGTAAGTTACGCAGATGCAGAAGATAGAGGTGAGATTATTGGAATATGTCACTCTCATCCAGATGCTACTAGCGAACCTTCGGAGGCAGATAAGGTATCTTGTGAAACCACGAATAAGCCTTGGCATATACTTAGTTGGCCTTTAAACCAACTTTATAGTTGGGAGCCCGATGGGTATCAGGCACCACTTATTGGCAGACACTTTTCGCATGGAGTCCTAGATTGTTACACATTAGTTAGAGATTATTACAAACGAGAATTAAATATTAATTTGAAAAATTATTTTCGAGAAGATGAGTGGTGGGAGAAAGGAGAGAATCTCTACGTAGATAATTTTAAAGAGCAAGGTTTTGTCCAGATACTTGATGAAAATGATTTGCAAAAATATGATACATTTTTGATAAAATTAGTTTCATCTGTGCCTAACCATGCCGCAATTTATATTGGAAACGACACTATTTTACATCATGTTTATGGTAGGTTATCAAATAGACAAATGTACGGAGGGTACTGGCGCAAGCATACCACACATCATTTAAGGCACGAATCATTATGTTAAAGAAAGTTACACTATACGGTGAGTTAGCAGAAAAGTACGGTAAAAGCTGGAACTTAGATGTTAGTTCGCCCTCAGAAGCAGTAAGAGCTTTATGTGCAAATAACCCTGGATTCAAAAGTTTTCTAGCAACATCACAAGATAGAGGTGTCGGTTATAAGGTAATGGTTGGAAAAACTTACCTACAAAACCAAAATGAAATTTACAACCCTTCAGGTAGACAAGATATAAAAATTATACCTGTAGTACTTGGTGCTAAGAAAGATGGATTAGCAGCTATATTACTAGGAGCAGCTTTAATTTATTTTAGTGGCGGGCTGGCTGCGGCTGCCGTTACTGGAGCTACTGCTGCCGGAGCTAGTGCTTCTGCTGCTGCTACAATAGGAACAATGGTAAGTGGTGCTGCAATGAACATAGGAGTAGGTTTAATTAAAGGAGGAATAGCACAAGCTTTAGCTACTACTCCAGAAGAAATAAAGGATGACCAGAATTATTCGTTTAACGGAGCTGCAAATACTGTATCACAGGGAGTACCTGTGCCTATTTGTTATGGTCAGTTAATGATTGGGGGAGCAGTAATAAGCTCAGGTGTAACATCAGAGAACTATAGTCCATAGGAATATTATGAGTGAACAAGATTACATTATAGGTTACGGCGGTGGAAAGAATGGTAAAGGTTCTGGAGGTCAAGAAGACCAAAATACTTTATTTTCTACAGCTAAGGGTAGAGTAGTAGACTTGCTATCTGAGGGAGAAATTAGTGGTTTGCTAAATGGCAAAAAATCTATTTTTATAGACAACACTCCTTTACAGGATGCTACTGGAACTGATAATTTTGAAGGAGTTTCTTACACTACAAGAGTTGGTACTAATAACCAAACACACATTCCAGGATTTGCAGGTACCGAAACTACTACTGCAGTAAATGCTGTAGTTAATAACGGTAGCCCTATAGTTAGGTCTTTTACTTCCAGTATAGCAGACGCAGTCCGGGTAGGTATATGGGTTCCAGCTTTAACAAATGCTGATAATGATGAGGGTAACATTCATGGCTCTTCCGTTTCTTTTAAAATAGAATTAGATAGAAATAGTTCCGGAGCCTGGGTAACTGTATTTAATGGTAGTATTAGTGGTAAGACTACTCAAAGGTTCGATAAGACTTATAGATTTGATATACCTACTTCCTTTAAAACAGCAGGGTTCACACAAATTTCAATAAAAGTCACTAGAATCTCTGCGGATGAAACTAGTGCTAAAATAGTAAACACTATTTATTTTGGAGACCATACTATAATTGTAGATAATAAGTTAACTTACCCAAATAGCGCTTTAGTAGCAATGCAATTTAATGCGGAGCAATTTGACTCTATACCTACTAGAGGTTACGAGGTAAAAGGAGTAAAAGTTAAAGTGCCAGCAAATTACACATCTTATGACCCCGGGCATTGTTCCATTGGTGGGCATAGAAGAAAGGATAATTGTGTAGCTGCTGGAGGTACCTGGACAGGAACTACTGTAGGAACAAATTTGTATAATGGTTCGTGGAATGGAACATTTACTACTGCTTGGACGTGTAATCCTGCTTGGATTTTATATGATTTATGTACTGAAGAAAGATACGGGTTAGGTAAATGGCTAACTACTTCACAACTAGATAAATGGGCGTTATACGAAATAGCAAAATACTGTGATGCCGTAGATAATAGTGGTAATTTTGTAGGTGTAGATGATGGTTGGGGGAATAAAGAAGCAAGATTTACTTGTAACTTATACTTACAATCTGCAGAAGAGGCATACAAAGTAATAAATGATATTGCAGCAGTATTTAGAGGTTTAACTTATTGGCAAGAAGGCATGATAACTCCTGTTCAAGATGCCCCTAAAGACCCTGTAATGACTTTTGGAGATGCTAATATTATTGATGGTCAATTTACTTACGAAGGTTCGTCTAGAAAGCAAAGACATAATGTTGCTAAAGTTTCTTGGAATAACCCAGAAGATTTATATAAACAAAATGTAGAATACGTAGAAGATGCAGATGGTATTGCTAATGCTAACAATCAAATATTTTCAAAAGATATTAGAGCCTTAGGCTGCACATCTCAATCTCAAGCTCGTAGAGTAGGAAAGTGGTTATTGCTTACCGAAAGACATGAAACCGAAATATGTACTTTTAAAACAGGAATGGAAGGAGCGGGTATTCGTCCAGGTGATATAGTAAAAATAGCTGATTCAGGTAGAGCGGGTAGAAGGTATGGAGGTAGAGTAGCAGCAGGTAGTACAGTTAATATGATACAACTAGATAGTGCTACTCCTGTAACAAACGGAAAAATATATAAACTATCCCTACTAAATACGGAATCTGCCTGTGTACGAGATGGAGTAAAACAGTCTGAAAGTACTCAAGAAGCGTGTTTAAACGCTCATATAGATAATGAATGGAAGCCGTATACTTGGGTAGAACAAAGAGATACCACCGCCGTTAGTGTAACAGAAAATGTAACTCAGCTAGGTATTCCTACTGCTTTTACTAACGCTCCTACTACTACATATATGTGGATATTAGAGGAAATGGGTTCTGTAGAAGCTCAAGACTTTAGAATATTAAGTGTAAGAGAAAGTGAGCCTAATATCTATGAAATATCAGCTTTAGAGTATCATCAGGCAAAATATGACGCTATAGAGAGTAATATAGAATTTTCTTCTAAGTCTACAAGTGATTTGCCCGATCCGTCTGCAACAGTTCCTGAGCCTAGAGATTTGGAAGTTACTGAGGAATTATATACAGATTCAAGAAATTCTGTCAGAAACAGAGCAACCTTTAGCTGGAAGCCACCATATACGGGAGGGACTAGTACTTTGTACCCTTATGTAGCATCTTACTATGTGGAGTGGAGAAGAACGGCACCTACAATAACAAACTGGAACTCTTTAGGAGAAACAACTTCTACTAGTATAAATATAGATGACGCTCCAGCAGGGAACTTAGAGTTCCGAGTTAAAACTAGAAGGATTTATTAATGGCATCAAATATTTACTCTAAATACGCTACTAAGACTGCTACCGTCACAGGTAAGAGTACTAAACCTGCAAATATAACATTTAATACTCCTGTAGTACATTCTGCTACTGGCGGTATTACATTAAGTTGGAACGAAATAACAACGACTCTAGATTTTAAAGAGTATGTTGTTCAACTTTCTCCAAATGGAGTATGGGATTATAGTGGCAACACAGAAATATTTAGAGGACTAGGACTAACACATTTACATACTGCAGCAAGCATTACTCCAGGAGTAAAAACTTTTTTAATCAAAGCAGTGGACACTACTGGTAACTATTCTGAAACAGCAGGTAGTACTACAGTTACAATTGCTGCACCTTCTTGGACATTATCAGGGGGTAACACCCAAGTAATAACTCACGTAATTAATGACGGACAAATGACTATTACTTGGCCTACTCCTGCATCAGAACAGTTTGTAGTAGAAAGTTATCAAGTAAAATTTAGAGGAGGAAATACTTCTTCGGCATGGGGTGGTGCAACAGCAACAGGACATGGAACAACAGAAGGAGTTTATAGTGCTACTAATTCTTTAACTTTTCCTGTAACATGGGGTCCAGGAGACGAAGGAGACGGAAACTCGTATAGAACGTTTATTATTTCTGCAAAAGATTCATTGGGAAATATATCTTCCAACCAGATTAGCAAGTCTATAGAAATTGACCCGCCTAGTACTCTAAATGTAGCGCACCAATTTACTACTAGTGAAGAAGGAACTAAAGTAGATGCACGAGTATTTTGGGCTTCTCCTACTATTGGTGATTCTCAATTGCCTATATCTCACTATAAAGTATTTTACAAAGATTATAAAACTGGTAGTTCTGCTCCTACTTTTTCTAATGCGGGTAGTGCTTATCTTAATGGTTTGGGTACAACAGAATTTAAACAAGAAGTGGATTGGGGGCCGTCTAAGGCTAACTCTAACGGAGCTATAACTGCTTCTTCGGGTACTTCAAATGATATTAGAAGATACTGGGTTGTTCCAGTAGACTTAGCAGGAAACTGGGGTATATCTTATGATGGTGGAGAGAGCGATTTTATCCCTGAAATAGAAGATGTAACAGTAGCAAGACCTAATAGTATAACAGGGTTAAGTACAACGGATTACTCTACAAAATCATCTAATGGTGTTGTAGAGGTGAATTGGACACTACCAGTTCCTACTACTGCACCTATTACTTCTATAAGAGTATTTTGGGAACTTCCTACATTTTTATCTTCTACTAATAAACTAACTTCAACTAGAGGTGAAAAGAATTCTAAATCTGGTGCAGCTACTAAGTACTCAACCCCAGTAAACTGGGGTCCAAGTAATGGTTCAGGAGAAACTACTAGAGTTATTTATTTTGTAGCCTATGATTCTATTGGCAACATATCTGTACCTACGGGTGTATCTATTCCAGTACAAAATCCTTCTCAAGTTACTTCTACTTCATTATCCGCTCAAACTGTTGATAATAACGTAATATTAAGATGGTCAGACCCCACGTCTACTTCTCTACCTATAGCATCTTATGATATTTACAGATGTCCAGCAGCGGGAACTTGTACTATTTCTGACTACTTAAGTACTTCAGAATATATTACTAATGTTGGTGGAACTAATACTTACTCATTCTTTGAAACAGCAGCAGGAACTTATAAATATTTTGTAAGAACTAAAGACTTGGCAGGGAATTTTTCTACCCCACAAGCTATCTCAACTAGTGTTAGTGAACCTAGGGACTTTGCTGTATTAACAGATGTTACTTCTAAGTATAATACTACTGCTTTAACAGCAGGATACTGTAGTGGTGCAGTAGGGGCTAATGAAACTGCTTGTGAAAACGCAGGCGGAGACTGGATAGAAGCTTCTAAAGCTCAGTGGACAGATATCGAAGACGAAAGTGACACAACAGCAGTACTACCTGTTAACACTACGGAAACGTGGCAAGAACATTTTGTAGGAACTGGAAGTGTGTCAAGTCCTCAGTACGCAACTCCGCAAGCACAAGTAAGTGCAGGATTTGAATACTTTATTATACCTAAAAATACTGCCACTTACTATCAGTCTTGGGACTTAGGTACTACTCAAGCTAGTGCAACCGTAACACTAATAACAACAGATGAAAATTTTGGACCTACAATAGCAAGTCCTCAAAACGTAAGTGCTACACCTCATATATACTTATCTAATACTGAAGCTCACTATGAGCAAGATATTGATAATAACGCAAACTGGACAAGTATGGGTTCAGGCAATGTATCGGCTCTAGGTAGTAACTTTAGGTATGTTAAAGTAAAAATAACATATAGTGGTGGAGGAAACGGAGGATTTAAGAAAATTAGCCAACAAAGAGTTACACTTAACTTAGCAACTGTAAGAGACCAATCTGCTGGGTCAGTTACTATAAGTACTTTGTCTGGCACACCTACAAATGGAACAAGGGTTACTTTTAATAAAACATTTCAAGATGTTACAAGTATACAAGTATCCCCTAAATATAAGAGTAGCGGTAATCAAAATACCGCAATTTATGATTTTACAGATGTGGCTAACCCCACACATTTTGATGTCTACCTATTAGACGCAACAGACGGTTCGTATGCGTTAGGAGACTTTACATGGCAAGCAACAGGAGTTTAAACTATGGCAGCTAATTGGGCAAGCGGAACAGACCCGCAACTATCATCAACGTACGCTAATGTTCTTAGTAGCATTAGAGAGAGGGACGAAGATGTAGCAAAGCAATTTAACACACCCTCTTCAAATGCGTTACTAGGAAGTAACCATCCAACAGGAACTATAAGATGGGATGGAGCAAATAGTAAATGGTCTTTATATGGAGGTTCTAGTTGGGCAGACTTAGCTTCAACCTACGATATAAATGTAGCTACAGTAGCAGGCAAAACTCCTAGTAATAACTCAGGAGCTAATAACTTACCAATCAATAATGGTACTTTAAACAGTAACTTAATTGCAGAGTTATTAGGAGCTACTGGACAAGATGCAGCTTTCTTTAGAAACGCTAGTAACCTAAATGCAGGAACAGTTCCTGTAGCTAGGCTAGCTAATTTATCTGTTACTGGTTTGAATACTACAGGTAACGCAGGCACTTTCACAGTATCTGCTAATAATACAACAGACGAAACGGTATATCCAATATTTGTGGATGGAGCAACTGGTTCACAAGGTGCGGAAACAGATACAGGACTAAGTTACAATCCTAGCAGTGGCGTTTTAACTACTATTAGTGTAACAGGTAACCTTACTGGTAACGTAACGGGCAATACTAGTGGTTCAGCTGGTTCATGTACGGGACTTTCTGCAACAGCAACAGCTTTAGCAACTGCTCGTACCGTTGGAATGACAGGAGATGTTGTATGGACTTCAGCAGCTTTTAACGGTACTGGTAACGTAACAGGAACGGCAGCAATTCAAGCTAATACTGTAGATAATACAGAATTAGTAAATAATTCTAATATACAATTTGGAGGGCTAGGAATAGGTACTGCGGGAGCCGCAGGTGAAGTAAGAGCAACAGGTACTGTTACTGCACATTATTCAGACGACAGATTAAAAATTAAAACTGGAAGAATAACAGATGCATTAGACAAAGTAAACTATTTAACAGGTTTTAATTATATCGAAAATAAAGTAGCAAATAGTTTGGGGTACAATACAGGTGAAAAATATGTAGGTGTCTCTGCTCAACAAGTAAAAGAGGTATTACCTGAAGCAGTTAAACCTGCACCTTTTGACTTAGATGAAAATAACAAGTCTATTTCTGGAGAAGAGTATCTTACGGTTCAATATGAAAAAATTGTACCATTACTTATTGAGTCTATAAAAGAGCTTACGCATTTAGTATACGAACAATCTTCGGAGATAGAGGACCTTAAGGCCCACCAAAAATTTACTTCTTGACATTTTGGTGGTTTTTTGATATAATATTAATAATAAGAAATGGTCTTAAAAAATTTATTGGAACAGACCTTTTAACAAGTATAAAGCGCATTAAGTATACTTACCGAAATGTGCAAGGTTTTTACTAAGGATTTTTAAATGGCTGCAGGAACATACAATATAAGTATCGAGCAAGGCTCTACATGGAGCTTGAGATTATCGATTGACTCAAGTCCCGGAGTAGATAAAGACTTAACTGGCTTTACTTTAGCATCTAAAATAGGTAAATCCTATTATGATACTTCTCCAATTACTATGGCTGCTGCTTACGTGATTCAGAACCAGGGCATCTTTACTATATCTTTAACAGCAGCCCAGACAGCTGCGTTAGACCCTGCTCATGAATATGTTTATGATGTAGAGATTACAGATTCTTCAGGAGTTGTCACTAGAATGATACAAGGGCGGGCAACCGTTTCTCCTGGGATTACATCATGAGTGTTGTAGTAACGGTAACAGAAACAACAGGTAATACTATAACAGTAACAACTGATGAAGTTATAGTAACTACTAATACGCTAGCTATTGCAGATGCTAGCCAGATTGCAATCACACCCGTAGCGGGTACTGATATTGATGCAACAAATATACAAGATGCGTTGCATCAACTTGCTGACCAAAAGTTTAGAGGGGCATCTGCTCCCGCTTCTAATGACGCAAACTTAGAGGAAGGAGACTTATGGTATGACACAGCAAACGATTTACTGAAAGTTTACAGGAATACAACTTGGGAAGAGCTTGTAATTGCTGCACAACTAGCAGAGGGTTCGGGTGCCACAGAGTACAAGGACGTAAACCTTAATGGAGGTTATTTTTAAATGGCAAATACTATTCAAATTAAAAGAAGTACGGGTACAGCCCTGCCAGGATCACTAGCAAATGGTGAATTAGCCCACACTCAAGGTTCGGGTACTCAGGCAAATAATGGTGGCAGACTTTTAATAGGTGATGCATCAGGTATAGAGGTTGTTGGTGGTGAATATTTCACATCCATGCTTGACCATGTACATGGTACAGCAACTGCTAACTCTGCACTTATAACTGGAGCTACTAATGCACTAGATGTAGTAAAAGTTGGTACAAGCACTTCAGCGGCAGGACAAATTCATTTTAATGAAGGAACTGCAAACGGAACAAGCAAGATTACTCTTGCAGGTGTAGCCTCACTAGGAGCAGATAGAACATTAACTCTGCCAGATGCTACTGATACTTTAGTTGGTAAAGCAACTACTGATACACTAACAAACAAAACTTTAACAGCACCAAAAATTGAAGAAATAGATTCTGACGCAGC